>SL_5KL_010_SEDDRAFT_10000991_pt1 | contig 17846 bp, 20 predicted proteins | sample SodLakKL_010_SED_FD_9118 | JGI IMG/M metagenome (IMG submission 9118)
CCGGAGAACATCTTCATCCTTCAAAATCGTCCGGAAACTGTGTGGAGCCAAAGAAAACGTGAAAACCTGCTGGAAATGAAAAGTTCCCGAGATCTTCTTCTGGAAAGGGCCACCAAAATAATAAAGTTGTAATCCCCTAAGCTGTCTATAAACAAAGCCGGGTTAAAAACCCGGCTTTTCCTTTAAAACTCACCCCTTAAAAGTTTACCCACTTTTTCTTTGATGACGGGAACAGCTGAAAAATCTTCGATGGAGGTGATTTCTTCCCACTGATCCCACTCGCCGCAGAGGGGGACTAATATATCCCGACAACCGCGCTCGATAAAAATCTTATAGTTACCGGTTACTTTTCCGGCAATATTATTAAGATCTTTTACCAGTTTATCGCGCTCTTTTTCCATGTGCAGCTGAAATATAATTGCAATATTTGGCATTTCACTATCTCTTGTGCCCAGCCGCCCCCGCACTGTTTCATTTACCGGGAAATGCTGATCCTGGTAAAACTCCAAAAGGGCCAGGGCTTCGTCAACAGTGTTTACCACCACGACTACTTTCCAGCAATCAAGGGGCTCTTTAAGTCTCAACGTCCGCGGTGAAAGCTGCAGCTGGTTATGAAGCTTTTCCAGGCAGGGTACGCAGCGCTCATAAATACTGTTTTTCGTTTCCCGAAGCCGGGGATGGTTCTCAAAGCTGATCCAAAAGCCTTTATTTATCTCACGCCTCTTGCCCACATAAAACTCCACGTTTTCACTCCACTCTGTGATCATATCCCAAAAGCGTTAGAGCCCTTCGGGCTTAAGTAAAAGATGTTCCGCCAGGTCAACTGCACCATCTACAATAACATCCGCTCCGGAACTGGATAAAGAACTCCTGGTGCCGGCTCCGCTTAAAACCCCGACCGTAAAAAGACCGGCTCTCCTGCCCGCATCTATATCACATGGCGAATCACCAACCAAAAATACCGAACCGGGGTTCATACCCATCTGTTTCAGGCACAGCTGAACCGGTTCGGGATGGGGTTTGCTGTTGGCCGTATCAGGGCCGGTAATAATTGAACGAAAAATCGCTTCAGGGTTCAAATTGCTGCGCTCAAAAAGCTCCAATTTCCCTTTATAAAAGGAGGAAGTTACAACCCCCAGGACGATCCCCGAAGAAACCAGGCTTTGTAAAAACTCTTCCACCCCGGTGAAGAGCCTGACTTCTTGTTCGTACCTTCGCTCCCAAATAGCTTCAAAAACATCAACCAGCCTGGATAACAGTTTCTTTTTTGCCGCTTCATCATAATTTAATTCCAGGGCCTGCCACGCCTCACTCAGCCTGGCGCCGCTGCCCATAAATTTCATGACCTGATTCCGCGCAGGAATTGGAATTCCGACCTCCTGGTAACCTTCGCAAAGCATGGAGTAAAATAAATCAACAGAATCAATTAAAGTGCCGTCAAGATCAAAAATTATACCCCCGGGCCGGGTTAGTTTATCCGGGATAAAAATGGAAACTTCAAGCCCATCCCCGTTTTTAAGCCCCAGCTCAGGTTTGATTTTAACGGGGGCAATAATCTCCAGTGTATCGGTATAGTAATCGTCAACCATGGGATAAAGAAGGGCCACTGAAATACCTCCGGCTGCAGCGAAAAGAAGCCTGGCTTCGCAAAAACCACTTTCACCGGCGGGAGGAATTATTCTTTTTCCCCTGGCAGAAACAATTTTGCGGATATAATCAAAATCCGCTTCCTGAACCTTAAGGTTTAAGGTGCCGGGAAAAGGTTTGAAGTTAAGAGAGTTTTGACACTGATCTTTTACCCAGTCCAGGACCATGAATTGACCGGCTTCACCACTGCCCCCTGTTACTATGCCTTCCAGTTTAAACACTGTATCGTTTATCATTATAGATCCCTTTGTAGCAAGTGATTGATGAGTTCGTCCCCAGCCCTAACTGCATTTATTTCAAAAGTCTTGATTCCTTCCGGAGTGATATTATCGATGTGGATACCGGCTGTAAGAACGGTTACCCTGTTCAATGCAGCAGAAAGTTTTCCAGCCATCATTTTGGCCAGTTCATCTTCCTTGTGACCGGTTAAGGTAAAAACAGATACCGAAGCGCTGATCTTTTCATCACCAGCCAGACTGGGGCGGGGAATCCCAACCGCTACCGCGCCGACATGTGGTTTGTCTCCACCATATAGTTTAACGACCAGGTCTGGACCAATTTCCACCGCATCACATTGAACCCGGAACTTTCCTTTCCCTTCAGCCAAAGATATACTTTCTTCCCGCAATAATCTTTCCCCTTTCACTTGTTCTTTATTAATAAACCAGTAAAAGCTATTTCCTCTTTAAGGGCACAGCTATAATCTCAGGGCCTTCCTCTTTTTCCAGCCGGGCACTGATCAATTTGCCGCGCCAGTGCAAACCTTTAATCTCCATGTTAATTTTTACCCGCAGGTAATGAGGAGTAAATCCTTCCGCATGAGAATAGGGGACTACTTGTTCCACCAGCACCGGCTGGACAGTGCCCAGGAAATTTTGCCGGTAAGCAGAGGCCAACTCTTCACCCAGCGCGATCATTTCCTTGCTGCGCCTGTCTTTAAGTTCATTGGGTACCCGGCCGGAATAATCGGCGGCCGGAGTCCCGGGCCGGGGAGAATACTTGAATACATGCAGCCGACTGAACCCGATATCTTTAATCAATTTCATGCTGCGGCGGTGATGCTTTTCATTCTCACCGGGAAAACCAACGATAACGTCAGTACTTAAAGCCAAACCGGGTATTTCCTGTTTTAGCCATTTAGCCAGGTAGAGATATTCCACCGGTTCATAGGGGCGGTTCATTTGCCGCAGCATTTCTCCATCGCCACTCTGGAGCGGAATGTGCAGATGCGGGCAAACAACCCATGATCCGGCAATTTGTTCCACCAGTTCGGAATTGATATCTGATGGTTCAATTGAACTCAGGCGTAACCTGAGAAGACCAGGTATATTCTCCAGCTCTTTTAGCAGGGAAGGCAAAGTTGCATTATCCAGATCAGTTCCATAAAGACCAAGATGAATACCGGTCAAAACAATTTCACGGCACCCGGAAGCAACCAGTTCCCGGGCCCGCAAAACTACCTCACCAGGTGCAAGGCTGCGCAGTGGGCCCCTGACCAGCGGTACTACACAATAGCTGCAGCTCTGGTTGCATCCTTCTTGAATTTTTAAAAATCCCCTGGTACGGCGCCTTTTTTTCACCGGAGGTAGCATTTCAAAACTGCTGTCGTCAGGATGCGGCGTGACTAAGTCCCTGGAATCTCCAGGCTGCAGGGTTTCCAGTATCTGGGGCAGTTTTTCGCGATCGCGATTGCCGATAATCAGGTCAGCCTCTCCCATCTCTTTAATTTTTTCAGGGGCACCCTGAGCATAACAGCCAGTAACAACCACCATGGCTTCCGGGGAAAGTTTCCTGGCCCGGCGGATTGCCTTGCGAGATTTGTGGTCGCTGCTGCCGGTTACTGTACAGGTATTGATCACATAAACCTCAGCCTGGTTTTCAAAACTGGTGATTTTATAACCAGCCTGTTCAAAAAGCTCCTGCAGAGCTTCTGTTTCACAATAATTAACTTTACATCCCAGGGTGTAAAATGCTGCTTTTTTCTTCACTGGCTTTCCCTTTCTAAACCTAAATCTCCCCACGCCGCTTGAACCATAGCCATGGCTGCAGTGGCAGCTGTTTCCGTTCGCAATATCCTCGGCCCCAGGTGGACCACTTGAGACCCCGCATTCCTGACCGCTTCTATTTCGCTGCAATCAAAGCCCCCTTCGGGGCCAACTAATAATAAAACAGCCTTGCCTTCCGGACGGGGCTGTCTAAAAACATCAACAAGGGAGAGGCTTAATTCTTCTTCCCATGGGACAAGAGTCAGGTTTCCGCTAAGCTCCGGCAGGATTGCTTTTAAATTTCTGACTTGCTCGACCGGGGGCAGGAACGCTCGCCGGCACTGCGCTGCAGCAGAACGGGCTATGTTTTGCCAGCGTTGATTTTTCTTTTTCTCTTTATGGTTTCCCAGGTCTGGAATACTCCTCTTTGTAGCTACCGGGATAATTTTCTTTACCCCCAGTTCTACAGCCTGCCTGACAACCAGATCCATTTTTTCACCCTTGGACAGGGCCTGATATAGAATGATGTTTAATGGAGATTCTGCCGAAGGAAGCTCTTCACCAAGACGCACTTTCACACTTTTTGGCCCAGATACAGATACAATCCCACTAAAAGCTTTGCCCAGCGCATCGGATATGGCTATTTTGTCTCCCGGTTTTAAGCGCAGTACGCGGTAGGCATGATTGAAATCCTGCTCGGCCAGTTCTACTTCGGAGCCCATAACCAGCCTCTGCCCTTCTAAAAAGAAGTAGTGCATTACAACCTCCGGGCTGCAAAATAGCTATCCACCGCCAAAAGCATCTTTCATCCGGTCAAAAAATCCCTTGCTTTCAACTCCTACCTCTTCTCCGTTCAGGTATGCAAACTCTTCAAGGAGTTCTTTCTGACGCTGTGTAAGGCGCCTGGGAACGCTTACCTTAACTTTTACATGCAGATCGCCCCTGCCTGAACCGCGCAGGTGGGGCATACCGTGCCCCTTCAACCGGAAAGTTGCTCCATGCTGGGTCCCATCAGGTATTTTTAAGTTTGCTGTACCCTCTAAGGTGGGAACTTCTTTTTCTACCCCGAGAGCAGCCTGGCTAATACTTATGGTTTGCTCTATCCATAAATCACTGCCTTTTCGCTGGAATACCTTATGGGGCCGAATCCTGAAAACCACGTAAAGATCTCCGGCCGGGCCACCGCGCATCCCCGCTTCACCACCGCCGCTAACACGAAGCCTTGAACCATCCTCAACTCCGGGGGGAATTTTAATTTCAATTTTTCTTTCCTGCACTATCCGGCCCTGGGCACTGCAGGTAGGACAGGGATCACTAATGATCGCGCCTTCACCTCTGCAATTGCTGCAAACCTGCATACTCACAAAACGTCCAAATGGAGTGCTGCGGGCATACTGCTGCTGACCACTTCCGCCACAGGAGGAACATGTTTCCGAACCTCTGTCAGATTTGGTCTTTTTACCATCACAGTCCGGGCAGGTTTCAGTCCGCGGTATGGTAATTACCTTATCACCGCCGTGAAATGCTTCCTCCAGGGTTATTTCCATATCATAACGCAAATGATCTCCCTGTTCAGGGCCACGCTGCCTGCGGCGGGTTCCCATACCACCCATTCCGCCAAAAAACTGTTCAAAGATCTCATCAATACCGCCAAACCCGGCGCCGCCGAAACCGGTACCGCCAAAACCTTCAAATCCACCCGCACCGGCTGCTTCGTGACCAAAACGATCATACCGGGCCTTTTTCTGGGGATCGCTTAAAACATCATAGGCTTCCTTCATTTCCTTGAATTTATTTTCCGCATCGGGATCATCCTTGTTAAGATCAGGATGGTACTGCTTGGCCAGCCGCCGATATGCTTTTTTTATTTCAGTTTCGCTCGCATTGCGGTCAATGCCCAGAACTTCATAATAATCCCGCTTACTCATATACAAACATCATCCTTTTCACCCTGGTAATTTTTATACTAAAGCAGCCTGCGCCGTTTTGTCCACAAGCTGAATTGCAAGATCTAGCAATAAGTACACCTGCAAAACCAGTATAACATTTACACCGAGTTTATGCACCGAGGTATTACAACCCAGATCTATGCTAACCCTGGTATTATTTTTAATAGAACTCCTGAATATTAACCTCCTATTTGTCTTCAGGATCCTCACTTTCCTGATCATGGACATCATATTCTGCATCCACCACATCATCGTCGTCAGTTTCTTTTTCGCCCTTGGTACCGGATTGTTCGCCCGCCCCGGCTGACTGCTGCGCTTCGGCCTGCTGTTTCTCGTAAAGCTTTGATGAAAGTTCATGCATATAACTGTTCATTTTCTCAGTTGCTGCCTTGATCTTGTCCAGGTCTTCACCCCTGGCCGCTTCACGAAGTTCCTCTGCAGCCTTCTTAACCTCTTCCGCACGATCAGGCTCTACTTGATCGCCAAGATCATTCAAGGTTTTTTCGGCACTGTAAGCCAGGCTGTCGGCCTGGTTGCGCGCTTCAGCCAGTTCTTTAAGCTTCCGGTCTTCTTCGGCAAATTTTTCAGCTTCATTAACCATCTCATTAATTTGGTCTTTTTCCAAACCGCTTGAAGCTGTGATGGTAATTTTCTGTTCCCGGTTTGTAGCCAGATCTTTGGCTGAAACGTTGACAATACCGTTGGCATCAATACTAAAACTTACTTCGATCTGGGGCACACCCCGCGGGGCGGGAGGGATACCGTCCAGCATGAACCTGCCCAGGGTCTTATTGTCGGCAGCCATAGCCCTTTCTCCCTGCATCACATGGATATCAACACTGGTTTGATTATCGGCGGCAGTGGAAAAAACTTGTTTTTTCTCGGTCGGGATCGTGGTATTCCGTTCAATAATCCTGGTAAACACGCCGCCGAGAGTTTCAATACCCAGGGACAGGGGCGTTACATCAAGAAGCAAAACATCCTTGGCTTCCCCTCCCAGAACTGCCGCCTGGTAAGCTGCCCCCATGGCCACAACCTCATCGGGGTTGACCCCCTTGTGGGGCTCACTACCCAATAGTTTACGGATAGCTTCCTGGACAGCGGGAATCCTGGTCGATCCCCCCACCAGGATAATTTTATCAATATCATCGGTGCTCAGCTCGGCATCAGACAGGGCCTGCCTGGTCGGGCCCATAGTTTTTTCTATTAAGTCACCGGTAAGCTCATCAAACTTAGCCCTGGTCACAGTCATGTTCAAGTGTTTGGGGCCCTCCTGGGTTGCGGTGATAAAAGGCAGGTTAACATCAGTGGAGGTAACTGAAGAAAGCTCCACTTTTGCCTTTTCAGCCGCTTCCATCAAGCGCTGAAGGGCCATCCTGTCCTGCCGCAAATCCATACCGTGATCTTTTTTAAATTCCTCGGCTATATAATCAACCAGGCGCTGGTCAAAATCATCGCCACCCAGGCGATTGTTGCCGCTGCTGGCTTTAACTTCCACAACATCGTCACCAAGCTCGAGGACGGATACATCAAAAGTACCGCCCCCGAGGTCAAAAACCAGGATTTTCTGGTCTTCTCCCTTTTTATCCAGGCCGTAAGCCAGGGCCGCCGCGGTCGGTTCGTTTATAATCCTTAAAACTTCCATTCCGGCAATAGTCCCGGCGTCCTTGGTAGCCTGGCGCTGGCTATCCGTAAAATAAGCGGGGACCGTAATTACCGCCCGGGTAACCTCTTCGCCCAGGTAGCTTTCAGCATCAGCTTTAAGCTTTTGCAAAACCATAGCTGATATTTCCTGCGGCGTGTATTCTTTATCATCGATTTTCACCTTGTGACCGGTTCCCATCTCACGTTTGATCGATACTATGGTCCTCTCGGGGTTTGTAACAGCCTGTCTTTTGGCAACCTGGCCCAGCAAACGCTGGCCATCTTTTGTAAAAGCCACGACGGACGGGGTCACCCTGCTGCCTTCGGCATTGGCTATTATTTCAGGTTCACTGCCAATTAGTGCGGCTACTGCCGAGTTGGTTGTTCCCAGGTCAATTCCTACAACTTTTCCCATTTTTTCTTACCTCCTGGTTTAGTCAGATTTACTGGTTCATAGCTTCTTCAGTTTATTCACGGCATACTTTAACCATTGCCGGTCTAAGGACTCTTTCACGATGCCAGTACCCTTTTTGCAGTTCTTCCACTACATGCCCCGGTTCCTCTCCCTCGCTTTCCACTTCCATCACGGCATGGTGACAGTGCGGGTCGAAAGGAGCTCCTTCAGCTTCAATACTGCTGACGCCCTCTTTTTCAAGGATCTGCAGCATCTGTTTATAAATCATTTCCAGCCCGTCTACGTGGGAGCCGGGGATGCTTTCATCAGAACGTGCTGATTCCAGGGCTCGTTCCAGGTTATCTAAAACCGGTAAAAGCCTGCTTAAAAAATCATGAAGCGCATATTCCCTGGCTTCAGCCTGCTCCCTCTTGCTAATACGGCGTAAATTTTCCATTTCGGCCTGCTTACGCTTTAGCTTATCCAGGAGCTCTTCTTTTTCTTGTTCCCATCCAGTTTCATCTGCGTCTTCTGTTGCTTCTGCCCCTGTTTCCACTGCTTCTTCTTCACTTATTTCTTTGTACTCAGCTTCCAGGACTTCCTCCTCTTGCTCTTCTTGCTCTTTCATGGCTGTCTCCTCTTCTGAAGACTGTTTTCTACGTTCTGTTCTTCTTTTCTTACCGGACATAAATATTTCACCTGCTCATCAAAAATAATAGTAACCATTCTGCCGTTATTAATTTTTCAGTCGGAATGACAGCGCTTAATCATTTTACCTGCAACCAAGTCACGAACTGCTGAGACTCTGATTAAGCTGATTTACCAGGCGGCGCATTACACTGATAACTTTTCCATAGTCCATCCTTGTCGGACCGAGCACTCCAAGGGTGCCCAGGGTTTTGTCATGAATACGGTAATTAGCGGTGATCAGGGTGCACTCTTTAATATCTTCGAATTCATTTTCAGAACCTATCCTTACCACAATATCGTCTTCACTGGAGTTATCTTCAAGAATCTTAAACAAGAGTGGTTCCTGTTCAAACAGGTTAAGCATTCTACGGATCTTGTCCACATCCTTGAATTCGGGCTGGTTAAGAATATTCGTGGTCCCCCCGAGAAATACCCGGATCTGCTTTTCTTCCTTGAGGCTTTCTTCGAGAAGAATGAAGGCTTGTTCCAGTATTTCCAGGCGCCGGAAAAGATCTCTTTTCAGTTCGTTAATCAAGGATGTTGTTACCTGGTCAATAGTTAACCCGTATAACTTCTGGTTTAAATAAGATACAACCTGCTGCAGCTCGGACTGGCTTAATTGATGTTGAAAATCGATGACCTTGTTTTTTATAAAACCGGTGTCAGTAATTAAAACAACCAGCCCTCTTTTTTCATCCAGGGGTAAAATCCGCAGCTGGTGGAATGCACTTTTCTTGAACTGAGGCCCCATAATCAGGGAGGTCTGGTTGGTGGCAGTCGACAGAACCCTGGTGGAATTCATGATAATTTGTTCAATTTCGCGCATTTTCCCGGCACTCAAGGAACTGCTTATTTTCTCCTCGACATCCTCACTCAGTTCATTCAAATCCATCAGGTTATCAACATAATATCGATACCCCCGCTGGGAAGGAATCCTACCGGCAGAAGTATGAGGTTGAACCAGGTACCCCATTTCTTCGAGATCGGCCATTTCATTCCTGATTGTAGCGGAGCTGAGTCCGCCTGGATGGGTACGGGCTACCGTACGCGAGCCAACCGGTTCGGCTGTTTTTATATAGTTAACAACTACGGCTCTAAGAATCTGCTCTTTTCTCTCATTCAATACAGCAGTCATTCTTTATCCCCCCGCTTCCATCCTTAGCACTCTACCATAAAGAGTGCTAAGGCTACTAAAAAAATATCATTTTAGTAAGGGGTTTGTCAAGCTGCTCGAAGAGCCGGCAGGAACATCCCGGACAGGCCGGGTTACGCTGACTGCTGCTTGCTTTTATAATCAGCAATCGCATTTTGCAGGGCATCCGCAGCCAGGTTTGAACAATGCAATTTCATGGGCGGCAGGCCTCCAAGCTCATCTGCAACATCCTGGTTTGTCACCTGAGCCGCTTCATCGACCGTCAGGCCTTTAACCATTTCTGTTAACATGCTGCTGCTGGCGATAGCGGCCCCGCAACCAAAAGTCTGAAACTTGACATCCTCGATTCGATCATTCTTGACCTTGATATAAAGTTTCATGGTGTCGCCGCACTTAAAACTGCCGGTTTCCCCTATTCCGTCAGCATCAGGAAGTTCTCCAACATTGCGGGGACTAGTAAAATGATCCATTACTTTTTCGCTGTACATCAAGTATAACTCCTCTCTGTTAACCCTTAGCGGGAATGATAAGTCGGAGACATGCTGCGCAGTCTCTCTACAATCGGGGAGATTTTTTCTAAAACATAGTCAATGTCTTTTTCACTATTTCCAAACCCAAGGCTAAACCTGACAGATCCATGGGCTGTAGAATGATCAAGGCCAATTGCCGATAAAACATGGGAAGGTTCGAGTGATCCCGAAGAACAGGCCGACCCGCTGGAAGCAGCTATCCCTTCCATGTCCAGGCTTAACAGCACCGATTCCCCTTCAATATATTTAAAACTAACATTGACATTACCGGGTAAACGCTCTACAGGATGTCCGTTTAATAATACCTCATCGATTCCCTGCAACCCTTCGATCAGGCGGTCCCTTAAATGCTCCAGTTTCTTTTTCTTATAAGGGATCTCAGATCCCGCCAGTTCAATGGCTTTCCCCAGGCCGACGATACCGGGGACATTTTCTGTGCCCGGCCTAAGCTTCCTCTCCTGGCTTCCACCCCGGTAAAGAGGATCGATTTTAACTCCTTTCTTCATATAAAGGGCGCCTATACCTTTCGGCCCGTTAAATTTATGGGCCGACAAAGAAAGAAAATCAACATTCAGTTCATTTACATCAACAGGAAGCTGCCCTACTACCTGGACGGCATCGGTATGAAAAAGGACTCCTTTCTTCCTGGCTACAGCCCCAATTTCACCAACCGGTTGCAGCGTGCCTATTTCATTATTGGCGGCCATGATTGAGATGATGAATGTATCGTCTGTAATGGCATCTTCAACAGAGCCCGGATCGACCCTGCCGTATCGGTCTACGGGAAGATAGGTGACCCGGTGGCCTTCTTTTTCCAGGTCACGGCAAACATCGAGGACAGCATGATGCTCTATGGAAGAAGTAATAATGTGACCCGGTTTATCTCTTTTCCTGGCCAGGCCATACAGGGCAATATTATTGGACTCAGTTCCTCCGGAGGTAAAATAGATTTCATCTTCCTTTGCCCCCAGGATTGAGGCCGTTTTTTCCCGGGCTTCTTCTACAGCCTGGCGCACTTCTCTACCCGGGGCATGCAGGCTGGAAGGGTTGCCGTACTGCTCCTGGAAGAATGGAACCATATCTTCAAAAACTTCTTTTCTGACCGGAGTGGTCGCACCATGATCCATATAAACCAGCCGACTTTGCATCTCATATTCCTCCCTGTTGTTTTATATAGGTCGGCTTAACATCAACAAGTTCATCAAGAGATACATCATCTAAAACATCATTGATCTTATCTCTCAATTTTTCCCAAACTTGCCTGGTCAGGCATCCATCCTTACGGTTACAGCAAGACTCAGGGCTGTCTTCCGAAAGGCAGTCGACCGGGGTAATCGGACCTTCAACAGCCCGGACAATGTCCCCGATCTTTATTTCATCCGGTGAGCGGGAAAGCATGTATCCTCCGCGTGATCCGCGCACACTTGATATTAAACCATTCCGCCTGAGATCAGGAAAAAATTGTTCCAGGAAATTAAGGGAAATGTTTTCCTGTTGAGCAATTTCTCGCAGTGGCAGGGGGCCGGACTGGTAATAAAAAGCGAGCATCGCCATGGCCCTTACACCGTACTCCACTTTTGCCGATAACCTCATTGGGGTTAACCGCTCCTTTCAAATTCCGACCAAACAACTCGGGTATCCGACAAAAAAAAGAATAACACCTCTGAGGATTGCTGTCAACTCCAAAATAGGGCACGGCTGAGCAGATACTAACAGACAAATAAATGCCGGCTGTTATGCCGGCCAGTGTAAACATATTTTGCCTTATTGGTTTTTAATCTTTTGGTAAGTTTATCCCGGGGTTAAAGCTTGACTACATTTGCAGCCTGGGGGCCGCGATTACCTTCAACGATCTCGAACTCCACATCTTGCCCTTCTTCCAATGTTTTAAAGCCCTCTTCCTGGATCTCCGAATAATGCACAAATACGTCCTTTCCTTCGTCGACTTCAATGAAGCCGTACCCTTTTTCAGGGTTAAACCATTTTACCTTACCTTGCATTTAAAAATTTACCTCCTAAAATTACCCTGATAAACAGGGGGTTATATCTTCTAAAGATTACCACAAAAATGATTAAAAGGCAACATGCCTGAGCTTTTTTAAGCTGGTTAAAGCCCGGTTGTGCTATAATTGCCCTGGGAGTGATCTGGTTATGTTTTTAGGTATTGGTGTTGACCTGGTAGCAATTAAGCGGATCAAAAATATCCTTAACCGGTTCCCCGATCGTTTTTTGGACCGGATTTTTACTGAGCGAGAAAAACAAAACTTTCTGGAGTATAAAGGTTCAGCCGCTTCGCTGGCCGCCCGTTTTGCTGCCAAGGAAGCAGCGTTAAAGGCTATCGGCTGTGGAATTGGGCCGGCAGCTTTAAAAGAAGTAGAGATTATTATTATGCCCGGCAAAGAACCGGCGGTGAAATTGCACGGCGAAGCATCCCGCCTGGCCCGGAATAAGCAGATTACTGCTGTCGCTGTTTCCTTGACCCATGAACCGCCCTTTGCCTGCGCTGTTGCCGCTGCTTATTCCGGCCCGGATCCATCTACCGGTCCGGGTTTAAATGATTAAGGACCCACCTGAGAAATTAACAGGTAAAAAAGGTTGTTACTGCTCAGCCGTGCCTTCCTATGGATTGATAAAAGCTCACCACAGGTTATTAAAACATCTCCCAGTTAACTATTTTTTTAATTACTGCCTCCTAACAGCCTGCATTTTCGTTTTCAATCCATAGATAACCACCGGCATAAGCATAACAGCAGCGCATAAGAAAAAAACAACTGTGAAATTAAACCACCCTAAAATAATCCCGACAAGGCTTGATCCGGCCACAATCCCCAGGTCGAAAGCACCTGTGAAAGTAGCCATCCCGACTCCTCTTTCCAGCACCGGCAGCCTGTCAGCCGCCAGAGCCATTACCGAAGAGTGGGCGGCACCAAAACCGGCTCCAAAAACAAATGCACTTACCACCAGCTGAAGTGGTGTGGAAGCCAGGGCGATCATCACCAGGGCGGCCGAACCCACCACCAAGGCCGGCAGAAAAATACGGGAACGCCCAACCCGATCCGATATCCGGCCGAAAGTGGGGCGGAATATTACAGCAGTCAGCGCGAACACGGTAAAAAAGTAGCCCACTGCCTCAATTTCCCTGACTTCCCCGAGTAATGGTAAAAAAGTCAGGATGCAGCCCAGGTTAAAGGTCATAAAGAAAATGATCAGGGAAGGGAAAAATACTTTACGGGAAAGAAGGGGGCCTTTTTGATCCCCACTTTTCTCCCTTACCGGTTCCCGGACCAAAAGAGCCATGACCAGGGCCAGTACAGCAGCAGCGGAAGCCACAAAAAAGAGGAACGGGTAATTGCCTGCCGTTGATATCCGCAAATGCTCACCCATTATGGGCCCCACAGCAAGGGAAAAAGGCGGGGCAATGCCCATTAATCCCAGTGCTTCTCCGCTTCTTCCGGGAGGAGCCAGGTCCAGGGTAAGAGTATTAAAAGAAAGCAAAAACGCCCCCCATCCAAAACCCTGGACGGCGCGTAACAAAAAAACCAGGTAAAGGGGCGGCAAAAACAACAACCCGGCCCCACCGACAATATAGAGCGCAATCCCCATTAACAGCAGTCTTTTACGTCCCCGGCGGTTGAGATCGCGGCCCTGGAAAGGGCGAAGAACCACCGAGCAAAATGTAAACAACCCCATCAAGAGGCCAACGGCTGCCTCACCGCCTCCAATATCAAGGACATAAAACGGCAGGATCGGGATATAAAAATCCAGGGCAAAGAAAAGGAAAAAAACTGCCCCGAGCAGGGCCAAAAAGTTAAATGTCAATATTTTACCGTTTCCGTTACCCTCCAACGTATATTTCACCGGTGCAGAACCCATCATTCCTGCTTAATAAACCGGTCCATCAAAAGATACCCCTCACCCAGGAAAAGGCCGGTTTTTGCCGCGCAATCTTCGTCAAATGTCCGGGCAGGCTTATTGATTGGATTGCTGCTGCGGTATATAGCAAAAGGAACCGGATCCCTGGTATGGGTGCCCAGCGATAACGGGGTAGCATGATCGGTTATTAAAAGGATGCTGTGATCTATTCCTTCCTGTTCAAGATCAGCCCTGATCCTCCTGACCACAAGGCTGTCTATCATTTCAATGGCTTTAATTTTATTTTCTGTTTCAAAACGGTGTGAGCATTCATCAGGTGCTTCTATATGAAGGTAAACAAAGTCATCGCCTTTTTTCAAAGCTTCGACAGCAGCCTCTGCTTTACCGCTGTAATTGGTATCAATATTACCGGTAGCACCTTCGACCTGGATCAGCTTCAAACCCGCAAACAGCCCGATACCTTTAACCAGGTCCACTGCAGAAATGACCGAACCTTTTAAGCCATACTTTTCTTCAAAAGGCGGCAGGAGAGGCTTTTTTCCATCACCCCAGATCCAGATCGAGTTGGCCGGATTGAGGCCTTTTTCAACACGCTTACGGTTTACCGGGTGATCAGCAAGGATTTCAAAACTACGCTCCATCATTGCCCTGACTTTAGCGCTGCCGCTACCACCGGGCAGGTGTTCAGCAATCTTCTTACCGCTGATATCATGGGGAGGGGTCAATTTCCAGTCTTCCGGGGCACCGTGCCAGACCATCAGGTGGCGGTAGTTAAAACCGCAGAAAAATTCTATTTCATCGTTGCCAAGTTTTTTCTTAACCTCTTCGATCAGGATTTCTGCTTCTTCATTTGATATTTCACCAGCACAGTAATCTTTCATGCTTTTATCGGCATAGGAACCTTCAGGAGAAAGGGTAACCAGGTTGCAGCGAAAAGAAACATCATCAGGGCTTAACTCAACTCCCAGGCTGGCCGCTTCAAAAGGGGATCTTCCGGTATAATACCGGAGGGGATCATACCCCATGACTGAAAGGTTGGCGGTATCGCTTCCCGGGGGCAGTTGATCAGGGATTGTCCGGGCCAGGCCCAGTTCTCCTTCAGAAGCAAGGCGGTCGAAACCGGGGGTATCTGCATATTGAAGGACGGTTCTTTTCTCCAGTTGATCCATCGGATAATCAGCCATTCCATCTCCGACGATAACAAGAAACTTCAAGTTTGAATCACACTCCTTATGATTTACTGAGGCCAGATTAGTGCAGATGTTTCCAAAGCGTGTCCTGAAAATACCCTTTTAGCGGCATTTTGTCAAGCGTCTCTATTCATTAAAGGAATTGCCGGCTAAAAGAAGAATTGGAAGTATAGTCAGTACCTGAGCCAGTCAAACATATTGATGAAAGGATTATATAAGATGCGTTACTATAGCAGCAGGAGCGAGAACCATTACGTTACCGCTTCAGAAGCAGTATTAAAAGGGCTCGCTCCCGATGGAGGCTTGTTCGTGCCGGAAGAAACACCACAGGTCTACAGTTCTGACAACCTCCCTTCCGGCAGCTACCAGGATATGGCCTGCGAGGTGTTCTCTCGCTTTCTTGATGACTTCAACTTTACAGAAGTCCAACAAATTGTTAGAAAAGCATATAACCCGGATACATTCGATCACCCGGCCGTAACCCCGCTGGTATGCCTGAACGAACAGGTCTATGTCCTTGAGCTTTGGCACGGCCCAACCTCAGCCTTTAAAGATGTTGCCCTGCAGGCGCTTCCTCACCTGCTGAGCGCTGCTGCCCAGAAGAGCGATTATAGCCGCGAAATAGTGATCCTGACCGCAACTTCCGGTGATACCGGAAAATCAGCCCTGGAAGGGTTCCGCGATGTGCCCGGTATTACAATAATCGTCTATTTCCCTGAAAAAGGGGTCAGTGAAATTCAAAAACTGCAGATGACTACCCAGGAAGGCAGTAATGTTCATGTCATCGCCGTCCGGGGCAACTTTGATCATACCCAGAGCGGGGTTAAGCAAATCTTCAGCGACCGGGCTATTAACCGGAAACTGGAAGAGGCCGGTTTCAGGCTTTCTTCCGCCAATTCGATAAACTGGGGCAGGCTTTTACCGCAACTAGTATACTATTTTTCTGCTTACCGGGAACTGCTTTCCCGGGGGAGAATTGATAAAGGCGATCCGGTAAATTTTGTCGTGCCCACCGGAAATTTTGGCAATATCCTGGCCGGTTATTATGCCCGCCGCCTGGGGCTGCCGGTAAACCGCCTTATATGTGCCGCCAACCGCAACAACGTACTCTCAGATTTTATCAACAGCGGGATATACGACAAACGCCGCACTTTATATAACAGCCTTTCCCCTTCCATGGATATCCTGGTTTCGAGCAACCTGGAACGGCTGCTCTTTGAATTAACCGGCCACGATGCTGAACGCATCCGCTTTTGGATGAACCAGCTCAACAAAAATGGTTATTACAAAGTAAACCCGGACACATCATCCCGGCTCCAGCAGCTTTTCTGGTCAGATTATGCCGATGATGACGAAACCCTGGCCACCGTTGCCGAAACCTACCGCGAACACGGTTACCTGGTTGATCCGCACACTGCCGTGGGAAAAAAGGTTTTAGATAAATACCTGGACGGGGAAAAAGACCGGCACCCTTCGATTGTCCTGTCTACAGCCAGCCCCTATAAATTTACCGGGAGTACAATTAAAGCCATTGCGGACAGCAGCCGTTACAAAGGATGCAGCGAACTGGAATTGATAAAAATCCTGGAACAAGAAACCGGTGCTCCGGTGCCTGAGAACCTGGCTGAACTGGAGCAGAAACCGGTCCTGCACCGGCAAACAATTAACCCGGACGACATGCCGGGTCAACTGCAAAATATGTTAATCAGCCGTTAGGTGACGAGGAGTGTAACTCACTCCTTAAGATGAAACAGGTTTCAATAGCAATGGCCCAGTTTACGGACTTCGTTCATCCTGGTAGCAAGACAGGGGCAAACATTCTCCTGGATATTGTCAAAGCGGCAGGGACAGTAAAAATCACCGTACAACCGGTGTTTGTCAACCAAACCTTCAAGGACCAGTTCTTTGTCTTCGTTAAAAGTATAACCCCGGAGGCGGGCATAGTTTTCCGCCCGGCGCCGTATTTCAGTTTCAGGATCTTCAATAAAGCGGGATGCCTTTACTTCCGGATCAAGCTCCTGCACCTTCAGTTCAGCCCCACAAACAGTACAAACAATTTCCTGCCCCGTTTTCACTTCACCCTTGTAAATAAACGATATCCGGCATACTTCGCAGAATACTTTATTTTTCACTTTTAAGCGCCCCTTCTATCTCTTCCTGTTTAAAGCCCTGGATGACCTGGTCGTTAATAACAGTCACCGGGAAAGCGCGCTTTCCGGTCAGCTCTTCCACTTCAGCAAGCGCTTTCTTCTGTTCATCTCCCTGGGCCAGGTCCACATCGATTACATCATAATGAACATTTTTGTCATCAAGCAATTTTTTTACTTTCTTACACCACGGGCATGTACTTAAAGCATAAACTTTTACCATCTTCAGCACCTCTTTTCAACAGATTTAATAGTCTCCAGAAAAAACACTCTTAGGCGTAACCACAAAATATGCCGAGGTAATTACATCTAATTCTTTGACTTTATTCAAAGTTTTTGCGGGCATTTCTTCATCAACCTGTAAGACCATCATCGCTTCTCCCCTGGCTTCTTTACGGCCCAGCTGCATGGAAGCAATATTAACATTTTCATCTCCAAGCAAAGTTCCTATTTTCCCGACGACGCCAGGCCGGTCATTGTGGGTGGTAACCAGCATATAAGGGGCGGGAACTATTTCAATCCGGTAATCATCCACCCTGACTATGCGCATGTCACCGTTGAGTAGGGTTCCGGATATGTGATGTTCTTCATCGCCCGATCGGGCCCGCATGGTAATCAGGTTGCTGTAGTTTTTTACTTCCGTA
>SL_5KL_010_SEDDRAFT_10000995_pt1 | contig 17837 bp, 14 predicted proteins | sample SodLakKL_010_SED_FD_9118 | JGI IMG/M metagenome (IMG submission 9118)
ACCGGACAACTCGAAGACAACCTGCAGGCACTGAACTCCCCCGGCTTTGACCAGGAAGAACTGCGCCGCATCGATGAGGTGGTGGGCTGAATGCATTGCGCCAGGGATGCTTTTCGTATCCGGGTTGCCAATTACCGCATCATTTACGAAATTCAAGACTCAATTCTACTTGTGGGTGTTAAAAATAATTAAAACCGCAATGCATATATATGTGAATATGTATATTTGTACCGTGTCATTCTCCATCGAATCATAAACCATCTCAATAACCCATAAAAACTGATTATGTCTGAAGAAAAGCATTTTAACAGCAATTCTGGCCACGGAGAGGGCGGGGAGTCCGGCGGCCAGTCAAACGGGCAGCATGCCGATCATGTGTCGGCCGCGCAGGAGGGAACGCAGGACACTGCGGCTGACGGTTCTGACGAGGCAGCGGGCGGCAAGGGTATAAGCCGTCGCAAGGCCCTGAAGTATCTTGGCATTGGTGCCGGCACTCTTGTGGTAGGGAGTGCGCTGGGCGGATACGGTTACAAACGGAGTTTGCGCATACCTGCGCACGAGGCGGCAAAGATCAAGAACGTCCGTTTTGTGGTTGCCGGTGGAAGCGTGGGCGGACTGACGGTGGCTGCGAGGCTTTTGCGCGCCATGCCCGAAGCGAATGTCACCGTGATAGAACCCAACGCCGAGCATCATTACCAGCCCGGTTACACACTGGTAGGAGCCGGTGTGTATACGCCCGAAGAAGCGAAGTGGGACCAGAAGGACCTGATGCATTCGTCGATGAAGTGGGTGCACGATGCCGTGGCGCATTTTGAGCCCGACCGCAACCGGGTCATCACGGCGCGTGGCAACGTGGTAGAATACGACTACCTTGTCGTGGGCCTGGGCGTGCAGATGAACCCCAACTCGGTGGAGAACTTCCATGAGGCTCTGGAGTCGAACCACGTAGCTACCATTTACGACCTGGATCAGAGCATCAAATACAACAAGCTGATGCAGGATTTCCGGGGCGGTCAGCTGGTAAGCACCTATCCGCGGGGTTATGTGAAGTGCGGGGGTGCTCCCCAGAAGATCACCTGGCTGAGCGAGGATTACTGGCGTTCGGCGGGTATACGCGACAAGGTGGAGGTGGATTTTTACACTCAGCGCCATACGCTTTTTCCGCCTGTTCCTGATGTAGACAACGCTGTGAAGCCTCTTATTGAGGCGCGGGGTATCCGCAACCACTATCATCATACCATCAAGGCGGTTGATGTGAAGGGGCGCGTGGCCATCTTCGAAGAAGAGCGTCCTGATGGCTCTACCCGCGAAGTGCGTAAGCAGTATGACCTGCTGCACCTTGTCCCTGGGTTCCGCACCCCGGAGCCTGTGCGCCAGGGGCCTTTGACCCGCGAAGGCATTGGCGGGCAACTCTCCGTTGATCGCGAAACCCTTCAACACACGCACTATCCCAACATCTTTGGCATTGGCGACGGGGCAGCGACAGGTGCAGCCAAGACGGCCGCCACGATCCGCAAGCAGGCCCCCGTGGTGGTGGCCAACATGATCGACATGGCCCTTGACAGGGAGCCCGTGGCCAAATACGACGGCGCCTCCGGTTGCCCGCTGCTCACCCGCTACGGCCGCTGCATGATGTTTGAATTCGACTACGAAGGCAACCTGGTCAACGAGTGGATCTACAACTCCACCCGTGAAACCCGCATGTGGTGGCACTTCAAGGTGCACGGCCTGAAACGGCTCTACCGCCACGCCATGCTGAATGGCTTTGTGTAATTCCAGCTGAAACCCTTTTTTTCCATAAGTCAATTCTGGCCGGTATGGTGCATGGCATCATACCGGCATTTTTTTTTACTTTTCCATTGCTATCTTCCCGGGCCTTCTTACCAGGTGGCTTCGCCGGTATCATTTGCAGGGCGATTCTGCGGCAAGCGAGCACCGGTAAAACATTTTTCAAAAAAAAACTGTCCTACGACCTGTTTTGTCGTACCACTGTCCTATCTTGCCGGTACATTGTCTGACAATCTCTGGTGTTGCTTTGTTTCGGTTTTTTAGTAAGCACATACTGACAATCGGTGGTATATCAATCAATAAAGTTGAAGTTTTACTAAAAGGAATAACAACCGGATGCACCCTGCAAACCTTGTCAGTATGGGGTTTCAGGGCGCTTGAGTCACAGCCGGCGCAGCGCTATTGTCTGCCAAAGATAAATTTAGTATCTTTCTGGTAAGAACGAAAGCTATTGACTGATAGCGACGGGTTGCCGGCAAGGATGCCTGGGGCAGCGGCTGGCCGGAAGCCACTGGCAGAGGGCAGCTCCAGGCCCTGTAACCTGCCGTTCATTTAATATGTTGACCAAGATTTATACAGAACATGAGAAAATCAACATTTGATTCGTTTGTCCGGAAACACGGTTTGCGCCGCTTCGACGCCCTGGTAAGGGTCACCCTGCAGGATGGCACCAGTCATGAGGCAGTATGGGTTGCCCGGGTGCCCGATCTTCACCCGTCTGCAGACGGCCGTTTTAAGGGAATCATCGGTGACGAGCCGCTTGTGTTTTATCTTTTTGATGAAGACCGTTTTGCGGTATGGCGCTGTTCGGAAGTCAAAAACCTGGAGCTTTTGCAGGAGGGTTACCTCCGGCCGGATGGCCGGGAGTTTTTGCATAAGATGTGCGTGGAGGTGGAAGCCGTGAGTGATGTGGGCAGGGTGCGTGAGAAAAACGAAGACTGTGTGCTGATGCAGGAGACTGTCTTTGTGGATGACCACCGCCAGGCCAGCTACCAGGAAGAAGAGGTGTTGGTGTTTGCCGTGGCCGACGGCATGGGCGGTCACCCGGCCGGAGACGAGGCCAGCAAGACGGTGCTGGAGAGCCTCCGCGACCACGCCGGGGAGATGTCTGCCGACCTGGGAGGCGATGCGGTGAAAGATTCCCTGAAGGCCTGGTTTAAGGAAGCCCAGTCGCAGCTGCAGGCCATCGGCAGGGAAGATCCTTACAAGAACGGTCTGGGCACCACACTGGCTGGGCTGCTCATCCATCGCGACCGCCTCTTCCGTTTCCATGCAGGCGACAGCCGCCTCTACCAGATCCGTAAGGACAAAATGGAACAGCTGACCATCGATCACAGGAGTACAGGCGACAGCTATGCTTTTGCTTTGCCCGGTGCACTTACCAACTGCCTTGGCCCCTGCAAAAAACCCTACCTGGAGGTTGAAGAGATCGCCGATGTGCAGCGTAATGACCGCTTCCTCCTGTGTACCGACGGCCTGAGCGACATGCTCAGCAAGCAGGATATCGAGTTAGAGCTGGGCAGGAACAACCTCCGGCGACTGGTTCAAAGTGCCAACGACGCCGGCGGAATGGATAACATTACGGTGATGATGATCGATGTGTCAGCACAAAGGTAAGGGAAGACAAATTATCAAAGAGGAGTTGGTGATTTTTAAAAGTTAAGTTAAGGAGTTATGGATTTACAAACAAAGGTCAAACCACATCTTATATCCGAAACCCTTCATTAGCACATTAACACATTAGCAAATTAGCACATAAATAATGGCTTTTTATTTACGAAAACACTTTAACAGCGGTCCTTTGCGGCTGAACCTTTCGAAGGGCGGATTAGGTCTTTCGGGAGGTGTCAAGGGCGCCCGTGTGGGCTTGAGTCCGCGGGGAGCCTACGTTCATGGCGGGCGGCAGGGCCTGTATTACAGGAAATACGCCAAAAAGGGCAGGGGAGAGCGTACTGTGGCCCGGCGCGGCGAGGAGGTGCGGTATTTTGTCGACACCGGGCTGACTTACCGGAAGGGGTCTGCTGAAGGAGCACCGAAGGAGGCAGCTGCCCCGGCATTGCCCAATAAGGGCAGTATGATGACCCCCCTGGTGGTGCTCGGCTTCTTGATGGTCCTTGTGTGGGTTTACAACAACCACTGGGTGTTCTTGCTTCCGGCGGTGATCTTCTTTGCCGGGGCCTACCTGGACAAGCAGAAGCACGAGAAATACCGGCAGGAGGCGGGAAAGCTTTTCCGGGCGATCGATCGCGGCCTGGAAGAGAAAGAGGGTGTGCCGGCCCTGTTGGAAAAGCATCAGCAGGCCAGTCTCCCCGATGCCTATCGCCGCTCGCTCGACCACCAGGTGATGGCCCTGTTCCTGGATGCCTATTTCGAAGACCCGGACTACATCCTGCCGGAAGAGTTGCAGCAGCTGGAGGCCCGGGTCCGTGTGCCCCGAAGCGACAGGGAGCAGATGAAGGCCGAGGCGTTTGGCAGCTTCCTGGATGCCGTGATGGAAGACCACGTGATCAGCAGGGAGGAAGAGGAGCAGCTGCGGCGTTTGCAGGAAGACCTCGCCATCGACGATGCCCGCATTGTCCGGGAGCTGGAGCTGATCGACCGGATGTGCCGTTTTCGCGATGCGATGGAAGCACCGCTGGAGCCTGTGGATGTCGGCATCCGGCTCAAGAGCAACGAAGTCTGCTACTACCACACCCGGGGCCGGCTGCTCAGGGAGAAGGTGATGCGCTCGTACCAGCGCCAGGGCGTGCGTTACAAGGAGATCGGCTACGACACCGACATGGAGGGCGACATCTACCTCTGCGACAAACGTATTCTCATCGTCGACAGCGGCAGCCGTTCCTACCAGCTCAACCGCGTGCTCGACGTGACCCTCTCCGTGGAAGACCACACCGTGCAGCTCACCCTCGACGGCCGCAAAAGCCCGCTGATCTTCACCATGGAAGACATCGGCGTGTTTGCCGGGAAGGTGGAGAAGGTGCTTTTAAATTAAAACCGTATCTTTGAAACATGACCACTCAGGATGAAATAATTGATAAGCTAAGAGAGTTAAAGCCAAAGCTCCGCGAAGAATATGCCATCAGGGAGATTGGCTTGTTTGGTTCATTTTCGGAGGGAGACTTTTCGGATGAAAGTGACATTGACATTTTGGTTGAATTGGAAAAACCCATTGGCTGGAAATTTTTCTCCCTTGAACTCTATCTGGAAAATGTTTTCAAAAGAAAAATAGATTTGGTCACCAAAAATGCGCTTAAAGATCAAATAAGAGACGATATTCTTAACCAGGTCAAATACGTTTGATTGTGAAAAAGGGCGACAGGACATAACAAACAATAATGCTTACCATTGAAAAGCAGTATCCACCTTTTCGATCTGTACTTTGTCCTGATGGATTATATGGACTCCTGAAAAATGCCTAAACAATGACAATTCAGATCAGGACCGTTACCGGGAAGGCCATTAAGCCGTATGTGATGGACCTGGCCAGGTTGCGGATTGATATTTTTCGTGACTATCCTTACCTGTATGAAGGCAGCCTGGACTACGAAGAGCGCTATTTGATCCCTTACCTGCGTTCGCCGGACACCGTGATGGTGCTGGCCCTGGATGGCGACCGTGTCGTTGGGGCCGCCTCGGGCATGCCCCTGGAGATCGAGACCGCTGAGGTGAAACGACCTTTTTTGCAGGCAGGCATCCCCGTGGAAGAGGTGTTTTATTTTGGCGAATCGCTGCTTTACAAACCCTACCGGGGGCGCGGCATCGGGCACCGCTTTTTCGATGAGCGCGAAAAACACGCCAGGTCATCCGGTGCCTACCGAAAAGCCGCCTTTTTTGCCGTGCAGCGACCCGAAGACCATCCCCTTCGCCCGGAAGGATACCGTTCATTGGATGATTTCTGGAAAAAGAGAGGCTATGTGCCCCGCCCGGACCTGATGACCACCTTCGAATGGCTCGATGTGGGCGACACCAGGGAAACGGGAAAGCCGATGATGTTTTGGATGAAGGATATTTTGTAGTGAAGGGCGAAATGCAAAAGGGCGGCCTGAAGAACCCGTCCATGTTCATCATGCAAGACATTGGGTATATTTCAGGTGCGCAAAGGGTTGCCAGAAAAGAAGGACATCCTGAATTTACGGAGCCGGAAAGATCTAAACATGTTAAAAAATCCATAGCTTTGTGTGGAAGAGCGCTTATAATATATCTATATAGAATAATTATCTGCAAAAACAGCATTCAGATATGTCAAAACACGGCACCATAAGGCGTTACGGGCTTATCATTGAGATGACCAGCCGCAATCTTTACCCTTCCTTTCGCAGGATTCAGGAAGTATTGTTCGATCATGGGTTTGAGTTTTCTGACCGGACCATCCAGCGGGACATCGAGCAGATACGTTATGATTTCGGCATTGAAATCGCGTATGACCACCAGCGGGGTGGCTATTATATTGACCGGGAGAAAAGCCTTGACATTGAGAAATTCCTTCGTTTCCTGGAGATCGTCAACACGGCGGAGTTGCTCACGGAAAGCCTGAAGGAGAGCAAGCATTCGCTGGAATACATCGATTTTGAGTCGCAAGGCGAGATGCGGGGCAGTGAGCACCTCAAGCCCATTCTCTTTGCCATTCGCAACCGGCGCATCATCACTTTTTCCCACGAAAAATACCAGTCGAGCGAAATCCGGAAACATACGCTTAAGCCTTATTTGTTGAAGGAATACCGTAACCGGTGGTATGTGGCCGGGTTGAAGCAGCCCAACGACGACTTCAGGATCTACGGTATAGACAGGATCCATGACCTGGTAGTCAGCGACCGGGTCTTTAAGCACAACGCCGGTACCGATCCGCTGGAGCTATTCAGGAACACCATTGGCATCAACTACAACACCGACAAACCGCAGCGAATTGTCCTTTCTTTTACGCGCCTTCAGGGCAAATATGTGAAGGCCTTGCCCTTGCACCATTCCCAGGAAACACTGCTGGACGACGGGAAGGAGTTCCGCATCAGCCTGTTTGTAACGCCGAATTACGAGTTGACGCAGCGTATTCTCTTTTTTGGCCCGGCCGTGAAGGTGCTGGAGCCTGACTGGCTGGCCTCGGAGATCCGTGAAAGGCTGCGGGAGACGCTGGCACAATACAGTTGATTGATAGGCAGCTGCGTAAAATGATCGATAACGACATGGTTTGGCGGTGGGCTTATCTTTCACCCAAAACAAGAATTATTCCTGTGGGCGGTTATCCCATTGCTCCTGTCGGCAAAGACACCGGCTGTTTGTTGCAAGATGCTGTCAACCATTGCCTTGGCCAGATTGATGAGTGAAAATTACAAAGGCTTAAATGTTTGAATAAAATGAAAAACGAAATCGTACTATATCAATCAGGTGAATTAGCTGAGCACATTGAAGTAAGACTTAATGACGATACTGTTTGGTTGAACCGAAACCAAATCGCTCTTTTATTTGGCAGAGACGTAAAAACAATTGGTAAACACATTAACAATGTATTTAAGGAAGGAGAACTAGTAAGAGAACTGGTTGTCGCAAATTTTGCGACAACCACTAAACATGGTGCTATGCAAGGTAAAACCCAAACCACACGGACCGAACATTACAATCTCGATGTCATCATTTCTGTGGGTTATCGTGTTAAATCTAAGCAAGGCACGCAATTCCGAATATGGGCAACCAATGTTTTAAGAGAGTATTTGCTTAAAGGCTATGCTCTCAACCAGCGGATGGATAGGATTGAAAACAACTACGACAACCTTAGTAAAGAGGTAAAGCAAATTTCACTGCAACTCAAAACACAGGAACTGCCCAATCAAGGCATATTCTTCGATGGACAAATCTTAGATGCCTATGTGTTTGCTTCAAACATCATCAAAAAAGCCAAATACGAAATCATCCTCATAGACAATTACATAGACGAAACCACCTTAACCCATCTATCCAAAAAAGCTGAAATCGTAAAAGTATTGTTGCTCACCAAAACAATAAGCAAGCAGTTGACCCTCGATGTAAAAAAAGCCAATGAACAATATGGCAACTATGAAGCAAAGGAACTCAAAAGCAGTCACGATCGCTTCCTAATCATCGACCGCAAAGAGCTTTATCACATCGGCGCTTCCCTGAAAGACCTGGGCAAAAAATGGTTTGCTTTTTCAAAGCTGGATGGGAATATCATAAATTTGATGCTGGCACAAATTAAAAACGAGGTGGGATGAACGCTCTACCGCAAGCTATGCCGGCATCTTTATAGTTTTGACCCCAAAGCTGCCATCGATTATGTGAACGCTTACCGTGAGCAGTGGGATGAGGAAGGGAAGCGATTTGGGAATAACACATAAGATGAGTTATGAAGAGAGAGATCGCCCCAGATACGCACAAGATGAAAGACGGGGGATTACAAGACGGCGTATGCGCAGGCGAGCAGGGCGAGAGTGTTGTTGGGGGTGCTTGGGTAATTAAATCATAAAAATAGCTTCAAAAATAATCAGGAACGAATGAAACCATACTATTATCACAATACAATTTCTCAGTTTTTAAAATCTAGTACTGAAGAAATTATTGGCAAAATATTGTCTGATGACTTGGGGTTTACGCTTCAATTCACGCAACGTGATGCTTGGATCGCACAAATTCAAATCTTAAAGGAGGCTTTAGCCTCATACAATGGCCATATCTTCTTTGAATATTCCATTCCGAGGATGGGGCGAAGGGTTGATGCAATATTGATTATCAATGGAGTTTTGTTTGTTTTGGAGTTTAAAGTCGGAGAATCTGAGTTTTTGACATCAGCTCGAGATCAGGTGTGGGATTATGCATTAGATCTCAAAAATTTCCACGAAACAAGTCATCAACTGGTCATTGCTCCCATTCTGGTTGCCACTGAGGCAAACATGACTTCTTCAACTATTGAGTTTGACAAGCATGATGATCAGGTTCTCGTTCCGATCAATACCAATAAAAAGCACCTTGGAGAGGTCATTAAGAGCTTACTTGTTTCATATTCATTTAATGATATTGATGGTTTTCATTGGGCTGCAGGCCGCTATTCACCAACACCAACCATTATAGAAGCTGCTATGGCTTTATACAATAAGCATTCTGTTCAAGATATTTCTAGGAATGACGCAGCTGCTATTAATCTTTCAAGAACTAGCCTGGCAATTGAAAGCATTATCCAACGCGCAGAAAAAAACAAAGAAAAAGCAATTTGCTTTGTCACCGGTGTTCCTGGTGCCGGCAAAACCCTTGTCGGCCTAAATGTAGCAACCAAGCAGATGGACAAAGAAAACGGCAAATCCAGCGTTTTCCTCTCGGGCAATGGCCCCTTGGTTGCTGTACTTCGCGAAGCGCTTGCTATAGACATGATCAAAAGAAAAAAGGCAATTGGAGAACCAACAACCAAAGGAAAGGCCCGGCGCGAAGTAAAAGTTTTTATTCAGAATGTACACCATTTCAGAGATGCTTATCTGTCTGACAAAAAGCCTCCTTATGACCATGTTGCTATTTTTGATGAAGCTCAACGTGCTTGGAACCTTCAACAAACAGCAGGTTTTATGAAGCAAAAGAGAAAAGTGGCTTCATTTGCATTTTCGGAACCTGAATTTCTTATTTCGTGCTTGGACAGGCATGATGATTGGGCAGTCGTTGTTTGTTTAGTTGGTGGTGGGCAGGAAATTCACAAAGGAGAGGCAGGAATTAGTGAGTGGATTTACTCACTTAACAGATCATTTCCCAAGTGGAAAGTAAACATATCACCAAAGTTAACTGATGCGGAATATGCAGCAGGTGAAGCCCTTAGCATTATCAGAAAGCATAAAGATGTTTCGTACTTGGATGATCTGCATCTTTCTATTTCTCTTCGATCGTTCCGAGCAGAACATTTGTCAGCGCTGGTCAAAGCGCTTTTAGATTTGGAAGCAGAAGAAGCACTTCAGTATTATCAGAAAATAAAAAACAAGTATCCTATTGTTCTTACCCGTAATCTACAAAAAGCCAAGAAATGGTTAAAGAATCAAGCTCGTGGTAATGAAAGGTGTGGGATGGTGGTTTCATCACAGGCTTATCGACTAAAGCCTCTTACCATGGATGTGAGGGCAAAGGTTGATCCAGTTCATTATTTCTTGTACGGAAAAGATGACGTACGCTCTTCATATTATTTGGAGGATGCTGCTACGGAGTTTCAGATTCAAGGACTAGAACTTGACTGGGTTGGACTTGTTTGGGATGGAGATTTCCGTTATTCTAAAGAAGGCTGGAAGCCATTTAGTTTTAAAGGAAGCAAGTGGCAGCATATAAGAAAAGAAGAAAGGAAGCTTTATTTGAAAAACGCCTATCGGGTCTTATTAACCAGAGCAAGGCAGGGGATGGTAATTGTTGTACCAGAAGGGGCAGAAGATGATGCAACAAGGAAGCCGGATTTTTATAATGGCACTTTTGATTATTTAAGAAAGATAGGCTTTGAGATAATTTAAATAGAGAATGGAGCAATATTTTTGTCTCATTTTGCAATGAAGGCTTTTATAATCGACAAGACAGGCACTTTTCTCAAAATTCATTTATTTTTGATGAATGTTTTTAATACTGCGCCATGGTAACCAAAGAAGAAGCGTTTAACAAAGTATCAGCATTGGTAAAACGTTTTGATGAACACGTTGACTATTATAAGCGCACGGGCTTTAATGAGCATCAAACCCGTGTTGACTATATCAATCCTTTTTTTAAGGCATTGGGGTGGGATGTGGATAATGAACAGGGCCATGCCGAAGCTTACCGCGAAGTGATCCACGAAGATAAGATCAAGATCGGAAGCGCTACCAAAGCGCCCGACTACGCTTTTACCTTGTATGGCCAGCGGAAGTTTTTTGTAGATGCCAAAAAGCCGGGCATCGATATTCATACCGACATTGGACCGGCCTACCAGGTGCGGCGATACGGCTGGAGTGCCAAAGTGCCGCTTTCCATCGTAACCGATTTTGAAGAATTTGCCATTTATGACTGCACCAAGAAGCCCAAACCTACCGACAAAGCCTCGGTAGCCCGCATAAAATACATCACCTACAAGCAATACCTGGAAGAATTTGATTTTTTGTGGGAAGTGTTTGCCAAAGAAAACCTTCCCAAAGGCCGCTTCGACAAATACGTTCAAAGCGATACCAGGAAAAAGGGCACAGCCACCGTCGATGAAGCCTTTCTGCAGTCGATGGAGGAATGGCGGCGCTACATGGCACAGTCAATCGCTTTGCGCAACAAAGCACTCAACGAAGATGAGCTGAACCATGCCGTGCAAAAAACCATCGACCGCATCATCTTTTTGCGTATGTGCGAAGACCGTGGCGTTGAGCTTTACGGCACCCTGAAGCAGGCTTCCGAAAAAGGCGAAATATATGCCAATCTTTTTGAGTTGTTCAAAATTGCCGACGACAAATACAACAGCGGCCTGTTCGATCTGCGAGAAGACCGCATTACACCCGGCCTAATTGTCGATAACAAGGTGCTCAAAAACATTGTGCGCGACCTGTACTATCCGCAGTCGGAATATGAGTTTTCGGTTATGCCGGCCGACATCTTGGGTAGTGTCTACGAGCGTTTTCTGGGTAAAACCATCCGCCTCACGCCGGCTCACCATGCCAAGGTGGAAGAAAAACCGGAGGTGCGGAAAGCCGGGGGAGTGTATTACACACCCAAATACGTAGTTGATTACATCGTGGAAAACACCCTGGGCAAGCTCCTGGAAGGGAAGTCTCCCAAAGAGGCTGCCAGAATCACCGTTTGCGACCCCGCTTGTGGCTCCGGGTCATTCCTGATTGGCGCCTACCAGTATTTGCTCGACTGGCACAACCAATATTACCTCGAACATCCACCCGCCCGCAAAAAGGGCAGTCCGCTCACTCCCGAGGGCAAACTCACCACCGATACCAAAAAACAGATTTTGCTCAACAATATTTACGGTGTTGACATCGACCCGCAAGCCGTTGAAGTTACCAAGCTGAACCTCCTGCTCAAAGCGCTGGAAGGAGAAACACAGGCTTCCATCAACCAGCAGATGCAGTTGTTTCATGAGCGGGTGCTGCCCAACCTGGGAAACAACATCCAATGCGGCAACTCACTGATCGGCCCCGACTTTTTCGACAGCCAGCTGGAACTCTTCCCGGAGCAAATCAAAAAAGTGAACGCCTTCGACTGGCAACAGGGCTTCCCGAAAGTGTTTGAAAATGGCGGCTTTAGCGCGGTGATCGGGAATCCGCCGTATGTCAGGCAGGAGTTGCTCGGTGATCAAAAAGCATATTTTAAAACTCGCTACAAGGTTTTCCACGGGATGGCCGATCTCTATGTTTATTTTTTTGAGAAAGGGATCAACGTTTTAAAGGAAGGTGGTTTGTTTGGGATCATTGTTGCCAACAAATGGATGCGGGCACGCTATGGCGAAGCATTGCGGCAATGGCTTAAGAAACAGCCAATACGAGAGATCATTGATTTTGGTGACTTGCCTGTCTTCCAGCAAGCAACAACATATCCATGCATCATCATTGCCGGCGGAGCAACTACCGGCAAATTTTGGTCAACAGAGGTAAAAACACTTGATTTTGGTGTTTTGAGTGATTATTGTCAAGAGCAACGCAAACAGATTTCAAGAAAAAATCTAGAGAACTCAGCCTGGCAATTGATTGGCGATGAAGAAGTTCGTTTGCTTAAAAAACTTCAGGAGAGTTCAGTGACACTCAGAGAATATACTGCAGGCAGGATATTTCGTGGAGTGCTAACCGGTTTAAATGAAGCTTTTGTTATCGACGAGGAGACGAAAAATCGTTTAATCAAGGAAGATCCAGCCAGTGCTGATGTGGTCAAGCCATTTATAGCAGGACGTGATATAAAGAGGTATCAGCCACCTGTTGCGGATAAGTACCTGGTGTTTTTTCCTCGTGGATTTACAAAACAACATTATAAAGGCAGGCAAGCATGGTCGTGGTTCAATCAATCATTTCCGGCCATTGCCAACTATCTGGCACCATTTGCAGAAAAAGCTCAAAAACGTTGGGATAAAGGCGATTACTGGTGGGAACTAAGGGCATGTGATTATTATGATGAGTTTGAAAAGCCCAAAATTATCTATCCAAACATACTCAAAAAACCTGAGTTTACATTAGACTTTAGAGGACTATACACAAATCAAAAATGTTTTATTATTTCTATGGATGACAAATACTTGCTTGGCATCCTTAATAGTAAAATGACTTTTTTCTGGTTTACCAAAGTGCTTCCAAAATTAAGAGGTGGCTTCTACGAACCAAGCTATGTTTATTTAAAGAGCCTCCCTATACCGTTACCAAAAGTTAACTTGGAAAACACTCAGAGAATGATTGCCGAACAAGTTTTATTAATAAGCGATCTTTATCGTGAATTAAATAGTTCTAAACTCTCCACCCACCGCCATCAGCTTCAGCGTGCCATAGATCACTCGGAGCGGCGAATTGACGAGTTGGTGTATGCTTTGTATGGTTTAACGGACGAGGAGATTAGGCTTGTGGAAGAGAGTTTGAAGGGGTGATTATTAAAGGCATGTATTGACCTATAAACGAACAATTGATAAAAGTAAAAGTTATGGCAACAACAGTTTCTGCAATTTTGGATCACATTGACACAGGTTTCATGGCCTTGCCTGAGTTCCAACGAGGTTATGTTTGGAACAGGGATCAGGTTCGAGGTTTTTTTGATTCATTATACAAGCGCCATCCGGTAGGTAGCCTTTTGGTATGGGCTACTGATGCCACAAAAGCCACATACCGGGGAGACGGAAAACTGGCACAGGGCACCGTAAAGCTGCTTCTTGACGGACAGCAGCGCATTACTTCATTGTATGGCGTGATTCGCGGCCGGCCACCAAAGTTTTTTGAGGGCAATAAATGGGCATTCACGGGTTTGTATTTTAATATCCAAAGTGAACAGTTTATGTTCTACTTGCCAACAAAGATGAAGGATGATCCGCTATGGATTAATGTAACTGAGTTGATGCAGAGAGGTCACGAAGGGATAGGCTTCTTCTTTGAAAAGCTCTCCAAAAGACCTGAATATGCTGATAGAGCAAGTGCTTATGTTGGGCGACTTTCTAAGCTGCTCGGCATTACAGCCATTGAATTTAACATTGAGGACGTAACAGGAGAAGACAAATCCATAGACGTGGTGGTTGATATATTTAACCGCGTAAACAGTGGCGGGACAAAGCTATCGAAAGGTGATCTTGCGTTGGCAAAGATTTGTGCTGATTGGCCTGATGCAAGGGATACAATGAGAAAAACCATTGAAGAATGGGAGCAAAACGGTTACAATTTTAACCTCGATTGGCTTTTACGATCTGTGAACACTGTACTTACCGGAGAAGCCAAATTTCAATTTTTGCACAATAGGACTGCTGAAGAAGTTAGTGAAGCTTTAAAGCGTGCTACGCACCACATTAACAAATGCTTGAATTACATATCAGGTCGAATGGGGCTTGATCATGACCGGGTTTTATTTGGGCGGTTTGCATTGCCTGTGATGGTTCGTTTTTTGGATAAGCAAAATGGTCAGCTGAGCGCAAAAGAGCGAGATAAACTTCTTTTCTGGTATGCACAGGCGGGAATGTGGGGTCGATTTTCAGCTTCAACCGAATCTACAATCGACAAAGACCTTTCTGCGTTGGAAAACAACGACAACAAGTTAAACAACTTGTTAGAGCAACTCAGATTGTGGCATGGTTCTCTTAAAGCCGAGCCCGAGCATTTTAGAGGGTGGAGTCTCGGGGCCAGGTTTTATCCCGTTTTGTACATGTTAACTCGTATGGGTGAAGCAAAAGACTGGGGGTTAGGTGTGCCTCTTAAAATGGGCATGCATGGAAACATGAGCAAGCTGGAGGTTCACCATATTTTCCCAAAATCAAGACTGTATAAAAAAGGATTGGACCGTTCACAAGTAAATGCCATAGCAAACTTCTGTTTCCTGACAAAAGAAACTAATTTGAACATTGGCAATCGTTACCCCGAAGAGTATTTTATAAAAGTTGAAGAGAAACACCCAGGTGTCTTGGCTTCTCAATGGATACCAATGGATGAAAATTTATGGAAAATAGACAACTATTTGGATTTTTTAGAGGCACGACAGGTTCTTTTGGCTGAAGAAACCAACAAACGCATGCGTGAATTTTTACATGGAGAAGATCATTGGCTTGAAGGAAAACCACAGGAAGAGGACAAAGAATTGGTTGTTTACGGTAGTATTTCATCAGAAGAGGAAGAAAAGGAGCTAGAGGATTTAATGGATTGGATGAATCGACAGGGCTTGTCCGAAGGCATTATGTCATATGATTATTCCGATGAAGAAACCGGAAATCAACTGGCCGTTTTTGATCTAGCCTGGCCAGATGGCGTGCAAGAAAAACTTACGGAGCCTGCAGCGGTTTTGTTAAACGAACCCGCAGAAACCATAGCAATAGCTAACAAAGCTGGCTTTCGATGCTTTACCAGTGTAGAAGAATTTAAAAAATACATAAACAATGAAATCCTCAAAGAAGAACCCTCTGTTGATTTTTTATCTGCACATTGATTTGTGAATTGTATAAATTCCTTAAAAAACAATTATTGTGAGCAGGATAATTAATTGGGTCGCTGACCACGACAATAAGAAGTTGTTTATTGCTCTATACATCAGTATTTCTTTGGTGCTTAGCATTGCAATCAGTCTTTTCTGGTTGTTGTTTGCCGTACTAATACACTTCATTTTTGAACTAATTGGTCAAAGTCAGAAAAAGAACAACGGAAGAGCTGTGTTGCTTGAGAGTTTATGGGAGACAAAGCTTGACTTCGCTTTGGTAATGTTTGCTTGGTGGCTGGCCATTTATTTGGATTTTATTTTCGGTGTGGCAGGCATTGGTGCAGCTGCCAGAGTGGGTGCGCAATCTGCATCCAGAGCTACCCATTTGGGTGGTAAAGCTGTTGAGGCATCAGCACGAGCGGCAGCTTGGAGTCGGATCATAAGGGCCGTTTTGCTCTCGTTAGATGACGTAGGAAATGCGTTTAAGGCGATATACCAGAGCAGGAATAATAAAAAGCACACATCAGATGCAAATGAACGCAGACAAGAGACGAAAGTGATAAAAGATAACCAGGATATTATGCAAAAAAGATCTTCTTGGTTATCAAAATGGTCAAGCGTAGATTACATCGGTGTTGTATTGTTTTGTCTATGTTTGCTACTCATTGTTTTTGCACCGGTTTTGATTGATGTCAGAATTCCAGAAATTATTAATATTACTTTGGATGAGTTTAATCCATGGCCATAAGGAGTTAACTTCACAGGTATGTGAAGATCAATAATGCAAAAAGTAAAATTCTATATTGGCGTCACCGACCTTGGATGGTTCCGATTCCTTGCAAACAAGGATTACGAGGATGTGAACTTCTGGCAACCCGGAGGAAAGGCAGGTTTCCGAGTGATCCCTCCGGGAGCTCCTTTTCTGTTTAAGCTGAAAAGCCCCGTGAATGCAATCGCAGGGGTTGGCTTTTTCTCATCACATAGTATTTTACCATTAAACGTAGCATGGGATATTTTTCAACAAAGAAATGGAGTAACCTCTTTTAAAGTGTTCCTGGAAAAAATTGTTTCCTATAGATCAGCCAGCAATCCGTTTCATTCAAATCCCAACGTTGGCTGCCTTGTCCTTACTGATCCTATATTCTTTCAAAAAGAAGACTGGATTCCGGCTCCTGCTGACTGGAAGAGAAGTATTGTGCAGGGCAAGTCTTACGTCACCAATACCGTAATTGGCACCCAATTGTGGAGTAGGGTTGAAGGCTTGCTGGAAAAATACCGTTTCTTTACACGGGAAGAGAACAGCAAAAGCCAATTGATCCTGAGCAGCGATGATCAAGAGTATAGCAGAAAATATCTGACCAAAGTGAGACTTGGACAAAATGCATTCCGTGTTCAACTGACAGATGCATACTCGCGCAGATGCTCAGTCAGCGGAGAACGCACATTGCCGGCGCTGGAAGCCGCACATATTAAGCCCTACGCCCAATCAGGACCATATTATCTTTCGAATGGGATTCTCTTAAGGGCCGATATTCACAAACTGTATGATGCGGGATATATGACTGTTACAAAAGATTACAAAGTTGAAGTGAGCAGCCGGATCAAAGAGGAGTTTGAAAATGGCCGCGTTTATTATGACTTTCACGGGAAACCTTTGCTGATACTACCCGAAAATGTATCAAATCACCCTTCACAAGAATATATTGAGTGGCACAATAACAACATTTACAATGGATAATTCCTCCCTTAAATCTTTAACCAGGCAAGTACTCAGATTCAGAGACGAAAGAAATTGGGCACAATTTCATACAGGTAAGGACATTGCAATGGACCTTAGTGTTGAAGCCGGAGAAGTGCTCGAACTGTTTCTCTGGAAAAAGGATGAAGATGTCAACCAGGAAAAACTGAAAGACGAGCTTGGCGATGTGTTTTATGCACTATTGCTGCTGGCCGATCATTATCAGATTGATCTGGAAGCAGCGCTCATTGAGAAGATCCGGAAAAATAAGGAGAAATACCCGGTAAGTAAGTTCCGGAATTCAAACCGGAAATACAATGAATAAAATCGTGACAGCCCAATAACCCAACACAGCATCCTCATGAATATCTCAGTGGGCATTTAGTACGACAGAAAACAACCAAAGCGCGTATAACCAATGCTTTACCAAAAGATTGTTTCTTATCTTTGGTAACACATAGCAGGCACATTTCGAAATGACCTATACAAAACCCATATTGTTTTTGATCCTGTTTCTCCTGGCATTGACCCCGGAAGCACCGGCACAAAGGATATATGACAAGAGTGGCAGACAAATCGGCAGGGTGGATTCAAACCGGTATTACGATGGCATCGGAAGACTCATTGGCAGGGTTGACAGTGACAGGATTTATGACGGCAGGGGGCGAATCATCGGCAGGATCGATGACAACAGGCTATACGACGGTTCCGGACGACAGATTGGTCGAACCAGCGGCAATCA
>SL_5KL_010_SEDDRAFT_10000996_pt1 | contig 17835 bp, 14 predicted proteins | sample SodLakKL_010_SED_FD_9118 | JGI IMG/M metagenome (IMG submission 9118)
CCGCCACGTGCCGACGGGAGCCAAATCCCCACCCTGCGAAGTTGCCGCAACCACCGTGGCAAGTCTCGCCCCATAAATACAGGGTATCATATGATTGTTAAGATCCTGTTAATTCTCGCCGACTGGAAGGAAGTACTGCCTCATCCCCTAACAGAACTCATCCGCGTGCGACGGCCACACAGGGTCCTCCCGTTATGAAGCCCCCCGGGTCCATAGCATATCCGCGTACCCCGGAAAATTTACAATTCGCCGGCTCTCTGCTATACTTCGGTCAGAGGCAGCCTTGTAGTTTTCCCGCCCAACCCCGGACATCATGGCAATCTCGAATAACACGACATCAGGAGTTATCGGCCGCACGCTGTAGGCATGCGGCTTCCTCACCGTGAACTCGTCTCATCACCCGCTTCTGGCAGACCGTTACCGGGCGACAAGCATGGAGAACACCCACCGGCATAGCCTGGAGTTTCTCTTCCATCCCGATTCGGTCGCGCTAGTCGGCATAACCACTGCCAATCCCTGGCACTGGACACGCACCTTTCTGGACAGCCTCATTGAGTTCGAGTTCGACCGCCCGCTCTATCTTGTCAACCCGAAGGGCGGCGAGATCAAAGGCCATAAGGTCTACACCAGCCTCAAGGATATCCCGGGCAGCATCGACCATGTGATCGGCCTGGTCAACGCCCAAATAGCTGCCGGCCTTGTGGAGGAGTGTGCTGAGAAGGAGGTGCGGGCGATTCACTTCTGTACGGCGGGCTTCAGCGAAACCGGCGATCCTAAGAGGATAAAGCTGGAGTCCGAACTGGTGGAAGCCGGCCGCAGGACGGGAATCAGGATCATCGGCCCCAACTGCATGGGAATCTACTGCCCTCAATCACGCCTGTCTTTCAGCCCGGCCTTCCCCAGGGAAAGCGGGCCGGTAGGGTTCATCAGCCAGAGCGGGGGCAACTCTATCTATCTGGTCAGGCAGGCAGCGCTCCGCGGCGTCCGCTTCAGCAAGGTCATAAGCTACGGCAATGCATGTGACATCGACGAGAACGATCTGCTTGAATACCTGGCCGCCGACCCGGACACCAAGATAATATGCCTCTACATCGAGGGGATTAAGGACGGGAGACGATTCCGCAGGGCCCTGGAGGAGGCAACGAAGACGAAGACGGTCGTACTGCTAAAAGGCGGAACCACCGAAGGAGGCACCCGGGCAGTCGCCGGTCATACGGCGGCCCTGGCCGGAAGCCGGTCGACCTGGGAGGCCCTCTGTAAGCAGCTGGGCATAATCAGCGTCCGTAGCCTCGACGAGATGATAGATGTGCTGGTCACACTGCTGTTCCTGCCTCTCCCGGCGGGCAGAAACGCAGTCCTGTTCGGCGCCGGAGGCGGCGCCAGCGTCCTTATTGCAGACGAGTTTGAGAGCAGGGGACTGAGAGTTCCGGCACTGCCTCAGGAGCTAGTCGCACGGATGCAGGAGTTCACTCCTGCCGCGGGCAACATCCTGCGCAACCCGGTTGACTACTCGCAGAACTTGATGGATGCCGAGGGTACACGCAAAGCCTTCGATATGGTGTCGGAATGGGAAGGGACCGACTTCGTAGTCACCTTCGTCAGGACCGGCCAGTTCGTTCTGCCATGGCTTTCGGGATCTCGCATAAACATGCTGCTCGGCAGATTCTGGGCAGACCGCGACGAGCTTCCCAAGCCTGTGGCAATGGTGCTGGAACCGAGCATTCTGCCACAGGAGGCAGAGGCCATCTTGACCGCCATCAACGAGTGCATCTCTTCTGGACTACCTGTTTACTATTCCTTTGGAGCCGCTGCCAACGCCATCAACCTGGTGCTAAGCCACGCCGAGCACCTGTCCGAGACAGCGTGAGGTCTCAAGTGGCGCTTTCCCAGTGCAGATCGAGCTACCGGGGTCGGACCTTCATCCAGTGTTCACAGTTCGGAGATTAAGGTGGGTACACCACGGACTTACCAGACGCGGGGCATCGTCCTCAAGCAGACCAAGCTGGGCGAGTTCGACAAGATCATCACCATTTACACCCGGGAGTTCGGCAAGGTAAAGGCGGTGGCCAAGGGAGCGTGTCGTCCCAAGAGCAAACTGGGCGGCAATGTGGAACCATTGACGCACAGCCTGATGTTCCTGGCCAGAGGGCGCAATCTGGATATTGTCACCCAAAGCCAGACGATAGATGGGTTTCTGGCCCTGCGAGGCGATTTGTGGCGCATGGCCTGCGGCTTCTACGTCCTGGAGCTTATAGATGCCTTCACCGCTGAGGGCAGCGAGAGCCGACCTTCATTCGACCTGCTGCTCGAAGTCCTGGATCAGTTGAGCCAGCCTGAGGCCAACGAGGTTGCCCTGCGCTATTTTGAACTCCATCTGCTGCATCATCTCGGTTACCGTCCTCAATTGCGCCGGTGTGTTAGCTGTGACTCTTCCCTCAGACCGGTGGTCAACTTCTTCTGCCCGGATAAGGGCGGAATTCTCTGCCCTGGCTGTGACCGCGAAGAACACGCGCAACAAGAGAGCACCGAGCCAGACTCAATCAGATCTTCCTTTTTGCTCTCGGTCGAGGCTCTGAAGGTCCTTCGCTTGTGGCAAAGCTGTGACTATGCTACGGCCGTGCGGGTCAGGTTGAAACCGGACCTGTCACGGGAACTGGAGCGCGTGCTGCACGAATACATACGGCATATTGTGCAGCGCGAGATCAAGTCGTTCCTCTGGCTGAAGCAGGTAAGCGATCGGAACGCCACCCGGTCGGGGTAGCCACCACGGGCACTTGACAACCAATCTGGCGAGGTCTACAATCGCTGGGCGATTAGAGGCGCCGGGATGGCGCAGTAATGTGAATGAACAAAGCTCGGCATTCCGGGTCGACCGTCGAGTTTGTCTGCTCAGTTGAGCTAAGACTCCCTCTTCAGTGCCGACCAATCACTTCGCTGTAAGATTGGCAGTGTAATCCGCCATCAGAGAGGAACCATGTATATTGTTATAGCAGGCTTGAGTGACATAGGTAAGAACCTGGCGGAGCTCATGGTCAAAGAGGGGAACGAAGTAATGGTCATCGACCGTGACTTCGCCAGGAGCACCGAGATGGCAGAGGGTTCTGACGTCATGGTGATCACGGGGGATGCCAGCCAGAAAGCTGTCCTCGAGGAGGCCAGAGTTAGATACGCACAGGCCTTCGTGGCCGCCGCCGGCGATGATTCGGAAAACCTGATGCTCTGTATGCTGGCAAAAGAGCTAGGCGCAAGGACGGTGGTTTCTCTGGTAGACGAGAGCGAGCACGAGGAAGCATTCAGGCAGGCAGGAGTAACCTTCCAGGTTAACCCCGACATGGTAGCGGCCAGGCATATCTCGCGCATGATCTTGCAGCCTTACGTAAAGGACTTCCTATCCTGCGCCAGAAACGAGATTTTCGAGATTCAGGTCGAGAAGGGAATGAGATGCGTCGGACGGAGAGTCTCCGAGTTGTCAACTCCAAACGGCGTCAGGGTCCTGGTGGTACAGCGGGACGGCAGATACCTGAGTACGGACGACGTGATACGGCCCGACGACTGGCTGACCCTCATAGTCAACCAGGAATCCGCCAAGAAAGGGGCCGAGTTCATGGATAAATGGTTCTCCAAAGGGTAAGGCTAGCCCTTCACATCATCGGCACATTCCTCACCTTCTTCGCCCTCGCCTACCTGGTCCCTCTGCTGACGGCGTTCTACTATGGCGAGGACTGGCGGGGTTTCCTGTATTCGCTGCTAGCCACCTTGACCGTCGGACTGGCCCTCCAGTTCGGTCTCAGAACGGACAGGGCCATAGAACGTCCCGACGGGTTCATCATAGTCGCCTTCACCTGGCTGCTCATCCCGCTCTTCGGGACGTTGCCTTACATGTTACCACCCGTGGGGTTGAGTTTTGTCAATGCCCTTTTCGAGGCCATGTCGGGCTTCACCACCACCGGGGCTACCATACTGGAGGTAGTGGAAGAACTACCGAGGAGTGCCGTGTTATGGCGTAGCCTTACGCAATGGCTGGGAGGGATGGGCGTGATCGCCATCTTCATTGCTATATTGCCAAGGCTGGCCGTGGGAGGGTCACAGCTCTTTGACCGTGAGTTTCCGGACCCCTTACCTGAGAAACTGCGGCCCCGGTTCAGGTCCACGGCGAGAGTTCTCTGGTCGATCTATGCGGGCTTCACTGCCGCTCAGATAGCACTCCTCTATTTCCTGGCCAGACTGCCCCTGTTCGACTCTATCTGTGTCTCCTTCTCCACCATGCCCACTGGTGGGTTCACGCCGCACACGGAGAGCATAGGTTTCTACGGCAATCCAGTGGCAGAGTGGATCATCATGGGCTTCATGTTCCTGGCGGGTACCCGGTTTATCGTTCACTATCACCTGCTGCGGGGAAACCCCAGGGTGCTCAAAGGCGAGGAGTTCAGGCTGTACGTGATCATCCTGGCCGCAGCTATCGGCCTTCTGATACTTGCGCAGGGGCTCAGTTCGTACAGAGAAGGCTTCTTTCAGGCCATCTCGATCATGACCACTACAGGCTTCGTGACAACCGATTTCGCACAATGGAGCTCAGGAGCCCGAATGTTGCTTCTGGCCCTGATGTTCATCGGAGCCTGCGGCGGCTCCACCGGCGGAGGGATGAAAGTGATGCGGGCTCTAACCCTGATAAAGCAAGCGGGCGGGATGATGACGAAGGCCATTTCTCCCAAAGCTGTGGTCCCGCTGAAACTCGACCACAGACCGGTCCCCGAGGCGATCGTCCGTGACATTATCTCCTTCGTTTTCCTCTACATTCTGATCGCCGTGCTCGCTTCGATAGCGCTTGGTTTCCTGGGACTAGGCCTCGAGGAAGCAACATCAGCAGTAGCTGCCAGCCTGGGAAACGTGGGGCCCGGTCTGGGCGGCGTCGGTCCGGCTTCGAATTATGCCTGGCTGCCTGGTGCGGCCAAGGTGATCCTGATCCTCCTGATGTGGGTGGGCAGGCTGGAGTTCTTTGCCGTGTTCATGATCTTCTTCCCCCGTGTCTGGAAGGCATGAGAACCAGTTCGGGATACCATTCATCGCGACGAGAAGTTTCGAACCCTGGCGCATGATGTGCGGAATCCCGGAGCAGGCTATAGCCTGGCTTTCAGCTTCCGGTATGTGGCAGTAAGGGCTTCAGGCAAGACTTTGGTGTCCGACAACACAGGCATGAAGTTGGTGTCGCCTCCCCACCTGGGCACTATATGAGTATGGAGGTGCTCTGCTATCCCCGCGCCGGCCGCCCTCCCCAGGTTCAAGCCGATGTTGAATCCGGCCGGCTCCATAACCTCTCTCAGAAGCCCCAGTCCCTTCTTGATGATGCGGAAGTGTTCCATGGCTTCCTCCTCCTCTAGCTCGTGTAAGTCAGCCGTATGACGATAAGGGGCGACCATCAGATGCCCCGGGTTGTAGGGGAAGGCATTGAGGATTATGAAGTTGTGTTCACCCCGATAGAGGATGAGATTCGCCTCGTCGTTGTCCTCCCCTGGTTTCCGGCACAGGATACAGCCGCTCTCGGGGGTCATCCGTAGATACTCGATCCGCCACGGGGCCCAGAGGTGTTCCATTCAGCCTATATAATATGCTCATTCGCGGTTAAGTGCAACGGCGTTGCCGTCCTGCCGGCAATCTGGTCCTGCGCAACGCGAGTTGACCGGGAGACCTGGCGCAGAATAGAATGGGGATGACATGCTGGAAGCCTTAACGGAGAAGCTCACAAGCGTATTCGACAAGCTCGGCAGGAAAGGCAGGCTGAGCGAGGGAGACATCGACGATGCGTTGCGCCAGGTGCGGATGGCGCTCCTGGAAGCGGACGTAAACTTCAAGGTAGTCAAGGAGTTCCTGTCCAGGGTGCGGGAGCGGGCCGTAGGTTCGGATGTACTGCGCAGCCTGACGCCGGCCCAGCAGATCATCAAGATCGTCAACGAGGAGCTAATAACCATCCTGGGCGACCAGCCGGAGCGGTTGGCTTCGGTTGCAGGTCGACCGGCGGTCGTCCTGCTGGTCGGGCTTCAGGGCTCGGGCAAGACCACCACAGCGGTGAAGCTAGCCCTTCAGCTGAAACAGCAGGGACAACGTCCGCTGCTGGTAGCCGCGGACACCCGCCGCCCTGCTGCTATTCAGCAGCTGAAGCTGCTGGGTGAGCAGAACGGCGTTCCCGTGTATAGTGAGGACGCCACTACAGCCGCGCCCGCGATCTGCCGGCATGCCCTCAAGCAAGCCGAAGAACAGGGATCGACCTGGGTGATCGTGGATACACAGGGACGCCTGCATATAGACGAAGACATGATGCAGGAACTGGCGGAGACCAAGTCCGTGGTGCAGCCTCCGGAGGTCTTGCTTACTGTGGATGCTATGATCGGGCAGGATGCGGTAAGGGTGGCGCAGGAGTTCCACGACCGCATCGGGCTCACCGGGCTCATCCTCACCAAGATGGATGGGGATGCCAGGGGTGGGGCCGCCCTTTCCATCAGATTCGTCACCGGGGTGCCCATCAAATACCTGGGCACGGGTGAGAAGATGGAAGCTCTGGAGGTATTCCATCCTGATCGTCTGGCCTCACGCATTCTGGGCATGGGGGACATGCTCACACTCATCGAGCGGGCCGAGACGGCCTTCGACGAACAGCAGGTTAAGAAGCTGGAAGAGAAGATGCGCGGCGGAAGGTTTGACCTTGAGGACCTTCTGGGTCAAATGCGTCAGATCCACAAGATGGGTTCTTTGGGACGCATGGCTGAGATGATACCGGGTTTCTCGAAGATCGCTCCCCGTCTGCCGGATGGTGACGGAGAGGCGCAGCTAAAGAAGATAGAAGCGATCATCCTGTCTATGACTCACGAAGAAAGGCGCAATCCCGCGATAATCGACGGCCGCCGTCGCAGCCGTATCGCGAGGGGGAGCGGCACCAGTCCGAGAGATGTCAACCAGCTCCTCAATCAGTTTCGGCACATACAGAAGATCACCAAGTCCCTAACCCGGGGCAAGCTGCCCAAGAATCTGGGGGCGATGTTCGACATGCCGACGCGGTGAGATCAGTCCAGGTAGCCTTTGAGCTTCCGGCTGCGGGTGGGATGACGCAGTTTCCGCAGCGCCTTACCCTCGATCTGCCGTATTCTCTCCCGGGTGACGTTGAACTCTCTGCCCACCTCTTCCAGGGTCCGCGTATGTCCGTCCTTCAGGCCGAACCTGAGCTGCAGCACCTTTTTCTCACGGTCGGTGAGCTCATTGAGCACCCTGTCTATCTGCTCCTTGAGCAGTTGCCGCGAAGTGGCCTCGGTGGGCGCAAGGCTACCGTGGTCCTCAACGAAGTCGCCTAACCGACTATCGGCATCCTCGCCAATGGGCGTGTCCAGAGATATGGGCTCGCGGAAGAACAATGCCATAACCCCCTCCACCTTTTCTGGAGGCATATTCAGCCGGCCCCCGATCTCATCGTACGTCGGTTCCCGTCCCAACTCCTGGATCAACTGGCGTGTCGTCCGCAGCAGCTTGTTGATCGTTTCCACCATGTGTACTGGAATACGAATGGTACGCGACTGATCGGCTATAGACCTACTAATGCCCTGCCTGATCCACCAGGTGGCATAGGTGCTGAACTTGTAGCCTTTTCTATACTGAAACTTATCCACTGCACGGATGAGGCCGATGTTACCCTCCTGGATAAGCTCGAGAAGAGACATGCCATGGCCGATGTACTTCTTCGCTATGCTCACTACGAGGCGCAGGTTCGCTTCGGTGAGATGCCTTTCCGATGCCTTTGCCTCCGCCTTCATCTGCTCGAAGTAAGCCCTGAACTCGCCGCTATGGGACTCCAGTTCAGAGAGAAAGCTGTCGTTGGTCAGAAGGTCTTTGAGGTCCTGCCACGAAGCATCGTCCCTCTCCAGCATAGCCAGCAACTGCGGGGGCAACAGCTGACTTGTGATCGAAGCATTTACTACGGCCTCCTCCGCGGCAGTCGTTCCCTTGTCTATTGCCTTGGCGACCGCCGTTATCAGAGACGGGTCTATCACGTCGTCGACAGCCGAGCGAAAGTCGGGGTTCTGGATCGTGTCTACCACGCTCCTGGAGGTATCCATGCCGTTATGCTCCTGGATCGACTGAATAACGGGATGCACTCTGCATAACTGAGCAAGCACCTGGGTAACCATCTCAACCGACGACGGATATTTCTTGTGTTTCTTGAAATGGTTCTCTTCAATGCGTTCCAGGTACCGGCCCAGCTCTATCTTCCGACATAGCAGCTTCTCTTCGTGCACGTTAAGGAGCGGCACCCTGCCGATCTCCTGAAGATACATACGGGCCGAGTCATCAGTTACCTCGAGGTCACCCAGTGGCGTTGCAGGCTTGGCTTCGTCGGCGTCCTCAGGAAACAGTGCCTCAAATCCGTCCTTCTCTTCGACTTCGCCGCTCAGGGTCCCGGTGTCCTCGCCGTCAGCCTCCTCACCAAGCATACTCTCAGCCAACGCCTCATCACCGTCCAGGTTTATGTCTTCTCTTTTCATTGATTCCACAGTTTTCTCCCCTTCTTGATGAAGACCTCTTGCAGTCGTTGTCCCGAGTGTATCCCCTGCTCCTCTAGCTTAGACAATTCTGAGCTTGTTCCACCCCTCTCCCTCTCGACCTCAAGTATTGTTTGCTTCTCGGTTTCCGATTTCCGGAAAGACCTTTCCTGTAGACGGAGTATGCAATCGGCCAGGTCACGTTGGCGCGCTCCCTCACTGTCCCTAATAGCAGGCGGAAAGGTCTTTCCGACCAGAGAGTATAGGTGCTCCTGGAGACTGGCGTCAAATCCGCTCTCCAGTTCTGCCATGCCGGAGTAATGCTGCCACCTGTCGAAGACCTCGCGGTTCTCCGTGCATTCGAAGTGCTCTGGTGATAGCTCCTGGGCCGCCGAGCGGAGCTCCGGATACTGAAGAAGCAGGGCCAGGCAGTATTCCTCCAGAGGACTGGACACGAGCCGGCGGGCAAGGCGGGTCTGTTCCGTGGCCCGGGCGGGCCGACGTCTCTTGCTCTCGGCCCTCAGCTTCTCCAGGGCAGCCTGCACATCGGGGACCTTGATCTTCACCGCACGGGCCAGCTTCTCAGCGTAATGATACCTCTGTGCCGGGTCTCTAATCTCCAGAAGAGACGGCAGGAGTTTCTGCACGGCCAGCGACTTGTCTTTGGCTCTGGTGATATCGACCTTGCTCGTCACCGACTGGAAGACGAAGTCCAGTATGGGCATCGGCTGTTCCACCAGCTTCGTCCAGAGACCCGCATTCTCCCTTATCACTTCGTCCGGGTCTTTGCCCGAAGGCAACACAATGACCTCTGCTTCTGCTTCGGAGTGGGACAGTATTGCCCTCCCGCGCAGAGTAGCCTCTTCTCCCGCTAGATCGGCATCAAGAGCCAGCGTGATCCTGCCTGTTAGCCCTCGGACAGCCGCCACCTGCTTCTCGGTCAAAGCGGTGCCCATCGACCCCACTACATTCTGCCAGCCGTGCTGGTGAGCAGCCAGAACGTCCGTATAGCCTTCCACGATTATCACCGCGTTCCGCTTTCTGATCGCAGACCTGGCTCTATCAATGCCGTAGAGACCGCTGCTCTTATCGAAGACGGGTGTCTGAGGCGAGTTTATGTACTTGGGCAGGGAATCATCCAGGGCCCTGGCCCCGAAACCGGTGATTCGGCCGCGCACATCGCATATAGGAAAGATGAGCCGGTTGCGAAAGCGATCGTAACTACCTCCTTCGTCCCGTTCGATGACCAGACCCGCTTCTAACAGTTCCTTCTCGCTATATCCCTTCTCCAGCAGATAGCTCTTCACTGTTTCCCAGGCGTCAGGGCTGAAGCCGAGACGGAACTCCTTAATGGTCTCGGGCATAACGCCTCTCCCGGCCAGATAGTCCCTGGCAGCCTGGCCCGCTTTGGCATTCATAAGCAGGTGGTGGTAGTATTCAGCAGCTGCCTCGTTAATCTGAAACAGCTTTTCCTTCTCTTCGTCCGCGGCCTTATCCGAAGCCTGCGGAGGACTCAAAGCAACGCCCGCCCTTTCAGCCAGCAGGCGAAGCGCCTCCCCGAACTCGACGCCCTCCTTCTTCATGACGAAAGAGAAGATATCGCCGCCGGTCCCACAGGCACCGAAGCAGTGCCACGTTTGCTGCTCAGTAAAGACGAAGAAGGAAGGGTGCTTCTCGCTGTGGAAGGGACACAGGCCTTTGTGGCTACGCCCTGACTTCTGGAGGCTAACGTACTCGGACACGAGCTCCATTATGTCCAGTCGCTGCTTCACCTCCCTGATTGCGCTCATTGTGCTATTGCCTCGGCTAATCTTAGGGCGTACTGGTCGGTCATACCGGCGATGTAATCAACAACCCTCGACTCCCTGTCATCCGGTACACCGGGAAACTCGGGCGGTAGCTCATCCTCATGGGTGAGAAAATGGGCATACAGCAGATGCAGCACGCGTACTGCCTTTATCGCGTCGTCTTTGGCCACGCTGGGCTTGTACACCCTGTCGAACAGAAACTCGCGAAGTATGCCCGCCGCGCCAAGGACCTCCGGGCCCATTCGTATAACGGGCCTAACCCGGTTACCATTGCCACCGAGCGGCCACGAGCAGGAGATGATATCGCGAACCAGGGTGTCTATCCGCCGCGAATGCGTATCTCCCAGGGTCGTCCCCACAGGCTCGGGCAGTTCGTCACGCGAGATGATGCCGGCCCTTATGGCATCTTCTACGTCATGGTTAACGTAGGCCACCATGTCGGCTATCTTGCATATCTGGCCCTCCAGCGTGTTAGCCTCTCCCCATCGTTCTCCCAGGATCTCGGCCTGCCCTTTCGAGTGATTCAGGATGCCGTCACGCACCTCCCATGTCAGGTTCAGCCCCCGTCCGTCTCTTTCAAGCAAATCGACCACTCGCAGGCTCTGCTCGTTGTGCCGAAAGCCGGCGTGATGCAATTCGTTCAGAACCTCCTCACCTATGTGCCCAAAGGGGGTATGCCCCAGNTCGTGACCGAGCGCAACTGCCTCCGTAAGGTCTTCGTTGAGATTGAGCGCTCGTGCTAGAGTCCTGGCTATCTGGGATACTTCCAGGGTGTGCGTGAGCCTCGTAACATAATGGTCGCCCAGGGGAGCGATGAAGACCTGCGTCTTATGCTTGAGCCGACGGAATGCCTTGCAGTGGATTATGCGGTCACGATCACGTTGAAAGTCGGTCCTTACCGGGCAGGGTTCTTCAGGTTTCCGTCGTCCCCGGGTCAGTTTGCTCCTGGCGGCATACCGGGAAAGAGCTTCTTCCTTCTTCTCTGTCTGTTCCCGCACGTGGACTGCACAAAACATCGAATCTCTATCGTTACGGCATGCCATAGCCGGGTCTTCGCTTCACACCCGCGGCACAATCAGCCTCTCCTGCGCTACTTCTTCCGTTCCGATCCCAGCCTCTTCTCTACCTCTGCAACGTGAAACCTGGTGGATAATACCACGTCCGGATTCAAAGACATGGAGTCTATGCCGCATTCAACAAGATAGTCGGCGAACTCAGGGAAATCACTCGGAGCCTGACCGCATATCCCGATCTTCCTCGGCGGTCTGTGGGCATGCGCTTCGTCGATGACCTGCTTTATCAGCCTTTTCACCGCCTCATCTCTCTCATCGAATATGCCCGCCACAAGCTCTGAATCCCTGTCCAGGCCAAGGGTTAGCTGCGTTAAATCGTTCGAGCCTATGCTGAAGCCATCGAAGACATCGGCGAACTCGTCCGCCAAAACCACATTTGACGGTATCTCACACATAACGTAGACTTCCAGCCCGTTTTCCCCCTGCACCAGACCGAATTCGCCCATCGCCTTTATCACCTTCCTACCTTCCTCCGGCGTCCGGCAGAACGGGACCATCACCTTCACATTTGTTAGCCCCATCTCATCCCGTATCTTCTTTATCGCCTGGCACTCCAGGCCGAAGGCAGGCTTGAACCTCTCGTCATAATAGCGAGACGCCCCCCGCCAGCCTATCATGGGGTTACGCTCCTCCGGCTCATAGCGATAACCCCCGATCAGATTGGCATACTCGTTCGTCCTGAAGTCCGAGAAACGGACGATGACGTCGTTCGGATAGAAGCCCGCCGCGATCTTTGCGATCCCCATCGCCAGGGTCTCGATGAAGAACTGCTTCTTGTCCTCATAGGATATGCTTCTCCGATCTATCTCTTTGACCACTTCTGCCAGCCGGTCATCGTTCTGGGCCTCCTTCTTCAGCTCCTCGTACTCGATCAGGGCCATGGGATGGATGCCTATATAGGAGTTGATGATGAACTCTTCTCGAGCCAGGCCGACACCATCATTGGGAATCTGGCTCTGAACAAAGGCGCCGTCGGGAATCCCGAAGTTCATCATAATCCTGGTTTCGGGTCTGGGCAGCTTGCCCACTTCTACCTCATCCACCCTGTACTTCAGGCACCCATCGTAGACCCGTCCCTCACCCTGCGAACAGTCTACCGTTACCTCATTCACTCCCTTCAAGACCTGTGTCCCCTTTATCGTGCCGATCACACACGGGACTCCGAGTTCCCGGCTGACGATGGCTGCATGGCAGGTCCTGCCCCCCTTGTTTGTCACTATGGCACTGGCGATCTTCATTATAGGTTCCCAGTCCGGATCGGTCATGTCGGTGACCAGNACCTGACCCTTCTGGAACCGGTGAATCTCACTGCTCCTCTCTATTATGTTCACCTCNCCNGCCCCGATCCTGGTGCCGACCGATTCNCCTGTCAACAGCAGCTTCCCCTCTTCCTCAAGCACGTAGGTTCTCATCANAGTTGGGTCCTGCTGTGAATGAACGGTTTCGGGCCTGGCCTGAACTATGAACAGCTCCCCGCTTACTCCGTCCTTGGCCCACTCGATGTCCATNGGCAGAGCATAGTGNTCCTCAATGATGCAGGNCCACCTGGCGAGAGTCAACACTTCATCGTCACTAATCGCGTACTTCGTCTGGTCTTCGACGCTCACCTCTTTCTCCTCGGTCCCGGCTTCATCTCCCTTGTAGACTAGTTTCCTCTCCTTCGTTCCCAGCTTCTTCTCCACTATGGGCCTGAACCCGTTGGTCAGGGTGGGCTTGAAAACGTAGAACTGATCAGGATTGACCAACCCCTGGACCACGGTCTCTCCCAGCCCGTATGCCGCGGTTGTGTAAATCACGTCCTTGAAGCCCGATTCGGTATCTATCGAGAATATGACTCCTGCGCAGGCCAGGTCGGAGCGCACCATCTTCTGCACACCCACCGAGAGGTACACGCTGAGGTGGTCAAACCCCTTATCTTCCCGGTACGAGATGGCCCGGTTTGTGAACAAAGACGCAAAGCACTCCATTACCTTCTCTGAGAGATCGTCTTCCCCCCGCACGTTCAGAAAGGTCGCCTGCTGCCCGGCGAATGAAGCGGTCGGCAAGTCTTCCGCGGTGGCACTGCTCCTTACAGCAACATCGATATTAACCCCATATTTCCTCTCCATCTCCCGATAGGCCGACCTTATCTCCTCCTCCAGCTCGGGTGGACAGGACGCACTCGCTATCATGTTCCTTATCTTCTCGCCCCTCTTAGACAGGTTCTCCATGTCACCGGTATCCAGGTTTGCCAGTGTATCTCTGATCTTCTGGCCTATGCCCGCCTTCTCTATGACGTACTTATAGGCATCAGCGGTAATGGCAAAGCCCAGGGGGACGCTGACCCCCCGCTTGCTCAGGTTCTTTATCATCTCACCGAGCGATGCATTCTTGCCGCCGACCAGAGCCACGTCTTCTACTCCCATGTCTTCAAACCATTTCACAAATCTCATGTTAGTCCCTCCATCCTTCACTGAAAATGGAACTGTATTTCGACAAGCTATCTATCCTGAATCCACCTCCTTCCCTACAGGCAATCAACTCGAGACACTGGGTGCTGCATTATAGCATTCCCCGGCATCACAGAGTAGGAGGTCTCCTGATTCTTCCGGCCCGGCACGCTCCCGACTCCTCATCCTCTCCCCGTCTGCTGTAATGCTAGCTTGACCTTCTCCTCCAGACTGAGCTCTTCGGCGCCGGAGAGCTTGGATACGGCCCTGGTTGCTTCAGCCAGGGAATAGCCCAGGCCGGTTAAGGCAGCGATGACATCGGCACCTTCAGGGGCTAGAGGCGAAGCCACCTCCCTCCACTCCTTCTCCAGCTTGCTTCTGAGCTCTACAACAAGGCGACCGGCTGTCTTCTTGCCAATGCCGGGAACCTGACTGATCAAATCGGTGTTCTCGCTGGCTATGGCCATGACCAGTTGTTCCGGACTGAGCGCCGAGAGCAGCCCCAAAGCTACCCTGGGACCGATTCCCGATACGGATACGAGGTTCCTGAACAGAGCCAGCTCCTCTCCAGAGGCAAACCCATAGAGAGCGGCATTGTCCTCCCTCAGGTGGAGATGGGTATAGAGGAAGACCCTACTCCCGGTCGTCCCCAGCTGGTTCAACGTGGAACTGGATGCGTATACCTGAAGGCCGATCCCGCCGACATTGACGATAACGTAGTCGTTACCGCGATGCTGCAGCACTCCTTCCAGTGTGGCGATCATCTCGGCGTATGCTCGGTCAGCCACCGGCTCAGGCGACTCTGCTGAATATGGCAGATGGCAACGGCCAGAGCATCGGCAGCATCGCTCGGCTGAGGCAAATCGGTAAGCCCGAGCTGGATCCTTACCATGTACTGCACCTGCTGTTTGTCGCTCTGTCCATAGCTGGTAATCTGCTGCTTTACACTCGCCGGCGAGTAGTAGTAAACGGGCAGTCCCCGGTTGGCCGCTGCCAGGATGGCCACAGCCTGGGCTCGTCCGATGGCGAATGCCGACCTGACGTTGTGCCCGATGAACGGGTCCTCGATAGCTACTTCGCCCGGTTCATGCCTGGCGATAATCCTGCTCAGCTTCTCATACAGGCGGCTCAGTCTTTCTTCTACGGGGACTCGAGATGACAGGCTGATCACTCCGCAATCCACCATGTGCATTCCGCCCTCGCCCTCTACCACGCTGTAGCCCAGATTCACGGTGCCCGGGTCAACGCCAAGAACGCGCATATCAGCTCTGGCTGCGCAGCTTTTCTGAGGTGTCATCGGAGAAGTCGAGGTTGGAGAAAACACGCTGCACATCATCCAGTTCCTCCAGATGATCAAGAAACTTGAGGGCCTGAACCGCTTTGCTCTCATCCAGCAACACTGTAGTGCTGGGCAACATGGATACCTCTGCCGAGATTACGTGGTCTTCCTTTTCCATGGCCTGCCTCACCACCTCCAGGTCCTCGGGCTGGGTGTATATCTCCAGGTAACCCTTCTCCGCCCTGACATCCTCAGCTCCCGCATCGATGGCCCGGAGCGCTATCTCATCGGCATCCTGCGCGTTCACCTCAACGGTTATTACCCCTCTCTTCTCAAACAACCACGACACACAGCCATTCTCACCGAGATTACCGCCGTGGTTGGCAAACAGGCGACGCACGTCCTGAACCGTGCGGTTGCGGTTATCCGTCAGGGCTTCTGCCAGGACCGCTATGCCACCCGGTCCGTAACCTTCGAACTGCAGTTCCGCCAGGGCAGCTGTTTCAGATTCGCCGCTGCCCCGCTTTACAGCCCTCTCAATGTTGTCCGAGGGCATGTTATTGTCACGGGCCTTCTGTACGGCTAACCGCAGCTGGAGGTTGCTGTCTAAGTTCGCCCCACCCTGTCGGGCTGCAACCATGATCTCCCGGCCCAGCTTGGTGAATAGCTGACCGCGCCTGGCGTCAGCCACTCCCTTCTGACGCTTGATCTGTGCCCACTTGGAATGCCCTGACATCGACTCCCTCCAGATCAATTCTAGCACCGCAACACCTGGAGGTAAAGCCNAACACGCCCTCGTTGGTAATGCGCTCTTTGTTAAACTACGGGAGTTGTGCTACGATAATAGTCACTGGGAGGCGGTCTGGCGAGGCAAGCAAACCGCAAAGGTTCATACCCCACAAGTTGACGCAGTCATGAGTTCTGGGTGACAACGTCGTCGAGGCTTCGTCGGCACAAGGGGTACCAATGGCTATAGGAAAAAGCATCAACCTAGATACCGATGAGCTATTGGCTGAAGGCAATTCAGCGACGAAGCTGAAGCTAAGAACGCCAGCCCCACAGCCGAGGAAGCTGCAGGGAGCAAGCCTACAGCACGACCGGGGGAATACGAGGTAGTTGATGACTCAACTCGTATGTATCTTCAGGAACTAGGCAGGGTACCGTTGCTTACAGTTCCAGAAGAGAAAGTACCATCCAAGGCAGGTCGAGGCAGCCCAGAAAAAGGACCTGCCATCTGACAGTATATGGAAGAGGGGATTGGGAAAGAAGCAATGGAGATTCAAGACAAGAGAAAGCAACCAGGCAGGAATCTCTTGAGAATTGCATTCATGGCACACCATGTTAACTATAAGGCAGGGCCAGCAACCGTTACCGCTCACCTGGTCGAAACGCTTTGTGAGGTCCATCAGGTTTCGGTTCTTTCTAATACTATGAATGGAATTGACTTACTCAAAGTTAGGCACTACAAGGTACCGGCACTCAGATATCCCAAGTCGTTGGCATACGTCACCTTCTTGATATCCAGCACCTTACTCGTTGCCGTTCTTTCGCTCCTCAGGAAAACAGGCTTTGACATCGTCCATTCGACGGGGTACGATGCTGCCTTTTCTTCAAACGTTTTCACCTCTCATTTCTGTGAGAGGGAGTGCCGTCATCTCGAAGAGGCTAACATAATTAAGATACCATCAAGAAGTGTCTGGCAAAAACTGAAAGCCTTGGACCATAGACTGTATCGCAGCCTGCTATGCTCTGTTGAGAGGCTGGTAATTAGCCGCAGCGGATCTAAAGCGTGTATCGTAGTTTCTCGGGCTATGCAAAAGGAGTTTGCCCGTCATTACGGTGATGCTGCCGAAAATATCATCGTAATCCCCAATGGAGTAGATACTCTCAGATTCCATCCGACCAACCGGTTGCTCTATCGAGACCAGATACGGCAAAAGCACGGTGTACCCCGCAGTGATCCGTTACTGCTGTTCGCTGGAGGCGATTGGGAAAGAAAGGGAGTTCGGCATATCTTAGAGGCACTCCCACTCCTTTCGAGAAGAAACATCAGAGTTATAATCAGTGGTAGCGGTGACAGGAAGTTCTACGGCCGGCTTGCGGAACTAAAGGGTGTAAGGGAGAGAATAATCTTTGTCCCCCACAGCAGCAAGCTTTGGGAATACTATGCCGCTAGCGACATATTCGTTTTTCCCACCATATATGAACCCTTTGGCCTGGTCATCGTCGAGGCTATGGCCAGCGGCTTGCCTGTCATCACCAGCAGAGTTGCCGGAGCCGCCGACCTCATAGTCGATGGAGTAAATGGCCTCTTACTTAAAGCCCCCTCCGATGTCGACGACCTGGCAGCGAAAATCGAGTTGCTGCTTTCAGATACTGAACTTAGAAAGACCATGTGTGAGAAGGCCAGAGAAACCGCAGAAAAATTCTCATGGGATCGGGTGGCTCAGAAGACCTTGGAGGTCTATTATACTGTATTGAATCGGCCGGGCTTAGAGACTCTGGGGATGGACATGCCCGAGAGACTGCTGGAAGATTTTCACACGGGCGAGCATCTTAAGAAATCCTAGCCCAGAAAGGCCACACTTTTTGGCTCGGTACCGGGGAGATGGCTACAAAGAAAGCTGATTCCGAAGCTGGACGGTCAATGTAATGCCCACAAAAGCTTCACGATGGGACGGGTGTTTGTTATCCAACAAGGCATAGTGCCACTGAAGCTGCCGG
>SL_5KL_010_SEDDRAFT_10000997_pt1 | contig 17830 bp, 3 predicted proteins | sample SodLakKL_010_SED_FD_9118 | JGI IMG/M metagenome (IMG submission 9118)
ACGATATAAGTGGTGTAAGTCATCACGAGATAAGGATAGAAGGTGGAGATTGGATCGAAGTTGGATCAAACGATCATACTTTTGAAGACCTCGAAGAGGGAGAGCACACCATAGAAGTAAGAGCGTGGGATAATGCGGGAAACCATGCATCAGAAGTAGTGACCTTTACCATTGAGGCAGAGGATGAAGACGATCCTTCTTTCTCCGATAGATTCTGCAGTCTATGGTGGATATTGCTGTTGCTCGTGCTTGTGGTGGTAGTTGCTATCTTCGTGTATAAACGGAGAGAGGAAGAAGAGGAAGAAGAGGATGAAGACTTTTTGACAGAGCTTCAGACATTAAAAGAGGTAGATGGAGAGGACGAAGTAGAAGAGGACGAAGTAGAAGAGGACGAAGTAGAAGAGGACGAAGTGGACGAAGATGTGGACGAAGAGATCGACGAAGAGCTTGAAGCAGAGTTAGAAAAAGAGCTAGACGAGGAAGAGACAGTACTCGAGAAAGATGATGACGCGGCTTCTGTGAAAGCAGAAGGTGAAAAGATCTGTCCAGTATGTGACGTAGTCATGCCCGAAGGTGAGGATACTTGTCCTGAATGTGGCATGGATGTAGAGGAAGATGATGATGGTTTTGTAGGTTTGGACGACGAGATCTTTACCGAATGCCCTGAATGTGGTTTCTTGATAACCGAGCCAGAAGCAGAAAAATGTCCATATTGTGATACTTCACTAGATAGGAAGAGTTCGAACTGAGCTCGATGGTGAAAAACCGTCATCTACACCGAAGGTATAAATGTTTGAATCGAATACTTGAGCTTGAGATATGAAACGAATCAGAGCAAAGTTTGAAAAGCTGATCGACCTGTTAGAAGAAGAAAATGTTTCTTTAATCCATCTGTTAGCTATATTTTTATTCTTTTTTTCTTTACGATATTTTTTGGACATGTTGGTGCGAGACTGGTCTTTTCGTTTTGAAGTAGCTCTGGGTCACGTGTCCGCAGGTTTTTCACTGCTATTTTTGATCATGGTGATCTCTTATTTCGCCACCAAGGAGAAAATAGAGAACATAGCGAAGGTGGTGGTACCTCTGCTGTGCTCGTTGGTTATCTTGATGTCCACCATCGATTTTTTTGCCTATGGTAGAGGTGGATTCGCCCACGGTTATCTACGTCCTGAAGATGATCATATACTAAGATTTTTTACCTTTTTTGGATCGCTTGATCAGGAGATGGGTATAAGCATAGGAAATCGCATATCGATAATGATAGGGCTTTTGTTCTTTTTCGCCTACTTTCTTTACAAGAATAAAAGTTTCATCAAAAGCCTATCCTTCACTTTTTTAGCCTATGTTGTGGTTTTCATGGGATTATCCACTCCCATCTTTTTGGAGCGCTTTGTAGGTATTTTAGGGATACAATATGAAATATCCTATACTCTGCTTATAAGGTATTTTCTCATGATGATATTCCTACTTTTGGGGGTAACGATCTATCTGATGAGAAGAAAGTATTTTGTGGATGTTATCAAAAACATCCGCTTCTATGTGTTGGGACATCTTATCATGATGCTGTTTCTTGGTCTAGGGATCGGAGTCAGCCAGGCTTCTTTCGAATTGACCATGTACTCTCTTTCCAGTTTGATACTGACCGTTATGTCCATCTTTTTAGCCTGGTCCTTTGCCGTTTCCTTGGATCATATAGCCGATATCGACGAGTTCCAAGGAAAAGCGGCCGTGGACAAGGAGGTCATACCCTCGAAGAGTTACAAAGTTATCACCGCCGCCTTTTTCTTTTTATCGCTGATCTACTCCTTCGCGGGAGGTGAAAAAGTTTGTTTGTTCATCATCCTTTTCATGGGTAGTTTTATGATCTACTCCTTACCTCCGTTCAGGTTGAAGAGGGTTCCCATACTTTCAAAGGTTCCCATGGCTTTCAATTCACTTTTACTGGTGATCTTAGGACATAGTTTTGCAGGTGAATTGTTCGATATGCCCATGGTTTTTCCTTTATTCTTCTTTACCATATTCCTCCTTGCAGCTAATTTTGTGGATATAAAGAACTACGAAAGTGACGAGGAAGAAGGTGTAAAGACTATCCCCGTGCTTTTGGGCTTGAAAAAGGCAAAATTACTGATAGGTTCATCTTTCGCAGTGGCGGTGTTTTCAAGTTATTTTTTGATCGATGGTGTTGTTTCCTTGAACTCGACTCTAAACACGTTGATAGTTATCATCCTCGGTGGTGTGGGCCTTGTTGAATTGTATCTGATCAATAGAGAGGATTACAAAGAAGGTCCCGTTTTCATCACTTACCTGATACTCGCCTTTCTACTCACATACATTATCTTCGTTCTGTAGTCAAAGTGTAAAAGAATTTTTTTATAGGAAGTAGTATTAGCTGAAAGTGATGATAGATCTCTCGACCCGAAAAAAGATACTGATCCACCTGAAGTATTACGACATATATCGCGATGAAGACGAGGTACCCTATAAGATATCACAACCGGGTATAGCTGAAGTTCTAGGTTTGAGCAGACCGTACATAAGCAAGGAATTGAAGGATCTAGCCGAAGACGAGAAGGACCTGGTGTTCGTGGACCTGAAGAGAGTGAAAGGTTTTGACAGAAAAAGGAAAGTATATTTTCTTACGGAAAGGGGTATAGAGGAAGAGAAAAAGATAAGAGAGAGATTAGAGGAAGAACGTATAACGTTAAAAACCGAGGACGTCGAGAGGAAGATAAAATTGAAAGAGGTGGATGAGTATCTAGACGATAGCGAACCTCTTTTGAAAGCGATAAATAAGACAGATAAGAACGGAGTTCTAGATCTGACGGAAGAGGTGGAGGAAAAGAAGGATACCTTCGCTGGTAGGAAAAATGAACTCTCTCGTTTAAAAGAAGAGTTGACGAAGGTGGAAGTGACGGGTGTATCTCTACTATTTATCTCTGGAGAGGCCGGCATAGGGAAGACTCGTTTGATACACGAGTTCAGGGACAATGTAGTAAAAGAGAGTGCTATATTTCTGTCCGGAACCTGTTATTTCGAAGGTTCAGACCCTTATCTTCCATTCAAAAAAGCATTCAACAGGATAGATGATTTTGAGATAGATCCTAAATACGTAGATATCGAAGACGAGGATATGTTCACCGCAGAGCGGAGAGCTACTTTCTATAAAACTACGGAGTTGATAGAAAAACTCTCACAGGAAAAGCCTCTAGTGATATTTTTGGACGATCTACATTGGGCCGGCGAGGCTTCTCTACAGTTACTTTACTACATGGTGGATAATCTGGAGGAGAGCGCCGTGCTCTTTATAGGCACTTATAGACCACAGGAGGCCGAGATGAACGATGCATTCATAGAGATAAAACAGCGGATGTTAAGGGAGAGAGTGCACGAAGAGATCAGATTAGGATCTTTGGACAGAAATACAACTGAAACCATGGTGAAAAAAATACTCTCCGCGGAAGAGGTACCGGAAGAATTATCGGATATGATACATGAACTATCTGAAGGAAATCCTCTTTTCATACGAGAGTTCAGTAAAGCCCTACTCGACGAAGGGCTCGTGGATACGGAGGAGGGGGTTTATCCAAGATCTAAAGACGAGATAACCATACCTACCCTCGTAGACCAGATAATAGATAGGAGGATAGATACTCTCTCCGAGGAAACCCGGCAGGTGTTGAAGACCGGCGGTGTGATAGGTGAAGAAGTACCCTATGAACTATTGGAGAATATTTCCAGTATGGACGAGTTGAGATTGTTGGACCATATCGGGATGTTGGTGGAGAATGAATTATGGTCGGAAGATCCTGTATCTGAACGGTTCAAATTTGCACACACATTATTTAGAAAAGTTCCTTTGGAGAAGATGTCGACCATAAGGAAAAGAAAGCTCCACTCCAAGGCGGCGGAGAGCATTTTAAAGATATATGGGGATGAGATAGAAGACTGGTATTCCGACCTGGCTCTTCATCACAGTGAAGCTGAAGAGGACGACAAAGCGATAGAATATTATCTGAAAGCCGCTGAAAGGGCGGAGAAAGTTTACGCACAAGAAGATGCGTTGGAGATGTACGAGAAGGCCCTTGAACTCATCTCCAATTCTGAAGAAAGTATGAGGGTCCAAGTCCTGGAAAAGATGTCAGACGTTAATAGAGTATTGGGGAATTACCATGAAAGCCGTAATGTCCTTGAAAAAGCGATGTTGATAACTGACGACTCCCAGGCTCATCAAAGGATGTATCGAAAGATAGCGAAGACCTTTGAGAGACAGGGTGAATTCAAAAGAACACTCCTTTTCGTAGAAAAAGGACTTTCGATCAGTGAAGCGGCCAATGAGGAACGGTGTAAGTTATTGGATATAAAGGGTTGGATCCTCATGGAAACGGGGGAACCGGATAAAGCTCAAGAGATATTTGACGAGGTCATGGATCTAGGAGAGGAATTGGAAAATAAAGAGATCATGGCCGATGCACTGCACAGTCTGGGAACCTTAGAACTCAGGGTGGCGAATTATCAATCGGCATTGGATCGACTTTCGGAATCTATAGAGTTAAAAGAGGAGATCGGCTATGAAAAAGCTCTGGGAAGGTCCCTTCAGAATAAGGGTATCATCTATCTACATCTTGGTGAGTTAAACAAGGCATTGGATGCTTTGTCCAAGAGCATAGAGATAGAAGAGAAGATAGGGAACAAAAAATTGCTCGCGATCTATCTGATAAATCAGGGAAACGTATACAGAGTCAAAGGCGATCTAGATACCGTCGAGAAAAAATATCAAGAGAGTTTTGATATCTTCAAAAAAGTGGGCGATAAGAGAGGGATGTGTTTAGTTCTAAATAATCTAGGCGATATCTACCGTATACGTGGAGACCTCGAAGGGGCTATGGAAAGATATGAGCGATCGCACGAACTCAGTATCGAGATAGATCTAGATCAAGGTAAGGCCCAATCCATGATGAATATAGGATATGTGATGATGTTGAAGGGGGAGTACGAAGAAGCTGTTTCTCGGCACGAAAAGGCGTTGGAGATAGCGGAGGATATGGGGGACATAAAGAGTGAGATGAGAGCCAGGGCTCGCCTTGGAAAAGTCTATCTTAATACAGGCGAACTTGAAAAGGCTAGAGATCATCTAGAGGAAGCCGTAGAGACTTACCGAGAGTTAGATGAGAAAGTGGAGATCATCGATTGGAAGAGTCATTTGAGTGAAGTATATCTNTGCCTGGAAGAGACAGAAAAAGCATCTAGATCAGTAGAAGAGGCCCTGAGGTTAGCCAAACAGCTGGGCTCACTTTACAGGGAGATACAAGGCAGGTGTGTTTTAGGTATGATCTTGAGGGAAAAGGGTGAAAGACAGAGAGCTCTAAAAGAATTTAAAAAGGCTTTGGAGCTCGCAGAGGAGAAAGGCAAGATGGTGGATAAGGTCAAGATATTGTACGAGAAGTCACTTCTTTTTGAAGATATGGGCGAGCTCGGCAAAGCAAAAAGATATGCCATGGAGGCCATGGAGTTATCTGAGAAGATGGACTTGAAATACATCTTCAAAAGATGTAATGACCTGTTAGCTCGTTTGGAATAAAACTATTTAAATCAGGTTTAAGAACATGTTCTAACTTTTTTTTAATATGCCTTTATGGGATAGGGGCAAAGGATACAGATGTTTCTCTACACGAGCAGATGTAAAAAAGGTATCGCGATCTTTGTGATCTCTCTACTGGTTTTAAGTTTGGGTTCTAACGTTTTCGCTGTCGCATTGGAAGGCGAAGGACCGGGTAAGCATCATCGAAATGTATTGAACGCCGAAGAGATCAACGATTGGCACGAGTTAGATGATATCAGGGATGACCTTGACGGAAACTATGTTCTTGGAAACGATCTGAACGAGGACATGGAAGGCTACATGGACTATAACGATCCTGATACGGACGGGTGGGACCCGATAGGTGAAGATGGTGATGAATTTACCGGTAGTTTTGACGGTCAAGGGCATGTGATAAGCGATCTGTATATCAGCCGAGGTTCCGAAACAAATGTGGGATTATTTGGTTATGTAGACGGGGGCACAATTCAGAATTTAGGTTTAGATAGTATCGATGTCACCGGAGATAAAAACGTAGGGGGTTTAGTCGGCCGGAACCAAGGTACTGTTTCGAACTCTTATGCAAGGGGGGAAGTCGGTGGAAACAGTAAGTACATAGGCGGCCTTGTAGGTTATTGCATGTATGGCGGAATAGTCGAACAGTCTTATTCTGATGTGATTGTAGAAGGCGACGGTGCTACTCAAGTCGGTGGGCTTGTCGGTGAACACAGGCAAAAAGAATCAGAGATCAGAGATTCTTACTCTACCGGGGATGTGAGCGGAGATTCATCTGTAGGGGGTTTGGTAGGAAGAAACTCTTATGATGCTACTGTAATGGATTCGTATTCTACAGGACAGGTTTCAGGGACCTCCGGTGGTCTCATCGGAAACTTATTCTCATCTGACGATAATATCTTTGATTCTTACTGGGATACTGAAACGAGTGGAATAGATACCAGTGCGGGTGGAGAAGGCAAAACCACTTCTGAGATGATGCAGGAAGGTACGTTCCCTTGGGATCATACGGATACATGGGCCATGGCGGGTTACCCACAGTTACAGTGGCAGCACACTACCGAGATAACTACGGTGGAGGAACTGCAGCTCATGAAACTGGATCTTGATGCTTGTTATACGCTGATGAACGATCTAGACTTTTCAGAACACGTTGGTTGGGAGAACCATGGACTGATCTGGAACCATGGGGCGGGATTCCAGCCGATATCTACTTTTACTGGTACTTTCGACGGTCAGGGTCATACGATCTTGAACTTGTATATAGACAGGCCCGATACGAACGATATCGGTCTATTCGGAGAGACTGGTAGTATCTCTGTGATAGAAAACATAGGTTTGATAGATGCGGATGTGACTGGCAGTAGAGATGTTGGCGTACTTGTTGGAGAAAATCACGGCGATATCTTGAACTCATCTACGAGCGGGGTCGTGACTGGAGATTATTTTGGTACCACCACTGATAGCGGTGTAGGTGGATCGGTTGGGGAAAATCGAGGGACGATCCAAAGGTCTTATTCCGATGTAACGGTTGAAGGTGGTAGTAAATACGTAGGTGGATTGGTCGGGAGAAGTTATGACGAAATAATAGATTCATATGCCATCGGAAACGTATCGGACGCTAATAGTTATGCAGGAGGTCTGGTTGGGTATTTGACCGGGACGATCAAGAACTCGTATTCCACAGGAAGTGTTGATGGAACTTCGATAGGAGGTCTGGTCGGACATGATTGGTCCGGTTCCACTACCGATTCTTATTGGAATACAGAAACCAGCGGCCAATCTGATTCATCAGGGGGCCAAGGGCGTACAACAGAAGAGATGACCCTGGAATACCACGATAACACTTACGGATCATGGGATTTTGCCGATATATGGCGATACGGCGGCGTTTCCGATCAAAGCGAAGATGAAAACTATGGTTATCCTGCGCTGGGATGGCAGAACGTTACGGAATACATGGAGATCACGCCTGAAGATGAGTCTTTGATGGCGGGGGAGAGTGAGACTTATACGGCTGTGTTGTACGATGAAGATCACGAGCAGATAAAGGATGTTACAGAAGATACGAACTGGTCTATGGAAGAAGGAGCGGGAGGTTCCTGGTATGAAAGCACCTATACCGCCGAGGTTGCAGGTGTATGGACCTTGGAGGGTAGGTATGGCCCGTTCACGGATAACACTACTTTGACCGTCGAACCGGCGGAGATATATTCACTAGAGATGAACCCACAACAGGAGCAGATCGAAGCCGGAGATTTACTAGGATACGATGCTACAACTTACGATGAATTCGGTAATGAGATAGAAGATGTTACGGACGAAACAGATTGGTGGGACGATGTTACTCCCGAAGAAGATTCATATTGGGTTGAGAACGAGGTCACGGTCAACAGGACCGGAAAATGGAATGTGACCGGTGAGTTTGAAAACGAGACCGGTTCGACATTTACGAACACATCTACGCTTCAAGTGGTTCCGGCTGAAGCGTCTTATTTTGGATTTGGAGATATAGGGGATCAAACAGCTGGAGAGCCGTTCGAGATCGATATAACTGCTTATGACGAACTTGGTAACATAGTCACAGGGTACGAAGAAAAAGCGAACCTAACAGACGTTACAGGTTCATTAGAACCGAACGAAACAGGTCCATTTACAGAGGGGACCTGGAGTGGGGAGGTCAGTATCACAGAGGCTTATCCAGAAGTGTACCTCACTGTAGAAGATAACGGTATGACCGGAGAGAGCAACTATTTTGAAGTAGAACCCGCAGATGTAGAAGATGTTGCTATAGATCCCACGGAAGATGAGGAGATAACAGCTGGCGATACGATAAATTTTTCAGCAGAAGCATACGATAAATATGGGAATCTGATAGAAGATGAAGTCGAGAATTTTACGTGGAAGAACGCTGATGAAGGTGTTTTCCTTGAGACCGAAGCTGGAGAGTATGGAGTGAACGCATCTTATGAAGGAGTGACTTCTTCGACGGTGAACGTGACCGTATCTCCGGCTGGAATAGATCATATAAAGATAGAGCCCATGGAAGAGACGGTAACAGCAGGTGAAGAGGTGACTTACAACTCTACCTCTTACGATGCTTTCGATAATGAGATAGAAGAAGTTACGGACGAAACAGATTGGTCTATATCGCAAGGGGCGGGAGGTGATTGGACCGAGAACGTCTATTCCTCTGAAAAGGCAGGGGAATGGACAGTGATCGGTAACTATACAGTAGATGGAGAGAACTTTTTGGATGATGCTATTTTGATCGTTCAGCATGACGAAGTGGATAGAGTCGATATCGATCCGGGTGAAGATATCACTTTGGAGGCCGGAGAGATCGTAAATTTCTCAGCAGAAGCTTACGACGCTTCTGGTAACTTGATAACCGAGGACGATGAAGATTTTGACTGGGAGAACGCTAGTGTGGTAGGTCTTTTTGAGATCACTGAAGTTGGAACATACAACGTTTCAGCGACTTATGGAGGTGTGACCTCTTCTAAAGTTACGGTCACTGTGGAACCGTCAGGTGTTTCTCGGGTCGAGATAGAGCCTGAGGAACATGTGGAGATAACAGCTGGCGATACGATAAATTTTTCAGCAGAAGCATACGATGTTGAAGACAATCTGGTAGATGATGCTGATGAGAACTTTACTTGGTATAATACTGACGGACAAGGTCTTTTTGAGATCACTGAAGTTGGAGAATACAACGTTTCAGCGTCTTATGGAACTGCGACTTCTTCAAATGTTACAGTCACGGTAGAACCGGCAGAAGCATATCACTTCGATTTCGATCATATAGAAGATCAGGTGGCCGGTGAGCCTTTTCTGATAAACATCACTGCCTTGGATGAATTCGATAACGTGGCTGTCGCTTATGAAGGAACGGTAGAGTTGACCGATACTACGGGCTCTATGGATATGGAAGAAGTTGATTTGGAAGAAGGGAATTGGGTAGGAGAGGTGAATATAACCGTGGCGGAGACGGATATATTTATCACGGCGGAGGCCCAAGAAGATATAGTGGGTACTAGCAACGGATTCACCGTGGAGCCTTCGGACCCCGTGAGTATCGAAGTGGAGCCAGAGGACGTTTCCGTCACGGCAGGTGACACTGTAAATTATACCGCATCGGCCTTCGATCTATATGAGAACGAATTTAATGTTACAGAAGAGAGTGAATGGTCTATCGAGGAAGGCGCAGGAGGTAGTTGGGAATACAATGTTTATAGGTCTGAAATAGCCGGCGTTTGGGAAGTGACCGCTTTTTATCATCTTGAGGAGGAAGTGATGACCGGCGAAGCAGTACTTCAGGTCGAAAGAGCCGATCCCGAAAAGCTCGAGATATACCCTAAAACCTCGACTATAGATGCGGGAGAAAAACAGGAGTTCGTCGCCACGGCTTATGATAAGGAAGGTAACGAATTTAATGTTACAGAAGAGAGTGAATGGTCTATCGAGGAAGGTGCAGGAGGTAGTTGGGAATACAATGTTTATACTGGTGAGATAGCGGGGGAATGGACAATTACCGGTACCTATACATATGAAGGAAAAGAGATGTTGGATACGGCCGAGTTGATAGTTACACCCGGCGCTGTTTCTCGGGTAGAGATAGAGCCAGGTGATGATCAGGAGGTAAAAGCTGGAGATACTATAGGATTTTCAGCTTCTGCTCACGACGCTTCTGGTAACTTGATCACCGAAGATGAGGATGATTTTACCTGGGAGAACGCTAGTGAAGATGGTATCTTCGAAGAAACCGATGTTGGGGAGTATAGGGTCGCAGCCTCTTTTGAAGGCGTTCATTCTTCTGTCGTGGTGGTAGATGTGAAAGCAGGAGAGATAGACGCCGTGGTGATACATCCTGAAGAAGACCAGGTGGTAAAGGCCGGTGAGAGCCTAGATTTTTCGGCGGAAGCTTACGACGCTTCTGGTAACTTGATAACCGAGGATCATGAGGATTTTACCTGGGAGAACGCTAGTGAAGATGGTATCTTCGAGGAAACCGAGCTCGGTACATATGAAGTCTCTGCAGGGTATGATGGGATATATTCAGGCTCGGTATCTATAAGGGTGGAAGCTGCCCGTGTTGACAGTATAGAGATCGAACCTTATGAGACAATAGTCATGGGAGACTCCATCACTTATCACTCTACTGTTTATGATGAATTCGGCAACGAGATAGGTGATGTTACGGAAGAGACCCGATGGAGTATAGATGAAGAGGCAGGAGGAGAGTGGAGAGAAAACGAGTACACTTCAGAATTCCCTGGCTCGTGGATTGTCATGGGTGTTTACGATCATGATGGACAAGAGATATCGGGAGAGACGAACTTGACCGTGGAACCTGAAGAGTATATGTTTTCCGTTGCGATCGAAGGCGAAGGCGATACGGTTCCGGAGGAAGGCGATCATAGTTACGAGTACGGGGAAGAGCTAGTGGTCGAGGCCATACCAGAGGAAGGATGGTATTTTGTAGAATGGACAGGCGATGCCGAAGGTACGGAAGAAGAGATAACGATAGTGATGGAAAGGGACATGGAGATAACAGCTAATTTTGAAGAGTACCTACCTGCCTATTTTGAGCTCGAGATGATCCACTACGATGAAGAGGTCAAAGAGGGGGACGAAGTGAGAATAGAGTATGTGGTCACTAACACTGGTGAGCTTGAAGGCACTCAAGATATAGTTTTGATCCTTGGTGGAGAAGAGGTAGCAGTCGAAGAAGGAATATATCTTGGATCGGGAGAGGAATATGAAGGTGAATTCATCATAGCGGCCGAAGACGTTGGAGAGCAAACACTCGAGCTCAGCTCCAACGACGATACCGTGGGTGGGATCGAAGTGTTGGTCCAAGGATCAGAGGATAATATAATCTCACAGCTCTGGTGGCTATTTATCCTCATACCTCTTGCTTTTGTGCTTTTGTTCTTCTTCTGGAGGAGAAGGGAAGAGGAGGAGGAAGATGAAGAAGATATCTTGTACGGGCTAGAAGAACTGGATAAGAGCGAGTTTCAGGATCTGAAGCCGACTGAGAAAAAAGTATCTTCAGAAAGCTCAACGGATCATGATATGGAATCCATAAAAAACCTTCAAAAGATATCGTCAGTGGACCAGGAGATGGCAAACGATCTATTTGAGAGAGGGCTCGAATCTCCTGAAGACATATTCGAAGGAGGTATAGCGACTTTAGCAGGTATGTCAGATGTAGATTTTGAAAAGGCCAAGACGATCTTTGAAGAATCCAAGGCGCTTGTAGATGGAGTGGAGAGTTCTTCCACGGAGCAAACTGAACCTGTCCACGAAGAACTCGACCACGCAAAGAAGAAGAAAGTAACGGATAGAGCCGCTGCTCGGTCTACGACGGACGATGTGGTGGAAGATGAGGTGGACGATGGTGCAGTGGTGGACGATGTGGTGGATGATGGTACTGTGGATGATGAGATGGACGATGATGCAGTGATGGATGATGTGGTGGAAGATGCGACGGACGACGGTGAGATGGATGATGATATATTTTACGAGTGCAAGGAGTGTGGATTTTTGATGACCATAGATGGAGATAGATGTCCTTACTGCGAAGCCAGGGTCAAAAAAGATGGAGAAGAAAACGGTGTGCTCGACTATGATCTGTCGGAATAAGAAGCTTATTTAAAAGGAGCTCGGGAACATGTTCTAGCTTTTTTTTAATACGACCTTTTTGAATGAGGAATCTGAACGCCTGATGCTTCTCTCGTTAAATCGCCGCGGTAAGTTGATAGTAGTTAGTGTGGTTCTTCTTTTGACACTCAGTGCTAGTTTGAACGCTGTCATCTTTATCGAGATGGAAACGGAGTTCGATATGGATACGAAAGAGAAGGAGGAGGACGAGTTTCAATTTCTTGATGAAGAAGGATCCAGTGAAGAGATGGGTGAGGAGTCATCTGATACTTCTGTTATCATAGATGATAGAGAGAATAAGAGTTGGAACAGTACCGAGTTGGATGAGAGGTATCTGAAGGACGTCACCGGTAGGTTCCACATGGATCCTATGCTTGGATCCAATATAACCGTCAACGGAACTGAAGATATGAAGTTGGGTTGGAACGTTTCCTGGGCTGGAGACGTGAACAACAACGGTTATAACGATACGATTTTAGGTGCGCCTTTCAACAACTCTGCCGACGGAAGTAAAACGAACGCAGGGGCAGTTTTCATCTTTTTTGGATATTCAGGATTCGATCACGGCGAGTTGGACGTATCGGAGGCCAATATAACCATTTACGGTGAAAACGAGTACGATCACTTCGGATGGGACGTCGACGGTATAAGGAACTTCGACGGAGAAACCCAACCTCACCAGGACTATATCGTAGGTGCTCCCGGTCACGGCAGTGATGAGGACAACAATACCGGCAGAGCCTACATATTCTATGGAAATGAGAGTATCGAGGGAGCGGAAGGTAAGACGTACAGTGCGGGATCTGCTCCGAGGGTCCTCTCGGGAGAGATGCCTGACAGCCGCTTCGGCGCTTCGGTCTCCTGGATCAGCGACGTGAACGACAACGGTTATGACGATGTGGCCATCGGAGCGCCGGGCTACGATAACGATAGAGGGAAGGTGTACGTTTTCTATGGGAATCCGGGTGAGAGCGAGGTACAGACGGAGGGGACTAGCGAGGAGAACGAAGTGGAAGATGGTAGTGCAGATGTAAAGTCGAACGAGAAGACAGCTATGGGTGAAAACTTATCGGGAACCACTGACCTATCTAAGGATAGTGATAGTGATTCTGAGAAGGTTGAAGCTGAACCACCTCAATTGGCCTTTGCAGGAGGAGACGGTTCTGAATCAGATCCTTATCAGATAGAGAACTGGTGCCATCTGGACGATGTACGGAATAATCTAGAGTCTCATTTTGTTCTGAACAATGATCTTGATGAGGATACGGATGGATATATGGATTATAACGATCCCGATACTGCAGGTTGGGATCCGATAGGGGATAGTGATAACCAATTTGATGGTAATTTTGATGGAAAGGGATACGTGATAAAAGATTTATACATAGATAGAGTAAACGAAGATCGCGTTGGTCTTTTTGGATCAGGGCACATGGAGATCAGTAATCTTGGTGTTGTAGATGCAGATGTGACTGGAGATGTTAATGTAGGGACAATCGTTGGACTTTTACCTAGTGGGGGGGATGTAAAAAACTCCTATGCTACTGGAAGCGTAAACGGAGATGGTAACAATGTAGGTGGGCTTATAGGAAATCTCTATTATGGCACGGTGAAGGAATCGTATGCTATGGTAGACGTAAACGGTGACGAGTATGTAGGCGGACTCGTTGGAAATAATGAGGGGACATCCCAGATATCTAGCACGGTGGAGAAATCCTATGCAACTGGAAACGTAGATGGAAGCAAATATGTAGGGGGGCTCGTGGGATATAACCGCCAAAGCGAGATTTTTAATGCCTATGCTAGAGGAGATGTAACTGCCGATAATGAATACGTTGGTGGTCTAGTAGGATATAACTTTGGTGGAGTTGAAAAATCGTATTCTACGGGAACTGTTAGTGATATTACTAACTCTGGTGGACTTATTGGATATTCGGACTCGGATGGTTCTGAAGAAGATTCTTTTTGGGACAAGGATACTAGCGGTCGGACCGATAGTGACGGTGATGAAAAAGGGAAGACTACTTCTGAAATGAAAGATGTAGCAACCTTCACGGATACTGACACTGATGGCTTAGATAATCCTTGGGATTTTGTTGATGACCCTAACGATGATACGGGAGATGAAGACATCTGGGATATCGATGATGATGAACAAATCAATGATGGTTATCCCGCCTTTGCTTGGCAGGAGCCACCAGTGATCGAAATAGATAGTTGGACGGAGTTAGATAAGCTTGCAGGAAGTGATCCGGAGTATTCTTTAGATGAGGATTATATACTCGTTAATGACCTAACTTCGTCTGATGGGGATTATGTGGGTATAGGTGATGAATGGGAGGGTATTGGTGCACAAGGAGACGGATTTGAAGGAACATTCGATGGCCAAGGACATGTAATAGAAGGACTGGAGACCCCAGAGGGTGAAGATTCTGATTTTGTAGGGTTGTTTAGCTATGTAGAAGGAGATGCGGTGATCAAAAACTTAGGTCTTGAAAATGTAGATATTGAGACTGATGGAGGAGTAGTTGGAGGGATAGCTGGTAGGCTGGCTGATACTTCAGTCATAGAAAACTGTTATGTCACTGGTGAAATCAGCGCAGGTGAATGGTTGGATCATTCTGCTGACCCCAGTCGAGTTGGAGGTTTAGTCGGTGAGTTATCTGGTACCTCAAAACTTAAAGAGTCATTTTCTACAGCTACTGTTGAAGGGGATAGCGACGGTGTAGGTGGTTTAGTAGGTTTCACGGATAGCGATAACAGAGTCGAAAATTCCTACGCTACAGGTCATGTAGAAGGAGACCTTAGTTCGTCTGATCATGTAGGTGGTCTAGTAGGGCATGCATTAACTAGCACAGTTGAATATTCCTATGCAGCAGCAGATGTTACCGGTGCTACAAATGTGGGGGGATTGATCGGATATGACAATGGCGAAGATGCAACTCTCACTAAATCATATTGGGATGAAGAAGTCGGTCCGGATGATGGAATAGGAAACGCGGATGACAATAACTATGATATAGAGGGCAAGACCACCTCAGAGATGCAGGATCACTCAACTTTTGATGGTGATTGGGACATAGACACCGTTGACTTTTTTGACCCGAATTCCAACTACGTATGGAATATAGTCGACGGTGACACTTATCCATTCTTTCCATGGGGAGCACCACCAGGAGTGTGGTCCGGAGATGTAGATGATTCTTGGAACGATGGTGATAACTGGTGGGACGGGACAGTTCCGTATGAACATATCAACGTGAATATCCCCTCCGGAAGATCGAATTATCCCATCGTTGATCAGGACTTATCTGCTGTGACTTCAGACTGGAATCAATGTAACGATTTAACAGTAAAAGACGGTGGCTATCTTGATGTTGTAACTGGTGGGGATCTGAGGATCGGATCGAAAACTAGTATTTACGGTACTGTAAATATGACTGGTGGTGATATCAGGGCGAACAATGCAGATACACGATCAACGGGTCTTCAAATATACGACGGAGGTCTGCTAGATCAAGATGGCGGGACCTTGAACGTATATTACGATGGACAGCTCCGCCGTACGGGCTCGACTTACGATACTGATATGATAGTAGATAGTGGAGGGGAGTATGTCATTTCCGACGGTAGTAGTAGGATAAATCGAGACCTGGAGATAAGTGGGGACTTAACCATGTCTGGAGGTACTATACAGCTTTGGCACAGAGAAGAGGGTGATTTCTGTTTCCAGAGTGGAGCGACGGGAGAGATCACGGGAGGGAAACTGATGATACCGCGTGATTTCATCGATAATTCTGGCGGTTCTTTCGCCCCTACCGGCGGAACTGTGGAGATGTACAGCGATCACGACAGCGGGGACCCATATGGGGTCGATAGTGAGATAGATTTAGATTCCGGCAGCAATCTTTACGATCTGAATATAGATAAAGGTGATACGACTAAATATACGGCCACTCTAACAAGAGATATTGAAGTGAACAATGATGTAAATGTATTGGATGGGACTTTCGATCCAGATGGAAACGACATTTACGTAGGAGGAAACTGGGACGACTCTGGAGGAACGTTCCAGGCGAATGCGGGCACGGTAATCTTTGATGGAGGGACGATACAGACAGTTACCACAGGTGGAAGCAACCATTTCAACCACTTGACATGCGATGGTTCAAATACTGAAGTCCAGGCTCAAACCGATGTGTCTACGGATGGAGATTTCACTCTCATCAATACTGCCGAATTTGTTCCCGGTTCTTATAACCATTCTATTGGTGGGAATTGGGACGACTCCGGTGGTACCTTCACCCAGTCAAACGGCAAAGTAACGCTGGATGGAAGCGGCGGTGTGAAAACAGCATCAGGTAACAATTTCAACGAGCTGGAGATCAGCGGTACTTACTCTATAAACTCGGATTCCGCAGCCGTCTCGATAAACGCTCTCTTCTACATAACTTCCTCGGGAGATCTCACCGCAGAGAACGATGACACGATAGACTTCTCAGGGGGTACGGACGAGGCTGCTGTCACTGTAGAGGGTTCGTTGACTTTAGACGGTGAGAGCGGTAGCGAGGTAACGATAACTAGCAGTTCTTCTAACAGGATCGACTGGACCATAAGCGGTGAATTCATTGCAAACAACTACACCATCGAATATCCAGACTCAGGAGGTGTGGACTTTACCAGCTGGAGCGCTTCGAACAGCTTGGAGAATGGGACTTTCGACTATCCTGAGGCAAACAGCCCGCTGTTGAATTTTTCAGACGTGGACGTATCTGGTGTAAATATTTACGGCTGTTCCTTCGATAATTCCGATTCAGTCTCTTCACCGTACAATGTCTGGGCGAACGAAGGGACCACGGGTATCGTAACTTTCTACGATTACTCCGGTGATCTAGCATCGGGTTACGAAACAGCGGTTTTCTACGAACATGATCCCGATGACGATATCGAGTGGAACCACGTTACCGTCTACATAACCACGAACAATCCCGATCACGCCTACAACATCTCCGTCGACGGTGTTTGGTACGATGATCCTGGTGAACTGCCCTACGAATTCAGATGGCAGCCCGGGACCGATCATACCATAGGCACAGATGATTCGGTGCTAGTTACGGAAGGCGAGCAAAGGTATCTTTGGCACGAATGGTGGAACGCTACAGAGCCGCATCAACTCTTCACCGAGGTGACCGCACCCGAGTCCTCGATAACATACACGGCTAACTTCACCCTCCAGTGGAACGTCAGTTTTGAGTTCACTAGAGGGAATGAGAACTGTGCTCATGGAGGAGAGATCCCTGTTTCTTATGTTTACAATGGTAGTGAAGAACAAGTTTATGCGAAAACAGATTCCATCAAAGAGAGATGGGTGGACGATGACACTGAGATAAGCTATGAAGACGAAGTTTCAGACGCTGAAGACGGAGGTAGGTGGAAGTACAGCAGCGGGACCAAATCCTCTACCATAACGTCCTCTGAATCTTTCGATCCCGTGTACTACCACCAGTACGAGATCACATTCCAATTTACGAAGGGAAATAGCTGTGGACACGATACCACTTTAGATGTCAA
>SL_5KL_010_SEDDRAFT_10000998_pt1 | contig 17810 bp, 19 predicted proteins | sample SodLakKL_010_SED_FD_9118 | JGI IMG/M metagenome (IMG submission 9118)
ACAGGAGAAGTAGCAATAGAAATCCCATATTTTTGGTTGCCATCGCCTTGCCTAATTTCATTATTAACAATAATATTGTCGTATCCAGGATCTTTTGAGAAAGCGCTAAGATATATGCCACTACGGGAATCAGTATCGCTAGTATTGTTGCCAAAAATAATATTGCCATCTATTTTATTATTGTCGCAACCAGAAAATATATATATACCATCCCTATCGTTGTTTTTAATTATATTATTATTAACAGAATTATTATTGCCTAAAATTGACAAGCCTCTGTCATTTTCAGAAAAAATTGAGTTAGTAACAATAGAGGATGATGCCACTACAAAGCCAGTACTGTTATTTATGCTTTTCACATTATCAGCAAAACAATCTTCTAAAAAATCCCCATAGGTGATGCCCTGATTACTAAAGTTTTTAACTTTAATATTAACAATATTTAATTCAGCTCCATCTGTCAAGCCAGAAGCATCGCCAAAAAATATACCGTAGTGTTCTAATGTTGTTTGCTCGTCTTTATTACCATCTATTTGTAAATCAGATATTTTAGTATTTTGCAATGTGCTGGCTTTATTTGTAATTGCAAAAAACCTATTTTCTTCTGAACTGTCAATATCATTTTCAAGTTTAATTTTTGTTGCATCCCTACCTTGTCCTGCCAAACTTATATCATCTTTCACCTCTATACTATCAGAGATAATATATTGGCCCTCAAGCAACACAACTTTTCCACCTTCAGTCACACTATCGATTGCATCATTGATTTCCTCGTGGTCATCTACGCCATCACAAACAAAATCAGCATTTCTCTTGCCTTTGATACTTGTGTTATCCGCCGCAACAACAATAGTCGCACTATCTCCAGGAGTATCTGCACCATCTCTGTTGACAATAGACTGCCAGTTGGTTCTGTCCCATTGTACTCCATCATGGACAAAAGGGGTGTTGTCGGTAGTGTCTATCCATACATCACCACTATCATAATCATCTGCGTCAGGCTCTGTATCGCTCTTGATGACATGACCTGCTTGTGCCACCACTTCATCGCTGGCTTCTGATTCATTGCCCGACATATCAACAGCAGTAACCTTAAAATAATAATCCTTGTCGGTTTCGGGAGCAGGGTAGAAGTAATCAATTGTGTCAGCGTCAGTTGCTGAATACCACCTATCATCTTCCGAATAAATGCTATCCCATGTTTCATTTTCGCCAATAAAATCTTCCCATTTTTCTGTTGAGGATAATATATTTTTTTCATAATTAACCAGCCAAACATTGTCATCTCCTGTTGCAATATGGGTAGTATCATCAAGGGGGAAGTCGGGTTCTGTGTCAGCGTATAATTTATAATGAGAAAAATCAGGTTCAAAGTTTTCAGAATGTGCTATTACTATACCCCGGAAAGTTTTTGTAGCGAATAAATTAATAGGTGGGTTCGGTGGAGTCAAATCCCCAAATACTTCTATCTGTTCGGTCGTGGCTTCATCAAATTTTTCCTTAATCTCATTCCTATTTTCAACCTGCACCTTGACAGTTTTTTCTCCTAATTCCTGCAACTCAATTTCAAAACTTGATGTGGTTGTATTGCCTCTATAACGCCATTGTGCTTCACCTTCACGCTGAACATAAATATGCGCCCTTTTGAAAAAGGGATGGTCGCTTGGCCTATCAAACTCAACTAATATACCAGGTGCAAAAGTACCATCTCCTAACTGTTTAGCAATTTCAGTTAGCTCAATGTTTTCAACTGAGGGTGGCTTGCTGTAAGGATTGGGAAAATCAGGTGCTAATCCTTGCTGAAATTCTACTGCCTTGTCTGTATAGATAGCAGGATGATATTCAACAGCAGAAATCTGCATTGTGTCATCTTCATCTTCAGATATTTCAACAATGCGAAACTGCTTATCCTGCCAGAAAGGGACATCGTGAGTTATCTCAATTACATCCCCTGGCTCACAATGGATTGAATCTATACCTGCCCTAAACTGGCAGACATTTCTTGAGAATACGCCCTTGTTATAATGTACTTTTGCTATTCTTGAGGCCTGATCAAAGTCGGTAACACCCTCAAGCACAATCTCGGTAGTTATAATTTCATTTTTTCGTTTAATATCGTTATCATTGGCATAAGTGGCCTGAATCATTTCCCAATTTTCTTCTGGTTCAACATATTCAGCGATTATTTTATTGGCAATTTCCCGTTTTGATTTCTGTGCAAAAGTAAAACTTTCCGAGATAATGTTATCCATATCAAAAGACTGAACAACAGTTTCCTCGCCAGTTTCTGCCTTGATAGATATTTTCCCACCTGTGTAAATTAAAAACGACTGGAAAGTTAAAAGCATATCCTCCAAAATATCAAGGCTTGAGCGCTGTCTATCAACCACATAATTAAGAGTGTAATCTTTATCATCGCACCATTCAGCAACTTCAATAAATGAGTCTAGGTCGATGTCATCATCATCAAAGCCCAGACCATACCTATCACTTGCAAGAAAGTCCAACACACAAAAAGCAGGATTATTGTTGTATTCTGTAATAGCATCGCCCCAGCCATCCCCACTTTCAAAAGCTCTAATCTTTCTACCCTTCACTATCGCAGAAATTGTCGGCATACCTGATAACTCTAATTCTTCTGCGTCAAGGTGAGCACCAATATAAGCAATATAAGGAAAGTGTGAGTCGGGGTTCTCTGACCATGCTGGTTGTTCTCTGTCGCCATATCTCAAAGTCAAATTCTCAGAGGGTATTTCCACTTCATCGGCTTGTACTTCTGATATATCCTCGATAGGGCCTTCACTCAAAGACACTTGAGCGTCAAGGTACTGTTCTTCATCTCCATAAATGTCTTCATAGATAATATTCCCCGATACCAGATGCTCACCATATATCACAGGCACAGGGAGTTGGTGTGAGCGTGTCATGTCAATAGGCCCCATGCTGTAGGTGCCACTCGATTCAGAGGGATCATCCCCTACTATTGCCCCACCTATTGACCAACCAATAGCAGCCCCATAAAGGGGGTTCCCTGTCGCAAAACCTATAACTGTACCAGCTGCTACAAACACAACTCTTGATACTACATCTCTAGCTGTTTGCCCCACTCAAACCACATCCTTATGTCTATATACGCCATAAATTCTTTTTTGCCAGCGGTCTAATCTCTCTATGCCAGACTTGCGATTTTTGAAAAGATGCAGAAACCTGCGATTGTCAATCATCACGCCACAATGTCGGGGTTTGCCTTTAATTGTAAACAAGATAACATCAAACTTTTGTGGCTTATCATCTACTTTTTCAAAGTATTCTAAAAGCGCTTTATGAAATCTTTGCGGTTCTAGTTCGTGCCAGTTTTCCTGTATTACTCGACCATCATCTGGCGGTATTTCAAGGCCATGATCATTAAGATACAGATAGATTATACCCAGACAGTCAGCACCCTGCCTTGTCCTGCCATTATGCCTAAATGGAATACCAATATATTTCATCCTCTGGTATTCCTTATCTTTGGCATCTCAGGAAATCCTCCGAAAAACTCCCTATTATCCCAGTAGTCGCAACCATGATTACTGTCATCTTTTACCTTTGAACAACCAGCTTCCAACTCATAATCATCACCGACCTCAATATCTGTTGGTACTGGGAAATTTAATTCTATTTCATCATCTCCCACATCAACCCCATCAATTGTCCGAAATGTGCCATTAATTATTATGGCCCCAAAGAGCCAATGTTCATCTGTTATGCTATCTAGTACTAATGTCATACCTGCATCCTTAATATCGGCTATTGTGCCAGTTTGAGTCGGTACACTAACACCACAAGTTGCAGCATCTCCAAACACCCATGGGCATTGTAACTGGTACACTCTGCCGGGCAGTCGCTTGTCCAGTGTGTTTAGTTTACTTGTTACCTCAAAACTAATTGATTTTTCCGACATCGTAAATGAATCCACATATCCCGTAAATAGGGGTATATGGTCTTCATAATTACCTATAACAACATACTCATAAATATCTATACCAAATATTGATAACCACACTTCATTTTCGTCAAATACATCATTCCAAGCATCATTTTCATCAAATACATCTGACCAGGTATTATTGCTAGATGGTTGTCTATCAAGAAATACTTTCCAGACTACAATTTTCGTATCTTGCAACTCAGTAGCGCCCGCATAAGCAGACCACTCTCTCGAAACATTATCAATCTGTATTCTCATCCGGTCAACCTCTAAGTCGCTTGTGTGCTTGATAGGTCGTCTTGATAATGCGGCAGCTGAGTAAGTTTGTTCCGCCCCGCCTTCATCATAGAATTCTACATCATAGGGAAACATCGCCAGGTAAAGCGTTTCTTCTGGCAGGAATAATTGATATAATTCAAAAGGTCTGTTGAAATCCTTATCCTTTTCTGCTTCAACAGCTTCTGATATAGTTCTCGGCATTATTATTCCCCCTCACCTAGCAATTCTACCAATTCAAGAGAAAACTCAGAGCCTACATCAAAAAAATGCTGTCTGGTAAGTGTTTCATTGGCGAACCTAACCACAATTTCTTCACCTGTAATATAATGTTCCCAGATGAAAGGCTCAGTCGGACCTGCACGATTGTTATAAAACTCTATTATCTCATCAACTTGCGTCCTTAATTGTGAAAAAGGTAAACTAAATCTTCTTCTGGCCGGAGATTTCTCCCTGCGCTGCTCTTTTCCACTCTCAAAATCTGTAATCAGAACATTGGTTTCTGTCGACTCATCCCATTGTTCTTTATCTCCAGTGAACTCAAATTTCGGCAGGCTCATTATAACACCGCCTTAAGTGCTTTTCTTAAATTATCATTATGCTGAACACTATCTATAATCTGTTCTTTAATAGTATCAGGATTTCTGCGTATACCATTTACGAAGGCCTCATCATTAATTCCATCGACATCATAATAGTGTATAGTCTGACTGTTATTATTTGTGGGATTATTACCAGCCTGGTTAATCTTATCTGCTAATCTACCTAGAACTCTATCGGTCAGGGGCAGGACAGCTTCTTCTTCTCCTGCTTCTCCTACAGCGGTTACAAGAGGCGACTGTACTAATCCACCACTTGCCAGGCCGCCAACCTGCATACCTAGCTCAACAGCCTGCATAGCACCCGTGGGGGCAGGAGCTAAGAATGATATTACCCTCTGGAATATTTCGGAAGCCAGCACTCTTGCCATGTGTCGCAGGATTTCATCTGCAAGATTATCAAACATGTTTTCAATCGAATCAACCAGGCTATCGGACATTGTGAGTATACTATGGAAAGTGTCAGAGAGATGCCCCTCTAACGACTGTCCGACCTCATAATATATTGAATCTAGTTGTTCAGCATTTTCTCGGTGAGCTTCTAGTAATCCCAACAGGAAGTTTTCTTCTTGCTCTAAACTAACCTCAAGTTCTTCTTTTCTTGCTTGCCTTTGTTGTTCTCTGATTCTATCTCTTTCACGATATAATCTCATAAATGCTAGAGTATTTTCCTCATGCCTTTCCATTTCTTGCTCAAGTAACTCTAAATACTGGTCAGTTGTTATTTCCTCTCGCTCAAACATAAACTGGATAGCTTGCCAGCGGTCATCAAGATATTGCTCATATTCTCTTTCTTGTCGGTCAAGTATATCCTGCCATTGTTCTCTACCTTGCTCACGCAAGCGTTGCAGGCGTTCTTGAGTGCGTTCTTCTTCCTGTATTCTTCTTTCATTGTGTTGTTCTTGTGCTTGTTCTTGCATGGCTTGATATATAGCCCTTATCAACTGCATTTCAAGTTGATGTTCTTCCTCAACTTCTTCCATCTCATTAAGCAAATTTCTGTGTATTAAGTCTAATTCTACCCAGGCATCTGGTTCAATATACTCATCTATTTCAAGAGGTTCGCCATCAAGAACAGCCTGAAAATTTTCTAACATATTCTGTAACTGTTCTTCTGACAACTGACCTTCTTCATGTAATTGTTCTAACCTGCCAGCCATTCTTTCTTCAACAATATCTAATTGGTCTTCTTTTGCTTGTTCGGCCATTATTTTCTGATTCTCATAAAAATGTTCTGCCTGCAATAACTCTCTTTGTAAACCTTCTGCCTGGATTAATTCAAGCTGCTGTCTGTGTTGTCTTATACTGTCTTGCCTATCCTCAAGCTCTCTTTCTATTGCCATTGTAAATTCTTCAAATTCTTCTATATCTTTTTCATAGTCTTCAGTGTCAACTTCTTCTACTTCTTCTCTTTGCTGTTCAAGTTCTTCTTCCCTATTTCTCAACATTTCAAGTCTTTCTTCTAATACTTCAAGCCTTCTTGCTGCTTCCCTGACTTTAGGATCTTCAATATCGAAACCCATAATAGTATCGATATCTGCGCCCTCATCTGCCAACTCTCTTATCTTTTCCTGCTGGTCTTCTATATCTTGTTCGAGCTCTAGAATTTCTTGTCGCAATTGTTCGAGTGATAATTTTTCAACAGACTGCCTATAAGCGTCTGTTGCATCTCTTGTCCTGTAGAATTGTACAGCCAGTCCTGCTAATGCCGCTATAACTCCCACAGGGCCAAAAGCAACGCTTGCTATCGCACCTAAACCAGAAACAATAGGCGGTAATATTAATGCAATAGGCCCCAAAGCACCTGCTAACCCAGTTGCAGCAAAAATAAGTCTTTGCGTTGTAGCATCTAATTGTGCAAAACCTTCAATTAGTCCACCAACAAATTCACTAACATCTCTTATCATTGGTATCAATTCTTCTCTAAGCACAGGTATAAGTTGTTCATTCAAGACAGGAAATAAATCAGTCGCTATTGTTCTAAATGTTCCTGTTATTTCCCTTCTCAACTCGACCATACCCCGGCGATAATCATCTGCCCCTCTAAGGGCTTCTTCTCCCATTACAAAACCAGACTCTCTTGCCTGCTCAACCACCTTTTCCATTTCTTCGTTAGTCATGTCTAAGATAGGGGCAAGTTCATCAAAGTTTCCTCGAAATATACTCATTCCAATCTCTGCCCTGCGACCAGCGTCATCAACTTCTCCCAGTCGCTGCATTAATGTTTCCATCTGGTCTTCAGGAGATAGTGCTTGCAACTCTTCAAAAGTTAATCCCAATTCCTGCAGGGCATTATTTAGAGTCGCTGATCCACCCGCTGAACGAGTCATCTGCCGGACAAGGCTTCTATTGGCTCTTACAAGTGCATTGGTACTTACCCCTGCCTGCTCAGCAATAGCCTGATATTCCTGCAATGTATCTGTTGCAATACCAGTTGCGCTTTCAGTGTCAAGTATGTCATCTGCAAATTGTGATACATTATGAGCCAATCCCAAAACTCCAGCAGACATAGCTGCCAATGGCCCAGTTACAAATTTTGTCATGGTGCCACCGAACCTAGACAACTTCTGACCTGCCTGCTCAAATTGATTTCCTATACCTTCCAAATCAGACTCGACTTCGGAAGTGCCATCAAGGCTAACACGCCCTAAAAGTTTGAATACTTCCATTAGTTACCATCTCCCTTGACAGCATCTGTGTACATCTTGACAATGTTGTCTGCTTTCTCAATGGCTTCATCAACCTTTTCCTTCTTGACAACCCTGCCAGTTGCTTTGCTCGGTTTGTCCATCAAATTAAGGTCTTCCAGCATACGCTTGAAACTCTGGTCTTTGTACATACCGTAAGATTTCGCAAGATAAGCATTAGTAATTGCCATAGCATTGAGTCTTGACAGTATAACTTTCTGTTCCTGCAGATACCCCTGCGCATACTGTTCATATATCCAAAATGGAATATTTCCACTATCAGCAGTTATCTTCCTCAGCCTATTCCACGCCTGTCCTGCTATCCTTTCATCTTCTTGTACAAGGAGTAGGCACTCTGAAAAAAACTCTTGAGATTCTCCTGCTCTGCTAGTTGCTCAATTACCTGGGGCATTGTATAGACTGGGGCATCTCGGAATTCTGTATAATTCATATCACAAAGGTCAGCAAGCCATTTCATCAACTCTTTTTCTGAGTGTTCTAATAGAATATAAAATATTTCCATTGCAACCTGTATGCCTTCGCTGACCATATCTTCTTCAGTTATCTTTTCTCCCTTTTCTTGCTTTTCATTAATCATTTTCTGCTGTTCTTCTTTGTGTTTTTTGTATATTTCTGCAATTTCCTTATTGCCCGATTGAACAGTTTTCAATAACATTTTTGCAACTGTAAAAATATCCTGGTTGGTTAGTTCTCTGACTTCAACTTTCAAATTTTACCCCTCCTATTAAGAGGGGGCTATTAACCCCCTCGTTATATTTATTCTTCTTCTTTAGGCAGCAGGATTTTCCAAGGTTCAGCATTGAGATTATCATAGTCATAGTGACCACTAAAGGTCAGTTCAAACACTATTTCATCTTCGTCATTGGTTGTCATTGTGATAGTTTGGTCATTGAGTCCATTTTCCAGCAGGAATATAACAGGTTCTCCTGCGTGTTCACCGTTACAGTCATCGCCAAGACTCAAAGTACCCACCAATGCGACAAGGTCAACATAATCTGCTATATCAATGTTGCATTCTCGTGTGAACAGTTTATGTGATGCCTCTTCTTCAGTTTCAAGGTCTTCTTCAAGCGGCCAATCTTCAATATCAGCTCCAGGAAAAGCATACTTAAGGGCTTCTTCAGAAAACTCTATAACATTTGCTGTTAGTTGTGGCATTACAGCAATCTTGCGCTTTGCCCCTTTAACTTCTCCCTTGATACCATCAATATCAATAGTCCGCCATTCGGTTTCAACTTCAAAAGTGTTCCCGCCAGAAGTTGCACCCAGTCGGTTGTCATCCCAGTCATCTGGATCCATCGGTATCCCTTTGCTCAAATCACCTGTTATTTCTTCCAAATCCTCAAAGACATAGACTGCGCCTGCATCAACGACAAACCTCTCAGTTGTGTTCTCTCTCAATCCGCTTCGTTTCAGCGGTGAGAGTCCTTCATATCCATTAGCCATTATTTTCACTCCTTGCTATAATATTATCAATTTCAACTTTCCTATCAAAACTAAAATCAAACATTTCTTCACGGTGCCAAATATTTTCCGTATCTTTTGGGACAGAAGATCCGTTCGAATAAAAAAACCTACAAAGACTGCTTTCCGGAAAACAGACTTTTCTCCTGTCTAGTAACTTAACGAGATTGCCTTTCATTCTTAGTATTCTTTCTTCAGTCTGAGAATAATCCCAAAGACCAAATAATATAACACCACGCTGGATTGCTTTCTGAGTCGTGTCAATATCAACCCTGTACACTATATATGGGAGGTCAGCATCTTTCTTAGCCCAGATACTATATACACCTTTAATATCTTCTTGCAAATCATCATCATTGTTTATAGCATTCCTGAGCCAGACACTCAATCCCGTTTCGCTAGAATTGTATATCAGAACCACCTCCCGGCATAAATTGCCTTATACTTGTTTTGGTGCTTTTTCATCGTTGGCCTCAGCCACGGTCGGGCTGCCATATTCATTGTGCCAAACTCTGTGTGGAGACCATGCTCTTTAGGCGTGCCAACAATAGCATGAACAGCGTTACTATCTTCTTCAATAAAATGGGCTATACTTCCTAAGAGTTCTCCTAGCCGGACAGCAGGTGGTTCACCGGGAGATGATGCCCTGTAAGTTGTGCCAGTACCAGGTATATAATACTCCCTACCAGAGCCACCACCACGCAACACTTCCTTAATATCACTTTCTGCTTCAAGTGCTACCTGTGTTGCTCTCTTTTTTTGTTCCTTCTTAATCTTAGTCATTACCTCATCTACATTATTCTCAATCTCATAACTTGCACCCATATCATTCCACCTGCCTTAGTGCTACCCTGCTAGTTTGCTTAAGTCCGCCACGATTAGACGGTGGGCTGACAATCTCATATATATTGCCAAGATATTTAATGCGGTAGTCAGATATATTGAGATTAATCTGATAGGGAAATTGTAACTCAAACTGTACATCACTATTCCCTATCTGTTCATATTGCACCATCATCTCAGTTGTGAGATTTACCTTCCGGCAGGGTATCGCTACAATATTATTCCATTCATATTCATCACCAAAATCTCCATTGTCGACTTTCTCTTTTTTTTGGATTACTACATTATCTCTATATGGCATGTTCCCACCACTTTTCAGTTTCATCATCTTCGGGGTAAGGACGGGATTTTTTCTGATATGGTATCAGGTCAGAGAAGTCAATATCATCCCAGTCAACAGCTTCAGCATTCTGGATATTACGAGTTCCTTCACCACTTGCCCTCTGCTCATACCATCTTGCCACAACAGAAAGTACCCATTGCTTAATCTGCTCCGGGATAACGACTTCATCATTTATTTCAAAATATTCTTCTTCCCTGTCAACAAAATTGTCTGCTTTCTGCTTTGCAGCATCAATTAGTCGTTGAATTTCACTCTCGGCAGGCAGGTCAACAATATCATTATTACCATCTAACTCAATGACATTAATCTGAAGCCAGTCAAGTACTTCATCAACTGATAACTCCAGATGTTCGTAAATTGTGGTTTTCATTCAATCACCACCTTAGACTATCCTATATCCTTCTGCTGTAACTGTCAAAAAAGGTATGCCCAAATCGGCAGGGTTGCCATCACTATCAAAAGAAGATATTGTGATATAATCCTCTCTATCCTCTCTTAATATAACACCGCGCCTTTGAACAGTACCTTCAATGTCAAGGTAAGCGTGAAATAGGGAGTTTTCATTACCTGTTACTTTCTCAATTTTGACAGCAACATCGGAAAAGTCTGCAACCTCCAGTATCCCATTCCAGCCACCAACACGCAAGGTTTCAATTTCACCATTAACTTTAATCTCAATCTCTAACTCTCTACCACCCCACCTGACGCCATCGTTATAGGTGATAACTTTCAGATTAGTAATAACGATGAAGTCTGCTCCAACTTCAGGTTCTATCTTGAAAGTGTTTCCTTTCGGCAGATTAGTGAGATTATCATTAGTACCGAAATTAACTGTCCGGTAATTTATGGGGGAAGTTTCCGCTGATAGAGGAATATTATATTTAGCATCAAAAGAGACTGTGGCAAAGTGTCCCTCCTCGGTTGTTGCAGAATATATCACATCATATATCCATTTACGCTGNCCTCTGGCTGTCAACTCATCAAAGAATTTTTCGTTTTTGTTAGCATCCATTAGCGACAAAACCTTTCATGAGCGGCTTTCCCCTGTGGAGTGTCAAAACTTCTCTCACAGTTACCACATTTCCACATATTTGGCCCGTCAATCTTGGTCTTGTGTGGGCCTTTCACTTTATTCTGCCCGGCAAGTTTTTCCGCTTCCTCACCTTCAAGATAGATATACCTGCCCGGGAGATGTGTTTTCCCCTTATAACGAAACTCCTTCAACACTTTATATTTGTCCATACAATCACCCTAAAGAGGGGGCTACCAACCCCCTCGTTTATATTTTAGGCTTCGTATTCGCTAAATTCATCGGCGATAAGGTCAACTGCTTTATACCTAGCAGCACCCCTCAGTACGATAGCGACAGCATCTGCCAGGCAGTTAACTTCGAATCCATCTTCATCCGAGTCAACATCGCTGGCCTTGAGCGCTAAGATATACCTGTCATTATCTTCAGATCGATGTCCTCTATAACCTCATTATCACCTACAAGATTTCCAACTGTTACGGTATCATTTGTGTCTCCGGTAGCCTTAGCAATTATAAGTGCTTCCCCATATTCTTCCATAGAAAAGACTTCATCTCCGCCTTCACCAACAGAATCAATTTTGATTTCCTCATACAATCTTCTGTGCATTATACTACACTCCTTTTTTTAGAAGGGGGCTGTTACACCCCCTGTTGTTTTATTTACGCTTCTGGTCTTCATTCAAGAATACAAACGGGCTAGCATCCTCACCGTTTTCAAGTTCAAGCGGCTCGGTAATAGCAGGCTGACCGTCCACAGTTTGGAAAGCTTTGATGACAGTCTTGTTCTTCAGAAATTCAACATGCTCAGAGCTTGCTATCATCGGGCCAACTCCATCCTTAATGTAGTAATAGCCGAAGTCGACAATTGCCAGGTCTGCAGTATCACCGAGGTCAGGCTGTCTTTCATTTACGATGACAGGAAGTCCAATTAATGAACCAGGACTAGCTTCTCTAGCATTGGGCTGCCAGATTAACTGGTTGGCACCATCCTCAAGCTGCATCAACTGAGGCAGTGCTTGATGACTGACCAGCCAGTAGTATTGTCCACCCCTGCCATGGATTATCTTTCCAAACATATTGGCAATATCTTCATATTCTATTTCGCCACTATTCTGCCTGTCGACAGACAATACAGAATTGTGGTAACCATCCTTGTCGGATGTGTCGGGGTACAATCCGAGGGGTTTTCCTGCCCCGTCGCCTTCCCAGAATGCCACATCTTCGGCTTTTGCCAATGCCCAGGTAAGCATCTGGTTAATAGTACCAGCAACAGCAGGCGCATTCCTCAGCAACTTATCGGTTACTGGGATATGAGCCGCTACCTCTTTAGGCTCAAGTGTAATTTCTCTAAAGTCAAAGTCAGTCTCAGGCTTGTTTGCACCTTCCTCTATCCATTCAGTCTGGACACCCGCATATACCCCTTTCCCACCCTGGTCTAACGCAGGGAAGTTAATTTTAGCGTCAGGACTGGGGCCGGCGGGAATAACTCTTGCCCTTGGCCGGAAGATAGCATTCTGCGGCTGAAACACATCCAGCATTTCTCCAAACTGTTCTGGTATCAGGAAACCTCCTGCTTCACCGGGATCAACAGCAAGTTCTTTCTTCATCCAATCTCCCAGTTTTTTCAACCGTTCATCTTTGGGGTTATCCTTACTATTTTGGTAAGCTGCCTGCACAAACTCACCCAGATTTTTAAATCCGAAATCTTCCTTGTCATCCAACTTATCACCGTTCGGCAATCTTCCATTTTCAAGCATCTGTTTCTCAAGTTCTGCGAGTCTATCTTCAAGTTCTGCCCTCTTATTATCCATCTCAACAATTTCTTCTTGTACATCCTTCAGCGTTTGTCCTTTTTCGGTCACTTCTTCCCTCAACTTCTCCTGCCCTTCGGCAATATCCTGAGAGAGTTGCTCTAATTGTTCTTTAATGGTTTCAATCATTATATTACACTCCTTTGTCTTAATTTTTCGCCAAACTCTTTGAGTTCTAACTTTACCTGCTTTGCCTTCTGGTTTTTTCTGGTTTTCTCAACATAATCCAACAAGTCCTCTAGCGTTTCAGATGAGTGGTCGCCCGGCTCACCCTGCTGAGTGGATTTCTCCGGCTCAGCTGCTTCAAGGACTTCATTAATCATCTTGACAGCTTCCTGCAACTTGTTATAATTTGCCTGACTTAATACTCGACCTTCCTTTAACTCTTTCCTAAGTTGATGCACCTGCTGGAAAAACGGCCGGAGTTCATTCAGGTCTTTAACTCCCGTTACCGTTGCAAGTGAGTTAGCCGCAAAAGTAACAGGAGAAAATTCCCACAGTTTTACTTCCTTCAAGATATTTGCTTCTCTTTCTTCATCATGGTCTTCTTTAATAACCTCATACCCTATCGACAGTTCATTAACAACACCGTCTTCCATAAGCCGCAGGGCTTCTTTACCCTTATCAGTCTGTGAAACCTTCGCTTCAATATATAGGCCTTTCTCATCTTCGTGCATCCTGATAGGTTTACCAATAGGACTCCAGGGATCATGCTGCCATAAGACCTTCACCCTGTCAGAGTGTTCCTCAAGAGTCTTACGAAACGCTCCTCTTTCTATTATATCCCCATGTGAGTCTTTATTACCAAATACTGCTGCATAGCCAGAAAATATGTTTTCTTCAGCCTTTGTTGAAAAATTAAATGAGCAAGTTTTATACTTCATTATCTGTCCTCCTTTCTTTAGGAAACCGGGCGGTGTGTTTCAGCGCACCTGCATTGGATTATTTCTTCCGGTGGCCCAGATGGATCACCCGGGTGCATAAGCCCATTTGAATAGCTTTCTCTGAGCGGCCTGGTTTCATTGTTAAGGTCAGCATGTGCTGGCCTTTCCCTACCATCAATAGTAGTAATCCAAGTTTTTTCAATCTCTATTCCAAATTCTTCTTCTGCCTGTACTGCACCCTCAAAGCTACCCTTCCCTTGAGCCATTTGAACTTCTGTACGAGCAATCCGCATAGCACGATAAAACTCTCTTTCTTCATCCGGCTCAGTCCAAATGTTGTAAGTATCCCTGATATCCCTGCCAATCTCTGTCATTGATAATCCTTCACGCCTACCCTCTGTGACTATCCTCCTTACTTCATTTTTACTTGCTTGAGTAATAAGTGTAGCCTGTTCTGCTGCATTCTCAGACATCCATTCTGTTACCCTGTCCTCAAATTCATCAAACTCTGCTTTTGTCCGGGATTTTTCACCTTCTAATCTCTCAAGTTCCTCTTGCCCAAAATGTTGTATAACAGGAATATATATATTCTCCATCATAACCTGCCATTCTTCAACCCTTGCTCTAGTATTTCTTCAATTTCTTCTATGTCAATATCAGTTGTACCTTCAAGATATTCCTCTATCAGTTCAGCTTCCCTTTCAAATTCTTCTTCGATAACAGGGGTTACTTGTTCTTCCCAAGCTTCCCTGTCTTCCTCAACTTCCTTCCATCGGATTTCCCTTTCACTGGCTAGCAGGTCTTTTTTTCTGGGTGGTTTTCTGCTAGCCATCTCCAAAGAACCTCTAGGCGTATCACCGCCCGGGACATCATCAAAACCCAGTTCAAGGCGTTCATTTATTTTATTAAAAGGTACACCCATATCATAAAACTGTTGTGCCACCTGTGCTTTTGATACCAGGTCATCTCTGAGTGCTTCGACATTACTTAAATCATATTCCATTTTCAGTGTTGGTTCTTCTCCCGGCTCCAAATAACTTTCATCCCAGTGGACAAGCAGATTATTCTCAAGCCCTTCTTTTAGCGACTCAAGATAAGGAATAATATTGTTCTGCCAAAATTCTCTCTTGGCTTCTTCTTTGTTAGCCCTGCTGGCCGGATCAGGGGCGCCTGTTAGCAGAGGATCAACATCAAACGCTGCATGGATTTCATACATTGACATTTTCCGCAATTCATGCAGCTGCATTTCTTCAATAGACATTGTGAGAGAATTAACCTCAGCATCATTTCCAACTACCCACCAATCACCGGGATTTTTTTGATGATGCTTAACTCTCTCTCTGGCTTCTTGCCATTGCTCTTCATTCAAATCATGGTTATAAGTCAGCACCCCGCTTGCCTGGCCTGCATTTCCCAAAATAGAATAATTATGCTTGAGTGCAGTAACATCGGTGTCAACTGTCTTTGCGGCAGCCTGCAAAGGTGAAATCCCCCAGTAAAAATCAGCAGGATTAGCAAAAATAAAGTGTATAATGTGTTCTGGGTTGACCTCTACCCTTTTCCCTTCTGGGGTTTCATACTCATAAACTCTTATCATACCATCGGGATTGATTAAGGGATGTACCTTGTCAGGTTTCAATGGCCACAATTCCACTACCTGATTACCGACAATGTTCTTGTACCATATTGCATTTCCTGCTAATTGGCGGTGATTTACTTCAAGCTTCAAAAGTGTGTTACCTGTGATTAGCGGGTTGGGGTTGGGGTTTGTTAAGAGTTGCTCAACAGGATGGTTTTCTATAATATCCCCGTCAACTTCTTTCACATGCCAGGGTACACTTGCGACTGATTCAGCTATCTTTCTTATACAAGCATAAACCCAGACATTCTGCTTCAACCCTTCCTGTATTGCCCTCTCCCCACTCCAATCACGCCAATCTCTATGATACTGGCGCCAGATAGGAGATACATTGAGTCTATTTTCTTCCTGCTTAATAAAAGGTATAATACTAGCTATCTTGTCTTTGATGCCCATTATTTCACCGCCCTGTTAAATCAATATCTTAAAAGTATTTCTCTGTAGTGCCTGCCAGGCTAACCCTAAAGCCATAACACAGTCATCATGCAGTCCTTCCGGAGCTGAGTATCTCATATTCCCCGCCCTTGTCACCTCATAAGAGAAAGCCCGCAATTCATTCAAAATCACAGGCTCATCTGGTATCGTTATCCGCTGTTCTTCTATGGCTATTTCTAACCCCTCAACCAGCTGTGCCTTGCTTGAATTGGTAAACTTAAATCCCTCACATTGCACCCCTTCATTTTTTAAATCATCTACTATCGGATCGCCTACCCCTGTGCTGTCTATCAAGAAAAAAGCACCTGTCTGGCTGGCTTTACTAACTATTCTCTTTTTCTGCAGAGGCCACGATATAGCATTAAATCTATCATAAAAGGTTGTATTTCCATCCTCATCTAACCCTATTAATACTGTGAAGTCTTCTGCCTTAGCTAAGTCAACTCCCACCACAACTGTTTTTTTGTCAGAATATGGCCCGACAGCACCTGCGACATTGCGGAATACTCCGCTACTGTCATCAAGAAAATTAGCTAATATCTCCTGCTTATATATTCTTTCTGACATATCCTGAGCAATATCTTCTATCTCAGAAGCAGGCACAAAGGGATTTGCATAACTTGTCCACCGCCAGGACTGATACTTTTTTTCTTCACTGTCCTGCCCTCTAGAAAATAACTCAAAAAATTTGTTCTGCCCTTTAGGGGTTCCTGAAAAATAAGCAGGGGCTTTGTAATCTATTAGTGTCGGCCTGATATATTCACTCCATAGGTTACCGTTCTTGAGTGCTATCCCTGCTTCATCTAGCCATACTGCCCTCAACCCCTCTGCCACTAAACCATCTGGTCTATCTGCTGAGCGGAATTGTATTACCACATTACCCATTTTGATGAAATCAGGTCGCTTGTCAGTGCCGGATGTGTCAGTTATCCAGTTTTTGGGAATAATCCGGTGAAACTTTCTCCATATTGTCGGGAACTCTTTGGAAGTCGGCAATACTACCCATATTACTCCTGGTATTTGTTTCAAAGCAAAATCTCTGGCAATACTACCTGCCCACATTACACCTAACTCCGACTTGCCACCCCTTCGGCCAGCACATACTATCTTTAAACCTTGCCTTGCTGTCCCACACTTCCCTCTGCCTGCTGTGCATTGTCCACCTTGTCATCTCTGGCTTCCACCACCTCAATCTGCAAGCCTTCTTCTTTAAGGCCGTGGTCTATTTCCTGCTCTACTTTTTCCGCAACCTCCTGTATTTGATTTACCTCCCATTGTTCCTTGCGGCACTCTTGTATAGTTTTAATTGCTAGCTTAAATTGTCTTAATCTATCAGTATTTCTCTCGCTCATCAAAGTTTTATAAGTTCCTCTGCGAATATTGTTTATCATTGTGTTATACTCTTCTCTCAACTCTGCTTCTCTATCTGATTCATTTTCCATTAATTTAGATTTTACTTTTTTTGTGTATTTTTCGTTATCTTTGTTTTTTTCCCAACCTTCGTCTTTTTTCTTTTTCCTGATATAGTCATAAGCGCTTTTTAAGCTAGTTCCTTCGGGTTTGTATTTTTCAGCTATTTCTCTAATTGTATATTTACCTATTTCTATTTGACTTTTAATTTCTTCCCAATTATATTTACCCAAAGAAACCACCTCCTCTTAAAACAACTTCATATAGTTATCATATTCAAACCATCTTAGTTTAGGTAGTTTAAACCTAAAATTATTACCGTCCCCTGATTCACCTTAATTTAGGTGAAATAAAAATATCACCCTGTTTTCGGTGAATTAACTTGTTGCTGTTATA
>SL_5KL_010_SEDDRAFT_10000999_pt1 | contig 17791 bp, 19 predicted proteins | sample SodLakKL_010_SED_FD_9118 | JGI IMG/M metagenome (IMG submission 9118)
ATATACAGCGAAACCCCAGCTTGCATATTCAAGGTTGTCCTTTTCGGCAAAAGCATCGAAATGCCTTCTCAGGGATGTGTCTGCGTACAAAACGTCTGAAACAAACAGGAAAGCAGTGAACAGCAGCAGGGAGGACAAGGTGTGAGTTTTTGAGGGCATACGTTTTTTGTTTGGTGTATAGCTTGAAATGTATTTGTAAATGAGCAGCCGGGTACGGCGAACCACCAAGTTAACATAGTAGCAGCCATGAAAGCAGGATCAGGGGTTACCTGCCAAACACTGAGATCCGGAAATACCGCCCGGGGTGTTTCCGGATGTCTTCAAGTAATTTTTCCAGTTCGTCAGAGGCATTGCTGAGGTTGTGATACAAGCTTTCATCCTGAATAAGCATGCCCGCAGACCCTTCCCCCCGGTTGATCTTTTCAAGGATCTGAGAGAGTTCGCTGACGGAATGGCTGGCGCCTCTGATGGTTTGCTGAAACTCCTCAGAGGCAAGCTGGTCGCTCACCTCAGACATGTTTTCAAGGATATGGTTGATCACGGTCCTGTTATCATCAAGGTTGCGGGTGATTGCTTCTGCATGTTCGAGCATGCGGGAAATGCGCTCTGCCTCTGAATGCATCGTTGTTTCGAGCTGATGAGCAGCAGACTTCATGGATGCCATGGCCTGCTGAAAACTGTCTATCCCGGATGTGATCCTTTCCCTGTTTTGTTCATCAAGAAGCTGGTTAAACGAAAAAAGCAATGTGTCGGCGCGCTCAATAAGATCTGTGGCCCGGTCCCTGAGAGGGCCAATTTGATACTCAATCTGTTCTGTGATACCGGGATCCTTGATTCCCGCCAGGGTGTCTCCGCTGGAAATGGGGTCAGGATGATCTCCCAGTTCAACGATGATTTTATTTGTGCCTACAATCTCACTTGTGAGTCTTGCTTTGGAATTTGCCGGGATGTCGATCTGCCGGTCTACCGTTGCAGATACAATCACATTTCCGGACCCGTCGGGATGAAATGCTATGCGGTGGACCTGTCCTACGTTAACACCGTTAATGATAACCGGGTTGGTTTCCATCAGTCCGGATACTTCATCGTACACAACGTAGAAACGTATTTGCCGGGTAAAGATATCTGTTCCACGCAAATAGTTTATACCCCATACAAAAAGAAAAAGGGCGAGGGTAAGAAAGATGCCCAGTTTCACTTCACGTTTTCTCTTGAATTTTTGCATAGTACTTCCTTACCGGTCCTCCCTTGCCTGTAATAAGCGGATAGCCTCCGCTGCACTGATTCGCTGATTATCAAGAAAGGCGACCACAAAGGCATCGGGATATCCCGCATCCTGTATCTCTTTCTGTATGCCGTTGGCTTCCTCCAGGGTGCTGGCCTTTCCTGTGGTATAGCGGTAGAGGCCTTCGTGATGATACACATATACATCGTCCAGGTTGCTGAAACGGGAATCATGAACGGGGATTTTTTCAGCCATACTGGTGAACTGAACTCTGAAAGTAATGGAAGCCGTGTCCGGGTCTGCCATGTCAGCCTCTGCAACGTTTTGGTCTGCTGAACCGCCGGGTGACCCTTCGCCGCTGGCTCCATTGTGAGATTCACTGAGGTAGGAAGAGTGCGACATGTTGTTGCGGTAGCGGCTTTGCTCTGCAAAAAGTGCATCCTGTTCGTTTTTATAATCGCGGAAAGCTCTGAAGATGGCCGATGCAATGTAAGCCTGGCCCGATTGCGACATAAGGTATTGTTCTTCGGCAGGATTGCTAAGGAAACCCGTTTCTACCAGTATCCCCGGCATGGCGATCTGATACAGGACCAGGAAACCTGCCTGTTTTACCCCCCGGTCGATACGCCGGGCCCTGTCACGAAACTGGTCCTGAACAAAGGAAGCCATTTTCAGGCTCTGGTCAAGGTATGCGTTCTGATAAAGGGAAAAAATAATGTTCGCTTCAGGCGAATGCGGATCAAAACCATCGTAGGTTTCGAGGTAATCGTCTTCGTAAAGTATAGATTTGTTCTCCCGCCTGGCCACTTCGAGGTTGGCCTGGCTGCGGTGCAAACCCATCACAAAAGTCTCTGTGCCTATTGCCCTTCGAGAGGCTGCACTGTTGCAGTGGATGGAGATAAAGAGATCCGCCTTGTTGTCGTTGGCGATCTGGGCTCTCTCGTGAAGCGGCACGAAAACATCAGTCTCCCTGGTAAAAACCACGTTCACATCCGGCAGGTACTCACGGATATAGTCGCCAAGCTTCAGGGATATGGCAAGTGCGATGTCTTTTTCGTTAGCATGCCTTCCTATAGCACCGAAATCGCGGCCGCCATGGCCGGGGTCGATCACAACGGTGTTGACAGCTGCCCCGGAAGCACTGGCCCCCAGAACCATAGAGCCTGTCAGCAATAATAGTATACCAAAAAAAGCAACCAAACGTTTCACTTAGGATAAGCTATTTTTCGTTAGTTTTGCCAGCGATTAGCTGATAGTGGATTTGCTTGTATAACGCAATTTCTACAAAAATAATATTTAATCATCTTGTGCACAAACATTGCCATTAGGTTTTTTCTTGTTTTGATGGCCTGCCAGTTATGGGGAGCAGATCTGTATTCCCGCTTGCCCCAGGATCCGGAATTATCTTCTTTGCCCGCCGGTAGCGGAGAAGCATTGCTGCAGGACACTATTCCCAATGATACTGTGGCTGTTGAAACGGAGAGGATACGGGGTTCGGCTGTTATCCTCGAAGACAAAGTGCTGTATTCGGCAGAGGATACGATCTTTCATGACATACGGAACCAAAAGGTATATATTTATGGGAATGCCGACCTGAGGTATGAGGACATGCACCTCCAGGCAGATTTTATAGAGATCGATTTCAGCATCAACGAATTGTATGCCAGCGGTCTCCCGGATACAGCAGGGGTTATTCAGGGCAAACCGGTTTTTACCGAGGGTATGCAGAGCTTTCAGTCGGAAGGGCTGCGTTACAACTTTGAAACCCGCCGCGGCCGCACGATAGGGGTGATCACAGAAGAAGCAGATGGCTTTGTCCACGGCAATGTGGTGAAGCTCCAGCCGACAAGAGAAGTGCACGTTGCGGAAGGGAAGTACACTACCTGCGATGACCCGGATCCGCATTTTCATATCGCCTTCAGAAGGGCCAAGATCATCCCCGATGATAAGATTGTTTCGAGCCTTGCCTACCTTGTGATCATGGATGTCCCCACTCCCTTGTTCGTCCCGTTTGGCTTTTTTCCAAACCGCAGGGGGCAGGCCAGCGGGATTCTGATCCCTTCCTACGGGGAAAGCAGAAACAGGGGCTTTTATCTGGAAAACGGAGGGTTTTACTGGGGGATAAACGATTACATTGACCTTTCTATCCGTGGCGATATATTTTCCAGGGGTAGCTGGGGGCTGCGCCTTGGCTCCGACTATTCCGTGAGATACAGGTACAGCGGCAACATCAACCTGGGGTATGCGGTCAATATCCTGGGGGAAAGAAACCTGCCGGGGTACCAGGAGAGCCGCGACTTCCGCATTCAGTGGAGCCACAGCCAGGCCCCCCAGGCCCATCCCACCAGGAACTTCCGCGCCAGCGTGAATATCGTGAGTGCACAAACCAGCCGGTTTAACCCCGTATCTGACGATGATTATCTCTCAAACACATTCTCATCCAATATTTCCTACTCCAGGAGCTGGAGAGACCGGTACAACCTTTCTGCAAACCTCCGCCACAGCCAGAACACCAACAACAGGATGGTAGACATGAGCCTGCCCGACCTGAATTTCAGCGTAAACCGGTTTTACCCCTTCAGAAGTAACGGTATGTCAAGGGATGCAAAATGGTATGAGGATATTAATGTCAGGTATACTATGTCGGCGCGCAACCAGATCAGCATTGCCGACAGCCTCCTTTTCTCTGAAGATGCCCTGTCGCAATTCAGAAGCGGAGTGCAGCACGACATACCCGTCAGCTACTCAACACGGGTATTGAATCATTTTAACCTGAGCAGCAGCCTCAATTATACCGAGAGGTGGTATTTTAATACCATCAGGCAGTCGTGGGACGCACACTATCCTGAGGACGAGAGGCCTACCGACGGACAGCTCGGAGAGGTGGTCAGAGACACCATCAACGAATTTGCTGCCATACGCGATTTTAATTTCTCCACGGGAGTGAGTACCCGGCTTTTTGGTATGATGCAGTTTCAGCGAGGCCCTGTTAAAGCTTTTCGCCATGTGATGACACCCAACATTGGCTTTTCGTTCCGGCCGGACTTTGCCGATCCTTTTTGGGGGTATTACAAGGAATATTACAATCCGGCTATTGACGAAAATGTGCAATATGCGATTTTTCAGGATGGCATATTCGGCGGTCCGCGCCCGGGAAGGTCGGGAAACATCAGCTTGTCCATCAGCAACAACCTCGAGATGAAGGTCCGTAACCGCCGCGACCCCGACGCGGAAGAGCGTAAGATCGTTCTGGTTGACAACCTGAATATCTCCTCCGGGTATGACCTGGCCCGTGACTCTCTGAATGTTAACGACATTCGCATAAGCGGGCGGACCCGCTTGCTGGGCAATTTCGACATCTCGTATTCCAGTACCTGGACTCCATACGCCCGTGACGAAGATGGCCGGCTGATTGATGAGTTTTTGTGGAATACCGACAACCGCCTGCTGCAGTTGAATAATACGAGTTGGAGGTTGAATTTCAATTACACCCTGCGCTCCGGCAGGCGCGACGGGAGCGGACAGGACCAGGGCAGTGCCGCCAACACCAGAGGACAAACCCACCGGGCTAACGGGTTCGATACCGGTATCGGTGACAACCAGGACATTGCATCACCGGAAAGAATGCAGGATGACCTGTTTGCCAACGGAGTCGATTATTCGGTGCCCTGGAATGTTACTTTCAGCTACTCTTTTGACTACAGGGCCAATTACCGGCATGCCCAGGACAGGATGGACAGAAACTACATCCAAAGCCTGTCGGTGCGGGGAGACATCCACCTGACACCCAAATGGCGCATCGGGTTCCGCAGCGGGTACGACTTTGACAACAACCAGCTAACATATACCTCTATTGATGTATACCGGGACCTTCACTGCTGGGAAATGACCTTTAACTGGATACCCATGGGCTTTCGTCAGAGCTATAACTTTACGATAAGGGTTAAATCCAGCGTCCTGCAAGACCTTAAACTAAGCAGGCGCCGGCATCATCTCGACACTATATTCTGATATCCCCAATAGCCTGATAAGTACAAAGTTTAATTCTGATTATTTTGCATAAGTTTTTTGGGTTAATTGGATTTTTTTTTGAATATTTGCACAATCAAAAAATACCCACTCAATTAGCATTTTATGAAAACAGTTATTCAGATTGCCTTGACCATCGTCATACTGGTTTTGGTTTATTTTGTATACGACAGTGTGATGGAGCCCGTACGTTTCCGTCAGGTCACCCAGGAAAGGGAAGCAGAAATTATTCAGCGGCTGAGGGATATCCGTGAAGTGCAAAGAGCGCATCGCTCAAGGCATCAGCGTTTTACCGGGGATCTTGATTCCCTGGTTATGTTTTATAATACCGATTCGCTGCCGCTGGTCCGTGCTATCGGTTCGGTGCCGGATACCTTAACAGAGTCTGAGGCCGTGAGGCTGGGAATAGTAGAACGTGACACCATCTGGATCGCCGCCAAAGACAGCCTGCTTCGCCGGGCGCGTTACCCCATCGATTCACTGCCTTATGTCCCCTTCGGACGTGGTGAGCGTTTTGAACTGGAGTCCGGTACAATTGAAAGAGGCCTTGTGAAACTGCCCGTTTTTGAGGCTTCCGTCAAACCCATTGTCTACATGGGAGACCTTGATAACTGGCGGGTATATTATACCAGGGAAGAAGGCCTCAGGGTTGGCTCCATGCAGGAAGCCATCCTCGATGGCAACTGGGAATAAATCACTCGTATATCATCAAAAAGTAGCGCATATGGCAAATCCATTCCGGAACAAATGCCGTATTGCTGACCCGGAATCCTATCCCGGATCGAAAGCAGAAAAAACATTATCCATCGAGTTTTTACCCGATGGATTTGTTTTTTCCCTGATGGACACCCAACGCTATAAATACCTTGCGCTGGAAGCCTTTGAAGCAGAAGAAGCAAATAACATAGCCGGATATACAGAGCACCTGGCCGGTTTCTTCAGGGAACACCCGCTTCTGGCTCAGCCCTTTGCCAAAACTGTTGTCTCGGTCTACAGCCACTCCCTGGTGTTGACCCCCGATAGCATTCTGAACGGAGACAATGCCGGTGAGATTTTTTCAACGTGTGCACATCTGCCCGACGGCCACTGCCTTAAAACAGAACCGCTGCATATAATGGACGCCTCCGGGATCTATACTGTGCCAAAAGCCCTGGAAGAGTTTTGTAAAGAGGTCTTTCCAGGCTGCCAGTTCAGAAGCTATGGCGCCTCTATGATAAAAAATGTGCTGTCTGCACAAACAATTGATCAGTGGAGGGCAGAAGTCATCATCCACATTAAAAAATCACATGCCGAAATACTGCTCCTGAACAACGACAAATTGTCGTTTTACAGGTCTTTCAGCATCACTTGTTTTGATGATCTGCTCTACTATCTTTTTTATGTACTCGAACAATACGACAAACAAGCAGATGACATGGAGGCAATAGTTATTGGCGAACTGCCCATGGATAATCCAAATTTTGATCTGCTCGCCTCGTTCTTCAAAAAGCTTACACTCCCCTCAAAAAACGATGTGTTTCTGTATAGTTCCCTCTTTGCATCCATTCCGGATCACTATTATTTTAACCTGTTGAACCTTAACACATGCGAATAATTGGCGGCAAGCTGAGCAGACGGATCATCCATACCCCTCCGGGCCTGCCGGTAAGACCAACAACCGATAAGGCCAAAGAAGCCCTGTTTAATATCCTCAACCACCACGTTGATTTCGAATCCATAAGGGTACTCGACCTTTTTGCCGGCACAGGGAACATATCTTTTGAGTTTGCCTCGAGAGGGGCCATTGAAGTCGTCTCCGTGGAGAACAATCCGCGATGCACCCGCTTTGTCAGCCAGGTAAAAGAAAAACTTAGCCTCGATAATATAACCGTCTATAAAGCTGATGTCATGCGTTTTCTGCCAAATGCACCGGGTACTTTCGATGTGGTATTTGCAGATCCGCCTTACGATATGGAAGGCATCAGCCGGCTCCCGGAAAAGATCTTTTCAAACCACGTGCTAAAACCCGGCGGATTGCTCATAGTGGAACATCCGGACACCGTATCGTTTGAAAGCCACAAGTCTTTCCGCGATAAACGCAGATACTCAAAGGTGCATTTCAGCTTTTTTGAAAATATGCGTACCGACTGATTTTTTTTCTACTTTTATCTTTTGCCCGAACTCAGGAGCCTGGCGCAAAAACGACAGGCAAAAAATCTAAATGTAAACACATGAAGAAAACCGCCATTTTTCCCGGTTCCTTTGACCCCATTACAAAAGGACATGAATCCATAGTGCTGCGAGCCCTGGATCTATTCGATGAGATCGTTATAGCAATTGGAGTGAACGAAAGAAAAACCAGCTTTTTTCCCCTGGAGAAACGCAAAGCCTGGATAGAAGATGTGTTTCGGTCAAAGCCCAATGTCAGTGTGATCACCTACGAAGGTCTCACCGTCGATCTCTGCAGGAAGCTTGAGGTGAATTTTATTCTCAGGGGGTTACGGACATCTGCAGACTTTGAGTTTGAAAGGAGCATCGGGCAAATGAATAAAAAAATGCTGCCTGGCATCGAAACGGTTTTCCTGCTTACTACCCCGGAGTATACTGCACTGAACTCCTATATCGTTAGAGATATTATACGGCACGGAGGAGATGCCAGTCCGTTTATCCCCGATGCCGTGACGCTGTAGAAAGTTGATGCGCAAAATCTTTTTATATGATAAAACCCGGGATGCTTCTTGCATTTTTACTGATTTTGATACAGACAGCCCATCCGGAGGTCAAAACCTCTGTTGAGGGTTATTTTCCTGACGCTGCCGGCGAGGAGATCAGGCTGATGAAATATGACGACCTGCTTAGCTATAAAACTGCGGAGGTCAATTCGGCACACATAGATGAAAACGGCCGCTTTCAGATGGATGTGGAGATCAGTAAGGCGCAGTTGATGTTTTTCCGCTACAGGCATGGCCAAAGATCTCTCTATCTTGACCCCGGAAAATCGTATGAGATTGAATTTAAAACTGCAGGTTCTGATGACTTTGATGAAACCCGGAGTCTTCATCCCATGCATCAGGGCTTTGATCTTGAGGTCCGTAACCCTGAAGGACAAGAGGATATCAATTACTGGATCAATAGAATCAACAACAGGGTGGCTGACTACCTGGAAACCCATGTCATGCATCGCCCAAGGACAAACCACCGGAACTCACTAAATAATTTCATACAAGAGACCGACTCGGTCCTGGCGGATCTGCAACATCTTTTTGTGACTGCGTATAAAGAATATTATTATGGTTATCTGGAGGCTACGTTGAACACACGGTCCTTTCAACACCTGTTCCTTAATTATATCGCGGAACGGGAAATCCTGTATCATAACCCCATGTATATGGATTTGTTCAGCACATTGTTTGGCAGCTATGTTTTCACGGGCTCCCGCTTTATAACGCGACGCGACCTTGACCATGCTGTCAACACGGAGGCTGACTATTATGTCCTGATGGACACGTTGTCGAAAGACACCATACTCTCTGATGAACGGCTCAGGGAGTTGGTAATGCTTGCATCACTGCAGGAAATGCTTTCCATCTCAGAATATTCCAACCAGCAGGTCTTCCGTATTCTCAGATACGCAGCCGGCCACGCGCTGTATGACGAACACCGGCGCATCGCATCGAACATACTGGCCCGCCGGAAAAACCTGAAACCCGGCTATCCGGCTCCTGAAATCGTCTTAAAAGACGGGGAAGGCCGGGTTGTTTTTGATCTTTCTGAAAAGAAAGGCAGCTATGTATATCTTTTTTTCTGGGCCGGATGGTGTCCTGTATCGATGGCAGAAATCGGCCCCATGGCAGATATTGCCACCCGTTTTCAAGACGGGCTCTCTGCAATAGGAATACTTGTTGACAGCGAGGAAAGTGTATCGCAGGTTTCAGGCCGGGATAGTGTCCTGCCCTTTGATGTGTTCCACTATGCCGGAGACTATCGTATGCTTGACCGGTACCAGGTTCGTTCGATACCCCGGTACATCCTGATTGACCCGGATGGCAACATTTATGACAATCCCTTCCCGGCACCCTCGGCCGGGGTAAGCAACAGGCTGGAAAGGATCATTAACAGGTAGAGCGCGGCTATTTAAGAAAGGGTCTGCATTTTTGCAGCATTTCTTTGATGTTGCCGTATGTGTTGTTCATGACCTCATCCAGTCTTTCGGGGTTCTTCCACTCAGCTTTTATGATTCCTTCGCTCGTTTGCGGCTCTGCCTGGCAACAAATGCGCGTACGCAGAAAAAACCAGTGTGTTTTCTTAAGTGCCCAGTCTTTTTTTCCCTTAAGCGGGTATACATGATATGTCGGCTCCAGTTTACGGATAATATGCAGCTCCCTGATCCCGCATTCCTCGGATATCTCTCTTATGGCCGCATTCTCAGGCGTTTCGTTTTCATCGAGCATGCCCTTTGGCAGGTCCCACCTGTTTCGCTTGTAAATAAACAGCCAATAATCTGTGGGGTCCGCGACAAGGCCCCCGGCAGCTTCCACGAAATGAAACATAGAGGCAAATTCCCTGAAAAGCTTTGCCGGGTCAGGTCCGGCATATGCCATAGATGGGGCGCCTGATTCAACAAAAGACGTAAACGCACTCCACCGGGGCTTGCGGCTGATTGTGCTGTATCGGGAAGAGTCACCGGCATCCGGCTCAGCCGTGAAATGGATCTTTTGCCGGTCGAAGTATACAGCATAGGAATTTTCCATAAAGCATGTTTTGTTTTTACCGGAAACGGTAGCTTGTTTTTTTGTTAGCTTTGCATACCTGTTTGCTAAAAATCCCAGGACCCGATGAAGAGCTCAGAATCAATTTGTGAAGTTTCCCGGTTTTTATTGCAAATAAACGCAATAAAATTGAATCCGGAAAAACCTTTTACGTGGGCCTCGGGGTTGCTTGCACCGATTTACTGCGATAACCGGCGGATCCTCTCTTTTCCAGGCATAAGGCAGGATATAGCCCGGCGAATGGCAACCATGGTAAATAAACATTACCCTGAAAGCTCAGTGATAGCAGGCGTGGCCACAGGAGCCATTGCAATAGGTGTGCTTACAGCTGAGAGACTCGGGCTTCCCTTCGTATATACCCGCCCGGGTGCCAAAAAACATGGCCTGGGCGCAAAAATCGAAGGCCACTTTACCCATGGACAAACAGCGGTGGTGATAGAAGACCTTATTTCTACAGCAAAAAGCAGCCTGGAGGCAGTAAGGACTCTCAGGGAAGCAGGCCTGAAAGTCAATGGCATGGCCGCAATTTTCACATACGAACTCGATCAGGCAGCCGCAAACCTGCGCAATGCCAATTGCCGCTTACATACCTTAAGCAACTATGATAAACTGCTGGATACAGTCGCAAAAGAGAGAAAATTCTCTCCGGAAGAGATAAAGGTATTGCAACAATGGCGTAAAGATCCTGTTAAATGGTCTGAGGACCGCCACAAAACAAAATAACCCATGGCAAAATTTGAAAATCAGAATATCCCGGTTAACACCGACTGCAAAACCGTTTTTGATTTCCTCGGTGACTTCCGGAATTTTGAACACCTTATGCCCGACCAGGTGAAAAACTGGCAGGCCGATGAAGAGTATTGCTCATTCACCGTCGAGGGCATGGCAGATTTCAATATGCGTATCGACGGGAAATATCCATGTACAAGCATCCGCATCGTTTCGGACGGAAAAAATCCTGCTAAATTTACCCTGGACTATTATTTCAATGAGAAATCAGCGAATTCCTGTGAGGTATCCATAGTTTTTAATGTGGACCTCAATCCGTTTCAGAAAGCGGTGGCCTCCAGGCCTCTGCAAAACTTCATAGATATGCTCGCAGGTAAATTACAGGAAAAATTTAACTAGTGTCGCGTCAATGCTACTGTGTCGGTTAAGTCGCAGAGATGAGTAAAAAGATCAAGGCCTGGGTTGGCTAACGTAGCGTTGACATGGCACCGGCAGCTGGCGATAAGGCTCTGCTCAGACGACCAAAGCCACCTCTTTCATAACGTATTCGCGCGTTTCGCCACGGTTATCACATAACCGCAGCTTTCCATTCTGGGTCACACCTGTGATCATTGCCTCAAACTGCCGATCCCCCGTCTTGTAGGTCATGGTTTTGTTATAGCCCAGCAAATGCTCAAGATAAGCTGTGTCAAGGTGCTCAAAATCACCACGTTTAAGCAAATTATAATATCGTGTTATACAAGTGAGTGTTTCCTGCAGGACCTCTGCCACATCGAAGCGGCGGCCGGTCAGAAGTGCCAAAGAGACCGGATTTGGGATATGGCCGGGAAAGATTTTCTGATTGACATTAACCCCTGTTCCGGCTACGCATGCCTGCAGGGCTTTTCCCATGATACGCGTTTCTATAAGGGTGCCTGCAACTTTTGACCTTCCGGCGTATATATCGTTGGGCCATTTGATCAGATACACGGATTTGCTGTCTGATGCCGCCAGGGAATCCCGTATACCCAGGGTGATCGCTTTGCTGAGCATAAATTGTTTGCCCGGTGCAAGAAAAACAGGTTTCAGGAAAACAGAAAAAAGCAGGTTTTTCCCTGGTTCGCTTTCCCATGAGGTTTGGCCGAGCCCCCGCCCTTTGCTCTGGGAGCCCGCCTGCAGCACAGTAAGTTCTTTCTCAATCTGCCCCGAGTCAATCATCCGCCACATTTCAAGATTCGTTGAATCCGTGTGATCAAGGTAAATAATGGAAGAGCTGTTTTGCATGTGTTTACATGTTGTCAAAATGTCGAAATGACAGAATAATCATTCCTCTGGTTGTTAAAATTTTTGTTCCGGGACAACCGGGACCTTCTGCAAGGGTGTTTCCTATGTTCCGGGGGTGGCAGGAAAAAAAGCTTAACGGGGGCAATGCTTTATAGCGTGCGTCTTTTTAACAAAATTAGAGTTTTTTTAACAAATCATGGTCTGTTTTATGTTTTAAAGCTTGTTAACAAAGGGTTGATTACACAAATAAAGAATTATGTGATTAAAATTAATTAATTTTGCACGAAAAGAACCAAATCTCGCGAATGATAAAAAAAACAAAAGAAAAAGACAAAATGATTTTGCTTCTTGTTGAAGCGATTGCCAGAGGTATACAGGAGAAAAAAGGAGAAGAGATCCTCAGTCTCGATTTAGGGAAAATTCATTCAACAGTTTGTGATTATTTTATCATCTGTCATGGCAACTCACGTACGCATGCCACTGCTATAGCGGAATCCATTGAGAGGGAGGTAAAGAAGGACTGTGGAGTAAACCCTACCCGCAAGGAGGGTTTCGTGAACGGGGAGTGGTTGTTGCTTGACTATCTGGATGTTGTGGTACATGTGTTTCAGGAGCCTGTAAGAAGGCATTTTCAGCTCGAAGAGCTTTGGGCTGACGTCCCCTCCGAAATAATCACAGAGTAGGGAAGGAATGATTTTATAGTATTCAGTGTAAACAAGAGATTCATAACTATATAATGGACAACAGGGAAAATAAAAAGGACTGGAAAAACAGTCCGCCGGGAGGAGGTAACCCGGGCGGTGACAATCGCCAGCGGCCTCAGCCCTCCGATAATCAAAAAGGAGAAGGAAAGCCCCAGGGGAAGAAACCACGTTTCAACTTTTACATTATCTATGCCATTGCGATTGCTATCCTTATAGGTATCAACCTTTTTAACTGGGGCGGTTCGGCTGTCGAAATATCGCAACGCAAGTTTGAAAACGAGCTCCTGGTTTGGGATGAGGAAAAGGGCACCGATATAGAAAAGATCGTCATCGTCAACCAGGAAACTGTTGAGGTATATATTAAAGAAGATCGTCTTCACAAAGAAAAGCATGAGGATGTGGAGGAGCCCCGTGGTTTTGCTGCCAGGGAACAACCGCATTATGTTTTTCGTATTGCCTCGGTTGAGACCTTTGAGCAGCGATTATATGCAGCCCAGGAGGACTGGCCACAGGAGGATCAGATAGAGGTCTTTGCCGAGACACGGCAAAGCTGGGGCACCGACATACTGAGCTGGCTTTTGCCCATTGGTTTACTTATCGCCTTCTGGATCTTTATCATGCGCAGGATGGCCCGTGGAGGCGGCCCGGGAGGGCAGATGTTCAACATTGGCAAGTCAAAAGCAACGCTTTTTGATAAAGACACCCATGTAAACATCGATTTTAAAGATGTAGCAGGCCTTGAAGAGGCAAAGATCGAGCTCATGGAGATCGTGGATTTCCTGAAGAACCCCAGAAAATATACGGAGCTGGGCGGCAAGATACCCAAGGGCGCGCTGCTGGTTGGGCCTCCGGGAACCGGAAAGACCCTTCTGGCGAAAGCTGTGGCCGGACAGGCACAGGTGCCGTTTTTCTCACTGAGCGGATCGGACTTTGTTGAGATGTTCGTGGGCGTAGGGGCATCAAGAGTGCGCGACCTTTTCAAACAAGCCAAAGAAAAGGCCCCGTGTATCGTTTTTATCGATGAGATAGATGCGATCGGACGTGCCCGCGGCAAAAATCCCGTCACCGGATCCAACGACGAACGGGAGAATACCCTGAACCAGCTGCTGGCAGAGATGGACGGCTTCGGCACCAATATTGGCGTCATCATCCTGGCAGCCACCAACCGTGCCGATGTCCTGGACAGGGCGCTTATGCGTGCCGGACGCTTTGACCGCCAGATACATGTGGAAATGCCCGACCTGAAAGAGCGCAAAGCCATTTTTGAAGTGCACATGAAGCCGCTGAGGCTTGAAGAAGGCCTCGAGGCCGGATTCCTCGCCAAACAGACACCCGGATTCTCAGGAGCCGATATCGCCAATGTGTGTAACGAAGCTGCACTCATTGCAGCACGGCGCAACAAAAAAACCGTTGAGAAAAAAGACTTCCTGGATGCTGTAGACCGTATCATCGGCGGACTGGAAAAACGCAATAAAATTATCTCCCCTAACGAGAAGAAAGTCATTGCCTACCACGAATCAGGCCATGCAGCCGTTAGCTGGATGCTGGAGCATGCACATCCGCTGGTAAAAGTTACTATCGTTCCCAGGGGAAAAGCCCTCGGAGCAGCATGGTATTTACCTGAAGAACGGCAGATCTCAACCAGTGAGCAGATGTTCGACGAGATCACCAGTACCCTGGGCGGCAGAGCAGCAGAAGATATCCTGTTTGGGGAAATATCCACAGGAGCCCTGAACGACCTTGAAAAAGTTACCAAACAGGCATATGCCATGGTAACCTACTTTGGGCTGAACCCACGGGTTGGCAATATCAGCTATTACGATTCCAGTGGCCAGAACGAATATACTTTCACCAAACCTTATTCGGAAAGGACAGCGCAAATTATTGACGAAGAGGTGAGTGCACTGGTGGAAAAGGCGTACAAGCGTGCAAAAGACATCCTGCTTAAATCCAAGGAGAACCTGATAGAGCTTGGTGAGCTCCTGCTGGAAAAAGAGGTGATCTTCCGCGAAGACCTCGAGCGGATTTTCGGTGAAAGGCCTTATCCTGACCCTGAACACTCCAAAGAAACGGAATTCTCTTTAGGTAGCTCCATAGACAAACAAGACAAGGAGTCCGGCGAGGGAAATCCCGAATAAATGTCCATGAAGGAAAGCACTACAAAGGAAAAAGTACTCAAACGGATCAGGGACGCCCTGGTAAAAAGCATGCCGCCCCCATACGGAGGTGTTGACATGGAAACCCCTGTTATTGACCCACCCCCGGCAGATCGCCTGGATGAAGCCTTCGCAACTGCATTTACCGAATCGAAAGGCATGTTTGTCTTTTGCCGCAACGTAGAGGAACTAACCGATGGCATTACCACCCTGGTGAAAGGAAAAGCTGCAGGCAAGCTTTATTGCAACGAAGGCTTCCTGAAAGAATTGCTTGCCGGCCTGTCTCTTCCTTATGAAGATGAGAATGACAAGATAGCCTCGTGCCAGGCCGCCCTCACAGGATGTGAATCACTGGTGGCGCGGCATGGCAGCATTGTGCTCAGCAGCAGGCAGGGAGTAAGCAGAAAGGCCTTCGTAATGCCCGACATTCATATCGTGGTTGCCGGCACCCATCAACTGGTAGCCGATACGAAAGACGCGTACAGGCAGATAAGTGAAAAATATAGCGGAAACCTGCCATCATTAATTACCTTTGTCGGCGGACCCAGTCGCACCGCCGATATAGAAAAAACCCTGGTGTATGGCATGCACGGCCCCCGGGAAGTGTATCTCTTCCTGCTTGATATGACGACCGAAACACAATAAAGATGACCGACAACTGGAGAAAAGTCTATAGCAACACCTATCAGCATAAAGTGGAGATCGTGCAGGCTGTTCTCAAAGACAACGACATTGAAAGTGTCATCATGAACAAAAAAGATTCGGCTTATCTTTTCGGCGAAATTGAACTCTACGTGCAAACCGACAATGTAATAAAGGCGAAACAAATCATTGAAAAAGAAACGCTGTGAGCAACCTCGCAACAAGGACCATAACGGGTATTGTATTGGTAGTGCTGGTGATCGCTGCGATCATTGCCGGTCAATATCCCTTCGCATTGCTGTTTTTGGCATTCACCGTGATCGGATTATGGGAGTTCTATACCCTTGTGGAACGGGCACAGGTGTTTCCCAACAAACCCGCAGGGATATTTGCCGGGATTGTCTTGTTTGCCAGCAACGCCATGGTGGCGATGCATCTGCTCGAAGTAGAATGGCTGCTGCTGAACTTCCTTTCCATATTTGTCATCTTCCTCCTTGAACTCTACCGTAAAAATCCAAACCCTTTTACAAATATTGCGTTCACGTTTTTTGGACTCCTTTACGTGGCCGTTCCCTTCTCCCTGCTTAACTATTTCCCTAATCCCGGTTTCGAATACGGAGCGCATTATGCCAACATCTTACTGGGCTTCTTCTTTCTCGTATGGGTAAACGAGACAGGGGCCTATCTGATCGGTTCGGGTGTGGGAAAACATAAGTTGTTTAAGAGGATCTCTCCAAACAAAACATGGGAGGGTGCCATTGGCGGAGCTGTGCTTGCTAATTCAATGACTCGTGCCTTATCCCATTATTTTCTGCAACTCAGCCACACTGACTGGCTCATTGTAGCTAATATTGTAGTGGTTTTTGGCATTTATGGAGACCTGTTCGAGTCGATGTTCAAGAGAAGCGTTAATGCCAAAGACTCCGGCACAATATTGCCTGGTCATGGTGGGGTGCTCGACCGCTTTGACGGGGTGTTTATCGCTGCACCGTTTGTTTTTGTTTATCTTTTGATGACGTTTTGATAAGAAGGAATAAGAGGGCCATTGGCTATTCGCTATTGGCTATTGGCAAGAAATCCAAAAACCAGACCTTCCGACATTTAGACGTTTCGACATTTTGACATTTTGACAATATTTTAACAGATGAAAATACATCGAGAAGGCCGAAAAATTGTCCTGGTATCAGCTGCCATTATCTTTCTGATGGCAGCCCTGATAGTGTGGTTCGTTCCATCCGGCCACTGGTTGTTTTATGCTGCTCCCGGCGTTTTGCTTGTGTTTTTTTTGTGGATACTTTGGTTCTTTCGCTCACCCAGGCGGTCCATAGCCAGGCAAAGTGATGCTATTCTAAGTCCGGCCGACGGTAAGATCGTTTTTTCCGATACGACCCTCGAAGAGAACTTTTTCGGCAAGGAGATGCAAAAAGTTTCCATCTTCATGTCGCCGTTCAATGTGCATCTGAATCGCTATCCTGCGGATGGGAAAATCATATCCTATCAATATCACCCCGGGAAATACATGGTGGCCTGGCATCCAAAGTCTAGCCATAAAAATGAACGCAACGTCCTCGTCATGAATACCGATGGTGGCAAGCAGATCCTGCTCAGCCAGATCGCAGGTACGATCGCCAGGCGTATCGTTTGTTACGGAGAAGAAGGGAAAGAGGTAGAGCAGGGGCAGGAGCTGGGCTTCATCAAGTTCGGCTCACGGGTAGATATATATCTTCCCACGGATGCCAAAGTGCTGGTTAAGCGCGGCGATAAAGTAAAAGCCGGCCTTGATGTGATCGCCACGAACGGTACTGACCCTTCCTAACCCGCCGTTTCTGATTTTTTATCTTTCCAGTGCAGTTTCATCATCGCATCCTCGATAATGATCCTGTTGTCGAGCAAATACCTCAGGACACCCATCGCCTTTTCCTCGGAGATGTTCATATCGAGCTTTCTGATGAGATCTTCCATGCTGACCTCCTCTTCTTCAATGCGCTGCCTGATCATGTCGGCAAGTTGTTTGTACTCGTACTCACTCACTCCTGCCTTGTTCTGCTCCAGGCATACATCGCACTGGCCGCAGCGCTGTGCCGTGGTTTCCCCGAAATAACCGAGCAGGTAAAGGCTTCTGCAGGTTGTAAAGGATTCCACATAGTCAATCATCGCCTGCATTCGCTTCCGCGCAAATACTTTTCTTTCCTTATATACTGCCTTTGAAATATTCAGGTCGGAGGCAGCGACCCTGCCCTGCAAAAAGGTGATAACAGGGGTTTCATTCTGCGCCTTGTAATGCAGGATCTTCAT
>SL_5KL_010_SEDDRAFT_10001000_pt1 | contig 17785 bp, 16 predicted proteins | sample SodLakKL_010_SED_FD_9118 | JGI IMG/M metagenome (IMG submission 9118)
CCCCCACGTGCACATGCATTTGCCCACCGGAGCAGGATACTCCTCCGACGATTTCTTCAGCGGCAGCAAAGCTGCCCTGGCCGGGGGCACGACCACCCTGATCGATTTTGTGACACCCAAAAGAGGAGAGTCGCTGACCGGCGCCCTGAAGTCGAGACAAAAAGAAGCAGCTTCGTGCCGTACGGATTACAGCTTCCACGTGAGCCCTGTGGAATGGCGCGATACCACTGCCGAAGAGATGCATGCCGTTATCAAAGAGGGGATGACCTCATTTAAGATATATATGGCATACAAAGATGCGATCGGAATTGATGTCCCTGTCATGGAGCGGGTCATGCAAAACGCAGCCAAAAGAAATGCTTTGGTTACCGTGCATGCCGAAACCGGCGAAGAGGTAGATCGCTTGCGCCGGCAATTGGCAGAAAGCGGACAAACAAGCCCGGCGGCGCATCCGAAAAGCAGGCCACCCCACACCGAAAGCGATGCGGTAAAAACAGCCATTGAGACAGCAAAAAAAACCGGATGCAAATTATATGTCGTGCATGTGTCTGCTGCCAGCTCGGTGAAACATATTCGCGAGGCACAACAGGATGGCCAGGAAGTTTTTGGCGAAGCCTGTATACATCATCTCCTTTTAGAGGACAGTGTTTATGAGGCACCGTTTTCAGAGGCTGCACCCTATGTGCTAAGCCCTCCGTTGCGTAAGGAAAAGGACCGTGAGGCGCTGATGGGGGGACTTGAGGATGGAACCTTGCAGGTCGTTGCCACCGACCATTGCCCGTTTTTTATGTCACAAAAGAAACAGGGGCTGGAAGATTTCCGCAAGATCGCCAATGGCGCAGGTGGCGTTGAGCACAGGATGGCCCTGTTATACACGTTTGGCGTGCAAAAAGGCCACCTGAGTGGCAGTGATTTTGTGAATCTGAGCGCAACCAATGCGGCCAGAATATTTGGCCTGTATCCACGCAAGGGGGTTGTTGCTGAAGGCAGCGATGCCGACCTGGTGATCTGGGATCCCCGCAAAACAGGCGTGATCTCTGCCAGGACGCATTTTCAGCACAGTGATTTTAACATCTATGAGGGCATGAAAACCACCGGAAAAGCAGAGATCGTGATCAAGGGCGGGCGGATTGCCTTCCGGGATGGGCACTTTCACGATATCCCGCCAGGTGAGCTATTGCGGCGTTCCTGCCCATGATGCCGGCATGGTGGAACCCGGTAGGCTTAATCAAAGAACCCATAAAGTAAAAAGCAGGTAGCAGGCAGTTTAACCCATTAACCCAGCAACACCTCAACACACACAGCCCTTCAGAAGCACCTCGGGCAACATCAAATCCCGAATCAAAAATTCCCGGGAATTCGCTGCCGCTCAGCTTCAAACATTAAACTTTAAACATCTTTATCCCCATATCTCCTTAACACGCTTACCAGTTATATTTGGTGCAGACAACAGATTCCTCGCGGAGCCAGTTCTGAGCAAAACGTGTGAGCAAAGCGAATGGATTTGGAATGACGAATGTCAACAAAATTAACCCCTTAAACCAGGTTGGCAAATCCCATGAATGCCAGGGCGAGTATACCTGCTACTACGAGTGCTGCCGGTGCTCCGCGCATGCCTTTGGGTACGTCGACAAGGTCGAGGTGCTCACGAATACCTGCAAAGAGGATGATGGTAAGGGCGAAGCCCAGGGCGTGACCAATGGAAAACACCACAGCTTCAAGCAGGTGAAAACCATAGTCTTCTCTCACGGCCAGGATCGTCACACCAAGGATGGCACAGTTGGTAACGATAAGCGGCAAAAAGATACCGAGAGCCTGATAGAGTGCCGGGCTGACTTTTTTCAGGATGATCTCTACCATCTGCACCAGCGAGGCCACTACCAGAATGTAAGAAATGGTTTGCAGATAGGTGATCTCGAACGGGGTGAGGATATAGTTATAGATAAGGAAGGTAACCAATGTGGCGAGGGTCATCACAAACATAACGGCTCCCGACATACCAATGGACGTAGACACCCTGGCAGAGACCCCAAGGTAGGGGCATATCCCAAGGAACTGGGCAAGCACGATGTTGTTTACAAAAACGGCTCCTATGATAATGATGATATATTCCATGGTGTGAAGCTTTAATAGAGTTTCTTTTTCACAATATTATTGAGGGCCACCAGGTAGCCTAATCCGATGAAGGCACCGGGTGCGAGCACGAATACCAGCATCCCATCGCCTGCATATAGTGAGAGCCCGAAGATCTCACCGGTGCCGAGAACCTCTCTCAGTCCGCCGAGCATTGTCAGCGCAAAGGCAAAGCCCAGCCCCATGCCAAGGCCATCAATAATGGAGCTGAAGGTATTGTTTTTGCTGGCAAAAGCTTCGGCACGGCCCATCACGAGACAGTTTACAACAATAAGCGGAATAAACAGTCCCAGCGATTCGAACAGTGCCGGTATAAAGGCTTCCATTACCAGTTCGGTGATGGTAACAAATGATGCTATCACCACAATATACGAGGGGATACGCACCTTAGAGGGGATAAAATTTTTGATCAGGGATACCACAATGTTGGAGGACACCAGCACAAAAGTGGTGGCAAGGCCCATTCCAAGGCCGTTAAAAGCAGATGTGGTAACACCGAGGGCGGGACACAAGCCCAGTAGTAGCACGAATACCGGGTTGTCCTTTACAAAGCCTTTGGTAAAATTCTGTAATTGTCCCATACTTTATTCCTTTTCCGTGTTTATGATGGCGGAGTGGTTTTCCTTAAAGGTCTGGTAAGCCCTGTCGATGGCATCGCAGTATGCACGTGCCGTGATGGTGGCAGCTGTAATGTTGTCAACATCTCCATTATCGACATCTACTTTAAGGGTTTTTTCCCGTGGGTCAAAACCCTGGAACTGGTCACTCCAGTCGGATTTGTCTTTTTCGATTTTGTCGCCCAGGCCGGGTGTCTCAGCATGCTCAAGATGAACGACATCGATAATCGTTCCGTCGGGTTCAAATCCGACCATTGCCCGGATCACACCGCTATAGCCCATTCCTGTATATGTGGCAACGGCAACACCAACCAGTTCACCGTCTTTGTAGCCAATATTAAATTGCAGGGAGTCCCTTCCCGTGGGAGGCATGAATTTTTTTTCGACCAATTCGTCAAATTCGGGCAATACCCGGCTGATGGCAGCCTGCCGTGCTGCTTCCCGGGCCCTTTCAATAGGCTCTTTAGTAAGGTTATAAACGGTTGCAAGTGTAAAGGATGCTGCCGCAGCTACGATGATCAGGGTCAGCACCATATTGGCGAATGTAGATTCTTTTTTAGCCATTGTTTACCTCCTCCCCGAATCTTTTGGGTTTGAGCCCACGATTAATAAGTGGTACGAATGCGTTCATAATCAAAATGGAAAATGCCACCCCTTCCGGGTAAGCTCCGAAGAACCGTATGATCATAGTCAGCAGTCCGCACCCCACACCAAAGATGATCATACCCCAGGGCGCCATTGGGCTGGTGGTATAATCCGTTGCCATATAGATGGCACCCAGCATCAGGCCACCGGTAAGTATCTGGAATACAGGATCCGGATATACTTCCGGATTGATCAGCCAGAAAAGCGCAGCGAAAAGAGCTGCAGACCCGATGAAAGCCACAGGGATATGCCAGCTGATGATCTTTTTTATCAACATGTATATTCCTCCTAAAAGGATGGCGATAGCAGAAACCTCACCGACTGATCCCCCCATATTGCCCAGAAGCAGCCGGCCGTAGTCAGGCAGTTGAGCCATTATCTCGGATACCGGCACGCCCTGTGTAACTCCGTCTTTTAGCGCAGTAAGGGGGGTGGGTCCGGTAAGAACATCTGTGAGTTGTGTTGTAAAAGCAGAGGGCTCGGGATACATTGTCATCTGCACCGGGAAAGAGATCATAAGAAACACCCTTCCAACCAAAGCCGGATTAAAAGGGTTTTTGCCCAGTCCTCCAAATGTCATCTTGCCCATTCCGATCGCAACAGCTGAGCCAATCACCATCAAACCCAGTGGCAAATTGGCCGGCACATTAAAAGCCAGCAGCACACCGGTGATGATGGCAGAGCCGTCAAATATGGTAATGGGCCCTTTAATCAGGTACTTCTGAATGATAAATTCAAAGAACATGCAGGAAACAACCGCTGTCAGCGTAATCAGTATGGCCGGAAGTCCAAAAAAGTAAAACGACACCAGCATGGCGGGTATCAGCGAGAAAATCACGCCATACATCAGACTGCTTACCGATTCCTTTGCATGGTAATGGGGTGATCCCGATACGGTTAATACTTTCATCTGTTTATCTTTGTTCAACTAATTGTTATTGAGGTATTTATGTTCTTGTCAAAAGTTCAGGGGTTGTGTTGCAACTGTCAAAATGTCGAAATGTCGAAATGTCATAATATCCTTAACCTCAAAACCTCTTACCGTTTAGGCGCTTCGTTCCCGTATCATCTTGCCAACACGTGTTTTCCCAACCCGTATATGATCCAGCAGCGGCTTGGCCGACGGACAAATATACAGGCATGAACCGCATTCCATGCAATCCATGATACGTTCATCCTCGCACTCTTCCAGGCGTTGCTTTTCGGCAAGCGGGGCAAGCAAATAAGGTTCCAGCCCCATCGGGCAGATGGTCACACACCTGGCACACCGGATGCAGTTTTGTTCCACAGGCCTGGAAGCTTCATTTTCGGTAAAGATCAGGATACCGGAAGTCCCTTTTGTAACAGGTACTTCCAGGTCATTTAAGGCTTTGCCCATCATCGGCCCCCCGTTGATCACCTTACCGGTGTCTTCCGGCAAGCCTCCCGCAGCTTCTATCAGTGCAGAAACAGGTGTGCCGATGCGTACCATAAAATTGGACGGCTTTTTTACTGAGCTGCCCGACACCGTTACCACGCGGTCAATGAGTGGCTTATTTTTCTGTACAGCTTCGTAGACAGCAAATGCAGTTCCGACATTGTGCACCACACAACCCACCTCTATGGGCAGCTTTCCGGAGGGCACTTCCCTGTTGATCAATGCCTTGATCAGCTGTTTTTCTGCACCCTGCGGGTATTTTACCTCAAGGGCCTGCACACTGATTCCCTCGTAATCCTTTGCAAGTTTGGTGAAATGTTGTATGGCATCCGGCTTGTTTTGCTCAATTCCGACAATGGCTTTTTTCACACCCAGCGCTTTCATCTGCAGTTGTACGCCTACCAGGATCTCTTCGCCTTTCTCGAGCATCAGGCGGTGGTCGGCCGTAAGACAAGGCTCGCACTCAACACCGTTTATGATCAGGTATTCGGCCTTTTTCCCTCTGGGCACATTGAGTTTTACGTGGGAAGGGAAGGTGGCGCCACCCAGGCCAACAATCCCGGCATTATGGACCTTCTCAAGTATTTCTTTGGCATCCAGGTCGCATTGCTTCTGCAAGCCTTCATCCCTGTCAATACCCTCTTCCCACTCATCTCCCTCCACATCGATAATGATGGCCTTTTTACGATACCCGGAGGCATCAGTCACCGCATCGATCTTTTTAACCTTTCCGGAAACAGATGAATGGATATGGGCAGAGATAAAGGCTTCCCCTTTAGCTATCAGCTGACCGGTTTTCACCTGGTCTCCCCTGGATACGACGGGCTCTGCAGGCACACCCAGGTGCTGCGCCAAAGGTATGGCAACGCTTTTGGGCGGTTCAAGCCGCTCAATGGCCTGTTTTTCCGCTAATTTGTTCTCCGGAGGGTGAACACCCCCCATGGTAAAAGTTTTCAATGCTCGCATCGAATATCGGATCTTCAGGTTTACAAATTATTCGGTTTTTGCTTCTTTTTCCACTTTCTTTTTCCTCTCCGGGAAATTCAGTTCATGGATAGCATTCGTTGGGCATACAGGCGGGCATTTGCGACATAGGGTACATTTTTCAAAGTCGATATATGCCAGGTTATTTTCCAGGGTGATGGCGTCAAATTTGCACTCTTTTACGCATTTCCCGCAGCCGATGCATGCCACTTTACAGTTTTTACGGGCTACCCCACCCTTTTCCTTATTGATGCAGGATACGAATATGCGCCGGTTCTTTTTCCCTTTTTTCCGCATTTCGATTATGTCTCTCGGGCATTCCTTCACACAGGCTTCGCAGGCTACACACTTATCATCAAGTATTACAGGAAGGTTGGTATCCTTATCCATGTACATGGCATCAAAGTCACATGCTTCCACACAGTCGCCGCAACCCAGGCACCCGAACGGGCAGCCTCCTTCACCTGCAAACAGGTTATGTGCAAAGGCACAGGTCATCGCTCCTTCATATTTTACTTTGGGCGGCGCAAACTCCCGGGTGCCGTTGCACCGAAGGACCGCAATCATAGGGGTTGACTCACTTGCCTCCCAGCCCATGGCCTCTGCGATATCCTGCATCACCTCACTGCCGCCCGGCGGGCAATTGAACCCTTCAAGGCTTTCTGCTCTAACAATAGCCTCAGCAAGAGCACGGCAACCTGCCAATCCGCATCCCCCGCAGTTGGCTCCGGGGAGCAGATCTTCCACTTCATCAATACGGGGATCTTCAATAACTTTAAACTTCTGTGCCACCAGGAATAGGACAATGGCTGCCACACCACCAATAGCACCTAGCGAAACGACGGAAAGGACTGTGATCTCATTGAATAGTTCGTTCACTGCTATATATTTTGTTAGTGAATGAATATTTTTCTCATCCTCATTTCTGAGTGTTGTTAAGTGAATATCACCCAACAATGGGCAAAAATAGAAAACTAAATGAAAACCAAGGTGTCTGAAAAGCCATTTTTACACCATTCAAGTACACTGATTACCTGCATCTTACAAAATCCAAGACGATGCATGACGAAAACGCATACTGATAATCAGACATATAGAAACTTGTTTAGAATTGCTCTAAATTTCTTTTCTATAATAATGATGCAGCAACAACCAGCACACGGGAGCAATGCAGGAGACACCGGACGATGCCAGCAGGAAATAAGAAGTGTGCAGGATTTGGCAGGAAGAATGCAGTCAGGAGGTTTTAAGGCTGCGGGGTAAAGGCTAAGGTTAAGGCTAAGGTTAAGATTAAGATTAAGGTTAAGGATACTTCGACATTTTGTCCTTTTGTCCTTTTGTCCTTTTGTCCTTTCGTCATTCCCGTATGGGCCTGACAGAAAAACGGAAGGTTTGCCGGAGTTTGTGCCGGTAACGATAAAGCAGGCCATAATAAGGCGCCATCAACAATACGGCCACCAAGGCAGACAGCCCCTCATTGCCGGTTGTATAAAACATAAGGATAAGGCTTGCCACAAGAATCAGGAATGGAAGCAGGTAACCCATGAAAAGGGCCCTGTAACCGAGGGCACGCGAGAGAATTACCTCGACAGGCTGACCGGGATAAAAATCCTGAGGGCGCCAACCGGAAGAATTATCACGAAGATCAACACCGATAGCCTTTTCTGCGGATTCACCCATGCCGCAATAACTCTTCGCCTGACATTTTCCACAGGCTGCCTGTGACTCAATCTTTACGAGCAATTCACTGCCCTCTATCCGCTCAACCACACCGGGATGACATATCTGCTGCGCGTGTCTTCTTTCCATACGACAAAGATACAAAAAGTTGGGTGCAGCCTCGCAGAGGATTAGAATGGCAAGATTCTGTGTGAATGTGTGGGTATATAATATGAAAATACCTACATTTGTATAATCTATTGTGAATACTGAGAGGTAACCACAAGAAGGCTATTGGCTATTGGCTATTGGCTATTGGCTATTGGCTATTGGCTATTGGCTATTGGCTATTGGCTATCCGAGCACTTGCGGGCCCGGCGAAGCCAAACCCCCATTTCAGGATTTTTGACACACAGGAGGATAATTATTGGGACGTTTCGACATTTCGACATTTCGACAGTTGCAACACAACTCCTGAACTTTTGACAAGAACATAAACACCTCAATAACAATTAGCTGAAAAAATATAAACCCATGAAAAAAAAGATTTTTAAAACAACGATGTGGATGTCCGTGTTGCTGATCCTGGCTATGAGCGGTTGCAGCCTGCAAGGCAGCCAGCAGGACGAGAGGCAATACCTGATCATGCTTTCGATGGATGGATTCCGCTGGGACTATGCAGAACGCACACATACCCCAAACCTGGATTATATTGCCACCAATGGTGTGAGCACCGAATACGTTATACCGGCATTCCCCAGCAACACCTTTCCCAACCACTATACCATGGCTACGGGGCTGTATCCGGACAACCATGGCATCGTAAACAACAATTTCTACTGTCCTGAACTGGACATGACATACAGAATGCGTGACCGGGATGCCGTGGAAGACGGAAGGTTTTACGGAGGTGAGCCCATATGGGTGACCGCAGAAAAACAGGGCATGACTTCCGCATCTTATTTCTGGGTGGGATCAGAAGCCCCGGTAAAAGGTGTGCAACCCACATACTGGAAGACATACGACACGGGACATCCTTTTGCTGACCGGATCGACACCGTGGCTTACTGGCTGCAATTGCCCATCGAAAAGCGGCCTCAGCTGATCACCTTCTACTTCCATGAGCCTGATTCCCAGGGCCACCGAACAGGGCCGGAAAGTACAGAAATCGATGAGCTGGTTACCGAATTAGACAGCCTCGTGGGAGTTCTTATAGAGCGCATCAGGGAACTGCCTGTCGCCGATCGCGTGAACCTGATCGTTACCTCTGACCACGGTATGACCGAAAGAAGCCAGGAGCGCTATGTGGATGTCGGGCAGTATGTTGACCGTGATTGGCTGGATATCTCATTCGGACATAACCCCGTTATGTTCTGGCGTCCGGCTGAGGGAATGAAAGACAGTATCTACAACATCATGAAAGACGTTGAGAACCTATATATATGGCGATCAGGGGAACTCCCGGAGCGTCTGAATTTTGGAGAAAATCCACGCGCGCTGGATCTGGTTGTGCTGGCAGACTCCACATACAATATCGGATGGGGAGAGCCCGAAGAACGCTTTTATACCGGTGGGGGACATGGCTGGGACAACGCGAAGAAAGACATGCACACCATTTTTTATGCCATGGGACCTGCTTTCAGGAAAGGACATGTGCACGATCCTTTTGAACTGGTTGACCTGTATCCGCTGATCGCAGAGATCCTGGGCCTGGATCCTGCTCCCGTTGACGGCAAACTGGAACGGGTGCAAGGCATGCTCAAGTAGTATATCATCACAAAACACAGTCACATTCCAACACCACAGATCTGCCCGCAAGCGTAGAGCTCTGCCAGGCATGCAACCTGCCCCCCTGGCACCATCCAAACCGGGAAAATATGACCCTTTCATTAAACAGAGAACGCAACAGCCGGGAAGTGGTTGTGGGAAACACTCCGCTGGGCGGAGCGCATCCCATTCGTATACAATCAATGGCAAAAACAGACACACGTGATGTGCCGGCCACAGTTCAACAATGCCAGCAGGCTTTCGATACAGGTGCTCATTATATGCGAATCAGCATACCGGATACCCATTCGCTTAAAGCGCTTGAGAAAATAAAAAACAAACTCGTAGTTTCCGGTTACCCCCAGCCATTGATAGCAGATATTCATTACAGCAGTGATCTCGCCGAAAAAGCTGCAGGCGTCGCAGAAAAGATCAGGATCAATCCGGCCAATTTCGGATCGTCTCCCGTAAGACACGCACACTATTCAAAACAAAACTTATCCTCCCAATATGCATCAGGAAGGGCTAATGAACAGCTTATGGATAACCTCGCTGCTGTTACGCGGGCCTGCAAAAAACACGGAACAGCAATTCGACTGGGGGGCAATACAGGCTCGCTCAGGACTGACCAGCGCGAAGGCCATTCCCAAAGGGGATCCATACATTTGATCAATAAGATGTCCAAATACATTGATATCATGGAAGAGCTGGACTTCCGTGACATTGTGATCTCCATCAAGGCAAGCCACCCTGCCGAAACAGTTGAAGCAAGCAGATTAATGTATCGCACGCTGCAGCAAAGCGAAAAAAATTATCCGCTGCATATTGGGGTCACGGAATCAGGAATGGGTCTCAGCGGCCGCATAAGTTCAGCCCTGGGCATACTGCCCCTGCTTCAGGACGGCATCGCCGATACCATCCGGGTAAGCCTCACGGAAAAGCCTGTTCATGAAATTGCGTTTGCAAAACATCTGTTACAAAGTGCCGGCACAAGATTTCTAAAAACCTGTAAATCAGAGGTCTGCAATAACATATTGGAAATGTCCACCCAGGCTCGCGATACGGATGCTTTGGTTTCGGAGGCAGTCAGCACCTTCCTGGCAATGGCCGGCAAACCAAACATACACCACATCACCATAGAGGCTCCGAACATTACCGATCAGCGGGTTGCGGAGGAGGTGGCCCTGCTCCTCATGGAGCACACAGGCATCAGTAGTGCCGGAACGCGTTTCATCAGCTGCCCGGCATGTGCACGGACTTCCACCGACATGGAGGAGTTGTGCCGGGTATTCAGGAAGGAACTGGCTGGTTTTCCCGGCATTACGATTGCGATCATGGGATGCATGGTTAACGGGCCCGGCGAGATGGCTGTTGCTGACTACGGGGTAATTGCATCTTCAAAAGGAAAGGTAAATGTTTTTAAGTCCGGCAGGTCCATCAGAAACAACGCCACAGCAGAGGAGGCTGTGGACCTGATCAAGCTATCGCTTTCAGAAAAGAGCAGATAAGCCACAAGAGCCTCTTTCCGGAGTAAAAGCAGGTTGTTATTTTGTATTCTATAATACAGGTGAGGCTCATTGTAATGCGAAAGGTCGTATATTTGCTAATTCATCAGCCTGGGTACAGGAGTTCAGGGTTACATCTAACACAATCATAATCAAATGAATATTCTTATTGCAGGAGACAGTCAGGTAGCCCTTCATCTGGCCGAATTGCTGTCGGGCGAGAACCACGACGTCACCCTGGTGGCACCAAGCAAGGAGTTTCTAAAGTTCATTGAGTCACATTCCGATTTGCTGACCATTGTGGGTGATTCCACTTCTATCCCGGTACTAAAGCAGGCCGACATTCGGCGTACAGACCTGGTCATTAGTGCCCATAACGACGGCAGGCTTAATCTTCTCACAGCTTTGCTGGCAAAACGACTGGGTGCAAAAAAGTGTATTGCAAAGGTCAGTGAGCCTGAGGCCCTTACCAAAGAGTGCAAGCGCCATTATAACGATCTGGGCATAGATTACCTGGTTTCTCCTGAGCTGATTGCAGCCAAGGAGGTGGCCAACCTTCTTACCAACACAGCAGCGGCAGAGATCTTCGATTTTTCTGACCACAAGCTGTCTCTTATGCTGGTCAAGCTCGAAAAAGGAGCCCCCGTCATCGGAAAGACATTGCGCGAAGTGGCAAAAGAATATGAACAGCTCAACTTCAGGGCTGTCTCGATACACCGTCGAGCGAGAACAATCATTCCGAGAGGCGAGGACGTATTTCAGGAAAATGACCTCGCATATGTGGTGACCAAACCGAAAGGCATTGATCACCTCCTTGAACTAAGCGGGAAGAAACGCTTCGACATCAACAATGTAATGATAGTAGGGGGAGGTGCTGTGGGCAGCCAGGCAGCAGCAGCCCTTGAAAAAGATTTCAGCATAAAGCTTTTTGACAAAGACCCGGAGCGTGCCAATGAACTATCGGACAAGTTACGCTCAACATTGGTGATCAACGGGGATGCACGCGACATCAACCTGCTTGAAAGCGAAAGCATATCTTCCATGGACGCTATAATCGCTGCCACCAACAACTCTGAAACAAACATCCTGGTATGCCTGCTGGCGAAGCGTTATGGCGTTAAGAAAACAATAGCCCTCGTCGAAAACATCGATTTTATTGAAATATCCCAGAGTATTGGTATCGATACACTTATCAACAAAAAACTTGCTACTGCAAGTTATATTATCAGGTTTACCATGACAGCCGATGTAGTATCTACCAAATGCCTTACCAGCGTAGATGCAGAAGTCTTCGAGTTCCTGGCAAAAGAAGGTTCACCAGTTACAAAGAAACCAATCCGGAAACTAAATTTTCCCAGGGAAGCAATTATCGGGGGAGTGATCCGGCAGAACGAAGGATTAATTGCCCAGGGCGATATGCAGATACAACCAGACGATAAAGTGGTAGTATTTGCGCTACCTGACGCCTTCGACGGTGTTGACAAATTATTTAAAAGCAAAAAAAACAAATCCTGACCCAATGCCCCAACGGTAGTCCAACATGCTTAGCGTCTGCATCCCAATATACAACCATGATGTTCGGGCACTGGGAAAAACTCTTTCCCGGCAAGCCGGAAAGCTAACCCAGGAAGTCGAGATCCTGCTGCTCGACGATGCCTCTGAACCGGCGATCAGGCAAAAAAACAGAGAGCTCCTCAAAAATGACAGCATCCGGTACGAAGAATTAAGCAGCAATGTGGGCCGAAGCAAGATAAGGAATGTCCTGGCCGATAAGGCAAAAGGCTCACATGTTCTTTTCATGGACTGCGACACACAGATCAAAACAGAACACTTCCTGGAATATTACATACCGGAGATGAAGACCCAAACCGTTGTATGCGGTGGTCACGTTTATGGAGAAAAGCCTGAAGACGCCAAATACCTCCTGCATTGGAAAGTTGGCACCAGCAGGGAGGTGAAAAATGCTGCCACCAGGCAAAAAAGGCCTTATCATTCCTTTATGACAGGTAACTTTATGATAGACAANAGCATCATGAAAGAGATCCGTTTTCGTGAAGACCTGAAAGGATATGGCCATGAGGATACAATGTTTGGCTATGAGCTGAAAAAAAACCGGATCCCTGTAAAACACATCGACAACCCTTTGTTGCACGAAGGCCTGGAAGACGCCGACAGCTTCCTTTTTAAAAGCAGGGAAAGCATAATTAACCTGATGAAATCGTGGGAAATGACCGGTTATGACCCGGAATATGCCCGCATGATAACCATCCTGGAAAATTATATCCGTTATAAGAAATACAAGCTTTTCTGGCCACTGAAATATGCAGCCCCAAGAGTACGGATGATTACCGAAAGAAACCTGAAAGGAGAAAATCCGAAAATGTGGATTTTCGACGTTTACAAACTATGCCACCTGCACTGGTATGAAACGAAATGATCACCAGGTTCAATCCAAACCGGATATTTTTCTCAGCCAGCTCAACAACAGCCAATTACTTCATTTGCTTAATGGCTGATGTATGTTTCGAGGAGGAAGCTGTTTTTTTCTGGGATCAGTCTGATGTTGTTCCTGTCAGCCGGTATCAGAACCGTTTCGCCTGCAATTACATTCTCCGAACCGTTTTGATGCTGTATTGTAAAAGCCCCTTCAAGGCACATATACACTACAAAGGAGTCAACAAATACATAATCAAGACTCAGCTCGCGGTCAAACGAAAGGGCACGAACCGTGAATTTCGGTGATTTTTTCAGCAAAACAGGCTCATTTCTCCGGATTTCATACTTCACTTTATTGTCTCTGGCAGCATAATCAATTGCCTTTAATCCTTCTTCTATATGAAGTTTCCGGGGATTGCCGTCGGTATCAGGCCGGTCCCAGTCATACACCCTGTAAGTAATGTCGGAAGCCTGTTGTATCTCACAGAGCCTTATCCCTTTGCCGATAGCATGAATTTGTCCCGGCGGGATATAAAAGAAATCCCCCTTTTTAACTTTATAGCTTTTCAGGATCTCCTTCAACGACTTATTTTCCAGGTGTTTTCGAAAAATCTCCGGGGTTACATCTTTTTTGAATCCCAGTATCAGCCTGGCTCCAGGATCTGCATCAAGAACATACCACATCTCCGGCTTCCCCAGGCTCTGATGCTTCTCAAAAGCCATCTGATCGTCCGGATGCACCTGGATGGACAGGTCGTCTGAGGTATCTATAAATTTAAACAGCAGTGGGAAAGACTTGCCATATGTTGTGAATACGTTATCCCCGACAAGCTCTTCCATATATATTTCAATGAGCTCATCAAGCTGATTTCCCTCAAGAAAACCATTCCTTACCACCGAAACATTTCCGGAGAGCCCCGATAGCTCCCAGGACTCCCCGCAGTTTGGTAATGGTTTGAAATCCTTTCCCAGCAAGCTCTTTAACGCAACGCCTCCCCAAACTTTCTCTTTAAAGATGGGATAAAACTTCATCGGATAGAGTGTATGCATACTTCCATGGGAATATTATGGCCACTGAATATTTTCTTCATCATCCATCGCAACAGCCCAACTAACCAGCACAGGCTTTTCTTTCTCAAAGACAACCTGTAAATGCGCATCGTTAAAAAAAAGGATCCGCTCTTCAAGATCTTCGTCATCTTCAATTTCAAATTGCTCATAGCCATTCTTTCTCATCAGCTCAATGATCAGATCCTGGTTCAATTCGAAGACCCGCTTGCCAAAAATGGTTGCCTCAAGATTGTCCGTTTCAAAGTTTGTGCACACGTTATCCAGTTCTTTCTCAAAATAAACCGCATGCCCTTGTTCCCAGTAGCTCCATACTTCAACCTCGTGGATCTCACCTTCCACATCAATGGTTTCAGTCTCCTGGGGAGGTCCAAGAACTTTTTCAACTTCTTTCTGACCCGAACCAAACTTCAGGGGCCCAAACCCCTGCAAAGGTTTAATTTCCGTAACTTTCTTCATGTGTTTGTGTTTTCGTTAGCAGATTATGATCAATGTATTGAGTTGCCTGTGTTTAAGCTGTTTTACCGGTCCGCAATAACCCCTTCCTGGTTTGTGACTCATTTCGCACAACACAAAGATATTTAATTATTTGAGCTATCCTGTTCAGCGGTTGTTATCTGTTTGTGACTCATCAATATGATAACCCGGGAAATTATTTCATACATGGCCCGGATTGTTTGTTGCCGGGAGAGTCAGGTAAAAGGCGAATCCGGCTCTTTGGCCATATGCGAATACACCAGTTTGTCGGTTAAACCGGGGAAAAGCTTATTAAGAAACACGGTGAGTTTTCCCTGCCGGGTGAGCACAAGTGTCCTTTTTCTTTTAGTTATCGCTTTGATGATGTGGTGTGCAACCCTTTCGGCAGACATCATCTTTTCTTCTTTCCTGGGCGACTCACCCTGTGTGGAGCCATCTTTTGAAAGGGCGGTCTTACGTATGTTGGAAGCCGTAAAACCCGGACAGGCGATCAAAACATGCAAACCTTTCCTAAGGTTCTCCACACGAACGCTTTCCAGGAAGCCCTGAAGTGCGAACTTGGATGCACTATATCCGGTGCGCGCCGGTAAACCTTTGTATCCGGCAATCGATGAAACACCCACGAGGCTTCCCCCGGATTTAAGCAGCCATGGAAGCGCATATTTACTGCAATATACCGACCCCCAAAAGTTAATACGCATAAGGTCTTCAATTACCTCAAGCCTGACATCGGCAAAAAGTGCCCGCATGGAAATGCCTGCATTGTTTATCAGCACATCAACGCCACCGAACGACTCCACCGTTTTGTCAATTAAATGTTCACAATCCTCAGGGTTTGACACATCGGTGCGAACAACAAGGCACCTCCCGGGCGGCCAGCCTTTTACAACCTCCTCCATAGCTTCCTGATTCCTTGCAGCCAGTACAACACGGCAGCCCTGGTCAAACGCTTTAACTGCAAGGGCCCTGCCTATCCCTGAAGAAGCCCCCGTAATAACAACTACCTTGTCCTTCAATCGCATATTATCACCATTTATTGCAAAAATGACCCGGGCAATCCAAAACTTAACCTTAATCTTATTCCCGAATCGCTTCGCTCCCGGGACCTGCAGCCCGGAACCTCACTCTTTAAACCTTAACCTAAACCTTAACCTTAATCTTAACCTTAACCTTAGCCTGTTCAGGAAAGAGGATCACATTCGCTTCCTTTAATTGGTAGTAAAGATAAGTAAAATGTATATTTTTGTTTTGACACAAATGCTCATTACCGGGCAATATGTTTCACATTCATGAAAATCATTGAAGTAAACGACAAAAAGACAGCCGCTGCATTTTTGAATCTGACGGGGAAAATATACGAAGGGGATCCAAACTGGATCCCCCATCTCGACAAAGACATAGAAGCAGTATTTGATCCGGCAGTCAATAAGTATTTTGAAGCAGGAGAAGCATGCAGGTGGTTGTTGCTGGATGAAGGCGGCAACCCGGTAGGTCGTGTGGCGGCATTTATTAACCGCAACCTGGCCTGGACCTTTAAGCAACCTACCGGCGGCATGGGTTTTTTCGAGTGCATCGACGATCAGAAAGCAGCCGGCCTGCTTTTTGACACCTGCAAAAACTGGCTCCGGCAAAGAGGTATGGAGGCCATGGATGGACCCATTAACTTTGGCGAAAAGGAGAGGTTCTGGGGTCTCCTGGTGGATGGCTTTGAAAAGCGGCCGCCGTACCTTTTAAACTACAACCCAGCCTATTACAAAGATCTTTTCGAGAATTATGGATTCCGGAACTACTATGAACAATATGTTTACCAGATAGATCCCAACACGGAACTTCCCGCCATTCTCAAAAAAAAATTTCAGCGACTGACAGAAACACAAGGTTATCATTTTGAAACGATGCAGAAGAAGCATATTGAAAAATATGCAGAAGACTTTATGTCCATTTACAACAAGGCATGGGGCCAGGCACATAAGAGTTTCAAGCCGATGACCAAAGATCAGGCACTGAAATCCTTTGCCTCGATGAAAAGCATCATCGACGAAGACCTGATTGTCTTTGGGTACCACCATGGCCAGCCGGTTGCATTCTTCATCAGCATACCCGAATTAAACGAATTATTCCGCTATGTAAATGGCAGACTGAATATGCGGGGGAAGCTCCTGTTTTTGTATCATCGCTGGAGGCGCAAATTCACTACGATATATGGCCTTGTGTTTGGGATCGTTCCCGAATATCAGAACCGGGGGCTGGAAAGCGCTCTTATTATGTCATTACAGCGTAAAGTAGCAGAAAAGCCTCACTATACAAACATGTATATAACCTGGCTGGGCGATTTTAACCCCAAGATGATACGCATAGTGGAACATATTGGCGCACAAAAGGCGTTCACCCTGGTCACATACCGGTATCTGTTTGACCCCGGGGCTGCCTTTGAGAGGCATCCCGTCCTGGATTGATTNATAAGCACACCAATANTTGTTTTTTCAAAAAAATCCGGCATTAATTTGCTAATTCAATTTTTGGCTGTATCTTTGCAACCGCAAAAAAACAATGGGTAACCGTTGTTTTTGCTAATTCTGATCAAAGGATGACTTGGTAGCTCAGCTGGTAGAGCACGTCCCTTTTAAGGATGGGGTCCTGGGTTCGAGCCCCAGCCAAGTCACGAAAAAGCCCGCTTCCTGATGATGGCGGGCTTTTTTTACACCTATCCGTTTTAATATCCTTTACGTTTCCTGATTCTGATCGTATTGTGCTTCTGATAATTTCAAATCATGATGCCCTGGTTGTTTCGTTGCCGGCATGCACCTTCTTTTGAAATGCTTTGGGACCGACTGAGTCACGGGTCCTTCCCGGATCATAAAACAGGCTGGTCGCTATAAGGCCTGTAAAAGCGGGCAGATGCGGTTAAAAAGCCGCCATCAGCAGGTCAATATCCTGGTGAGGGAGCCGGAAAAACTCACCAATATATTGATTGGTAACAGTTCCGTTAAAAAGATATACGCCTTGCCGGACACCGGGATCGCGTTTAAGCATATTTTCTGCACCTCCTTCTTCACCAATGGTTAAAAGGACGGGAG
>SL_5KL_010_SEDDRAFT_10001002_pt1 | contig 17780 bp, 14 predicted proteins | sample SodLakKL_010_SED_FD_9118 | JGI IMG/M metagenome (IMG submission 9118)
ATCGGGACCAGAATGGCCATATTCAGCATGTTCGCCCCCAGCAGACCGGCCACCGCCAGGTCCACGGCACCGATGCGGAGGGCAGTGAAGGCGATCACCAGTTCGGGTGCCGAGGTCGTGATGGCAAGGAACAAAGCCCCGACGAACGTGCCGCCCCACCCGGTGGTCTCACTGATCCCGTCGCCGATATACGACAGCCATATGCCGGCAGCGATGACTGCTGCTGCCGCCACGGCAAATCTGATGCCCACCGCTCTCATAGAGAGACTGTCAGGAGCGGCTGAGACCGGTGGGGCTGCATCTGAACGGTGGCTGCGCTCGCGACGGAATATCCACCACATGCCCAGCAAGTACAGCGCGAGGATGAGGATGCTCGGGATACCCAGCCACCCGGGAATCGAGGGGATAGCCACGCCACCGAAGGCTATTCCTGCGCCTGCGATGGCGATGAGCATGGTCCCCCATCTGATCGTTAGCGCATGCCTCGGGCTCGCCATCGTGAGGACCGGTGTGCGGGTGTGTCGGATATCCAGCAACGCCACGATGAGAAGGTTGAAACAGCAGCTTCCCAGGACGACGCCCAAAGCTAGATCGGGCGAGCCGACCAGAGCCACCGAACTCACCCCGGTGACCAGTTCAGGCATGGTGGTGATGAAGGCGATGAGCACAACCCCGATCCAGATGCGGCCCAACCTCGACTCATCGGCGATAGTATCGCCGTACCGGGCGAGCCTCGTTCCCGCAAATAGGATGATTGCCAGGCAGAGAACGAACTGGAACCAGATCACAGACGGCTCCTGCGGTCGCGCACAGTGAGGCAATCATACTACACGGATAGAGAGACGTCCAAGGGCCGGCAAGCGAAGGCGGACCTCTGTGTTATAATTGGTAGTTCGATTGGGGAGAGGTGACCGAGTGGTTGATGGTGCCGCTCTCGAAAAGCGGTAGGCAGAAATGCCTCGTGGGTTCGAATCCCACCCTCTCCGCCGGTCAGAGGGTGACAGCGACAGCTTGCCAGTAGCTGACGTTGTCGCAGGCACGAACAGCCACGGAGAGGTGCTGGAGTGGCTGAACAGGCACGCCTGGAGAGCGTGTGTCGCCTTTGGCGACCGTGGGTTCGAATCCCACCCTCTCCGCCATCTACGCTTCCGATCATCGACCGGGAGTTTTCGGGGGGTGGTTCTCATTATCACGCAGTGCGTCCTGAATCTCGCCGCAGCAGTCCGATAACCGATTCACCCATCCGGTTATCTGCGAGCCCGCTGATCCGGAACACGCCGGCGGTTACTCGGTGCCCGGTCTTTCGTGGCGGGCACGGGCCGGCGTTGGCCCGGCTGCACGTGATAAGACGATCCGGCGTTCTCCCCCCCTGAGCCGGGTGTCAGCCTCCGGCAATCCGTACTGCATGGCGCGTTACCCGTCAGGGGTGCCCCCAGATAGCGGAAACCAAGTTGCAAAAGAGGGTAGTTTTGTATAGGCTTACCTGCAAAAATTCTCCTGGCTACGGCGGGATACGCTGCAGGTTTTTGCTCGTTATTCGTGGTCTAAGGCAACCGCGCGAGTTAAGGGACGGTGAAAGAGGACAAGAGGGGCAACAGGGCTGCCGGACAGGCCGACCCCGGCACAGGTCGTTCGGGGTCGGGCGTTGAGGTGGAAGGACACTATCATGATCTGGTGGCTTTGAGTCGGGTCTCGGCGGCGATCAGCGGACTGGATGACCTGGACGCAATCCTCAGGATCGGCCTGGACAATGTTCTTGGCATCATGAACGGCGCCGTCGGTGGCATTATGCTACTCGACGAGCCGAGCCAGATGCTGTTCTACCGCGTCTATCGTGGACTATCCGCCAGATACGCCGAAGGCATGCATCTTAAACTGGGCGAGGGGGTCGCGGGAAAGGTGGCACAGGACGGCAGATCGGTGCTGCTTGAGGACATATCATCCGAACCCGACGCCGCCTACATGGATCTGATAAGCTCAGAAGATCTGAGGGCCTTCATCAGCGTCCCCCTGAGAGCAAAGAACAGCGTTCTGGGCGTGATGAATGTCGCCAGCCACATGCCTCACCGCTTCACCAAAGGGGATGTGCATATGTTGCACTCTATCGGAGACCAGCTCGGCATAGCTATCGAGCAGGCAAGACTGCATGAGCGACTCCGAGGAGCACGGGAAAGATTACGCAAACTCGCACGGCAGAATCTGGCGGCGGAAGAGGCGGAACGGAGAAGAATTGCCCGGGAGCTACACGACGAGACCAGTCAATCGCTCTCCGGGATAGCGCTTCAGCTGGAAGCATTGATTGAAATGTCGGCAAGATCCGGCGATCAGGATGCCCAGTTCATCGCCGGGCTGAAGAAGGCCCAGTCGCTGACAGTGCAGGTACACAGGGAAGTTAGCAGGGTGATCTCCAACCTTCACCCGGCTGTGCTGGATACGCTGGGTTTGGCCGCAGCTGCCCGTCAGCATGCCAAGACCAGGCTGCAGCCCCTGGACATCGAGGTAACCACAGAGGTCCAGGGGACGGAGATGCGGTTTCCGCCCGACGTAGAGGCGGCCCTGTTTCGCGTTGTCCAGGGCGCTATCGGCAACATCGCCGAGCATTCCATGGCGAAGAAGGCGTCCATCGTGCTGGTCTATCAACCGGAAGAGTTCTCACTCAGGATCAGCGACGACGGGCAGGGGTTTGATGTTTCCAGAATCACGGATGTGGAGGAAAGCGGGCGGGGGCGCGGTCTGTTCAGTATGCGGGAGCGGATCGGATTCATGGGCGGCACCAGCGGTGTCGAGTCCACGATCGGAGAAGGAACCACCGTTTGGGCCCGCATTCCCATAACGCAGGATACCGAATATGGCAAAAATAAGAGTACTGGTGACTGATGACCACGCCATCGTACGTGATGGTATTCGCGCCTTGCTTGCCCTGACCGAGGATATCGAAGCGGTAGGGGAGGCCACAAACGGACGCGAAGCGCTGGAGATAGCTGCAAAGCTGAGGCCCAATGTGGTGTTGATGGACCTGGTGATGCCTCTCATGGATGGACTGGAGGCCACCCGGCGCATAAACAAGGAGTTCCCGGAGATAAAGGTCATAGTGCTGACCCAATACGACGACAGCGAGCATGTCTTCCCGGTCATCGAAGCGGGAGCGAGCGGCTTTGTTAGTAAGGCAGCGGCGTCTTCAGAGCTTACCTCGGCGATCAGGTGCGTGTACCGCGGCGATTCCTTTCTATCTCCGTCCGTAGCCAGACTCATGGTAGAAGACTACCGACAGATAGCCAGAGCAGACAGAAACAAGGACGCCTTCGAGCAGTTGACCGATCGGGAGAGAGAAACACTGAAAATGCTGGCCGAAGGACGGTCCGTTCATGAGATAGCCCGAATCCTGGCCATCAGCCCCAAGACTGTAGAAAGACACAAGACCAACCTGATGGGGAAGCTCCACATACATAACCGTCTCGACCTGTTCAAGTACGCCCTGCGCAAGGGCATCATCAGCGTCTGACCCTACTGCCTCAGAGTGCCCGCAGCCTCGGGATCGACCTGCACTGCATGGTGGCGAAACCTCGCACGGATAAGTGAGAGGTTAACTACCAGGAACTGCGGGCATATTGTCCTGCCATCTGGGGTAAACACCTCTATTCCATCAGTAGGCCCGGCCCTATACTTGATGTGTTAGCAGCACGCGGTTGGCTACTCAGAGTTTGAGTTCACGAGGAGGTAATGATGGAAACGATGGCCAGTATTCTGCTGGTTGATGATGAGCCGGCATTCGTCGCAGACATACAGTCTGAATGCCGGGCAAAAGGGTGGCAGGTGCTGACAGCCGGAGACAGATCGCAGGCGGAGGAGGCAGCGCGCGGGCAGAAACCCGACCTGGTGATTCTGGGCACAATAGTGCCGCGTGGGGATGCCTTTCGACTGCACAAATGGTTGAAGCAGAGCCCGCATCTGAGAGACGTGCCTCTCATTGTGGTGGACGCAACGGCCGAAGAGCGTCTCACCAAGGGATGGCGTATGGATGAGGGTCTGAAGCTGGAGGCGGAGCAGTACCTGATCAAGCCGGTAGAGCCGGGTGCAGTCGTGACCTGGGCCCAAAGATTCCTGGACAGGGGCCTGAAGAAAATCAGGGTGCTGGTAGTAGATGACCACGCCGTAGTGAGGGAAGCGATCTGCGCCCTGCTGAATCTGCAAGAGGAGATGGAAGTAATAGGTGAGGCCGTGGATGGGCGGGACGCCGTTGATAAGGTGCAGCGCCTTGCGCCTAACGTAGCGGTGATGGACGTAGTAATGCCTGTGATGAGCGGGCTTGAAGCAACGAAACGAATAACCGAGAAATGCCCGGAGACAAAAGTCCTGATTCTAACTCAGTATGACGAAGAAGAGAACATGTTCGTCGCCAAACAGGTGGGGGCCTGCGGTTTTGTGGCCAAGAACGCCGCCAGTTCCGACCTCCTGACCGGGATAAGGACGGTAGGCGAAGGACGGTACTTCCCCCCGTCCTTCGCCTATGTCTCGGCCAACTGGCCAGAGGGCCTGGGCAAGAACAAGTGATCCTCTATGGGCAGGCCGACCGCGGCCTGCCCGATTGTGAAGGAGGATGCCGGTTTGCAGCCGACGATAACCATAACGCTTGATGGGCGAGAAGTAAGCGGCCAACCGGGGATGACCGTTCTGGAGTTGGCCGAGGAATCGGGAGTGGATATTCCTACTCTGTGCCATCATCCCCGGCTTCCCTCGATGGGGGCCTGTCGAGTGTGCCTCGTGGAAGACGAACGAAACGGCTCCCTGGTCGCTTCCTGTGTCGCTCCCATCGCACCCGGAATGGTGATCAATACGCTGTCCGATAAGGTCCTGGAGAGCCGCCGGACTATAGTGAAGCTCATGCTTGCCAGTCATCCCGATGCCTGCCTGGTGTGCAACAAGGGCAACCGCTGCCAGTTGCGCAAGATCGCATCGGACCTGGACATCGGAGCGGTCGATCTGCAGAGGATTCCTCAGCTAGCCAGCATAGTCGAGGCCAACCCCTTCCTGGAACGCGACCTCAGCAAGTGCATCCTGTGTGCTAGATGCATCAGGGCCTGTCAGGACCTGGTTGTGGAGGGCGCTATCGATTACTTCCGGCGGGGATTCACGACCGTACCGACAACGTTGGGTGATCTGCCCCTCGAAGAATCCGAGTGTAGCTTTTGCGGCACCTGTGTGGCACTGTGTCCGACGGGTGCGCTGATGGAAAAGGAAGGAGCGTACAGGGGTACCGCTCAGACCGTCGTGCAGACGACCTGCCCGTACTGCGGCTGTGGCTGTAGCATGGGCCTGGAAGTGAAGGATAATCGCGTGGTGAGGGTGGTGCCGGGCAAGGAGGATACGCCGAACACTGGCACCCTTTGCATCAGGGGGAGCTACGGCTGCGATTTTGTGCATAGCCCGGAGAGGCTTTTCACACCTTGGGCCAGAAGGGACAGCGGGATATTGTAGCTAGTCGATTCAAGCGCATAAAGGACGAATATGGCGGTGACAGTCTGGCCGTGCTGGGCTCGTCGCGGTGCACCAACGAAGAAAACTATCTCTTGCAGAGGCTCGCCCGGTCCGTGTTGGGCACCGACAACATCGATAACGGAGGCCGGCTGTATAACGCCGCCAGCCGCGTTGGGCTGGGCTCGACCCTGGGCTTCTCGGGTACTACCAATCACCTCAGCGACCTGGAGCAATCCGACCTTATCTTTGTTGTCGGAGCCGACCCCGGCTCCTCGGCTCCTGCCGTCGGATACGCCATTAAGCGCGCCGTCAAGCAGAGAGGTGCCACGCTGCTGTTGGCAGACCCCAGGAGGATCGGGCTCGCTCTGTTCGCTCATCTCTGGCTACGACCCACGGTCGGCACGGACGTGGCGCTGCTGAACGGGCTGGCCAGGGTGATCACCGAGGAAGGACTGGTGGACGAGGAGTTCGTGGGCCGGAGAACGGACAACCTTAGCGCCTACGTCGAGAGCCTGAAGGAGTACACCCCGGACCGTGTCGAGGGGGCTACGGGCGTTCCGGCTCTGGAGATCACTACCGCCGGCCGGCTCTATGCTCGGGCGAGCCGGGCGGCAATCGTCTTTGGCACCGGGATCACTCAGCACCGCGGAGGAACGGACGGCGTGCGGGCCCTGGCCAACCTGGCATTGCTGACCGGTAACATCGGGCGCCGGGGAGGCGGCGTCTATGCGCTGCAAAGAGAGAACAACGGTCAGGGAGCGTGCGACATGGGCATGCTGCCCGGATTTCTCCCCGGATATCACAGCCTGGCCGATGCGACCGCTAGGCGGCAATTCGAAGAACGCTGGGGCGCCGACCTTCCGGCCAGACCCGGCCTGACGGCCCTGGAGATTATGCAACAGGCACAGGAGCGGAATATCAGAGGCATGTACATCGTGGGGGAAAACCCGATGGTGAGCTTCCCCGATTCCAGTCTGATCGGCAAAAGCCTGGCCTCGCTGGAGTTCCTCGTGGTACAGGACATGTTTTTGACCGAAACGGCGAGACAGGCGGACGTGGTTCTACCGGCGGCAAGCTTCGCCGAACGAGACGGCACATTCACCAGTTTCGAGGGCACGGTGCGGAAGGTGCAGAAGGCAATCGATCCGCCGGGCGAGAGCTTACCCGACTGGGAGATAGTCCTGCGGGTGGCAGAGAGGATGGGAGCTCCCATGCCCTATTCCTCGNCCCAGGACGTCCTGGATGAGATAGCGGATTGCTGTCGGTTGCCAGCCTATAGCTCATATGAGGGGGTCGATCAGGTGGACCCGGAGGCGAGGAGTCTGGACAGGGCTGAGTCGACCGCTTCCCGGGGCGTTGGGCGGATGCACGGCGGGCAGTTCGCAGAGGGCTTCGCGCGCTTTTGTCCTGTTGAGTACGTTCCGCCCGCCAGGGCGCAAAGGGAATATCCTCTTACCCTGCTCGGCGGGGCCATTCCCGAGCACTTCGGCACCGGCTCGAGAAGCTCACGGTCTCCGCGATTGCAGAGATTCTGCCCCGAACCCTTTGTGGAAATCTGTGAAGCCGATGCCAGGGAGCTGTCCATCACCGAAGGTGAGAAGGTCAACCTGGTCTCGGCAATTGGCAGGGCCAGCGCGGTGGTAAAGGTGTCCGGTTCGGTGCCCGAGGGGCTGCTCTTCATGCCGGTCTCATTCCCGGGGACATCGTTTAGTGGCTTGTTGCCCATCGTGACCGACCCCGGGACCGGAGCACCCTCACTGAAAGCATGCAGCGTGAGAGTAGAAAAGGAACCCGGGATGTAATGGCACGACCGGGAGCGCCCCGGCCTGTCCGCGCAGGCGGCGCGGACGACAGGCGCGGTGTTAGACAGGCCGGAGGGCGAACTGAAAGGATGGCACCAGATGGATGACGCGACGATCACGGGGGCCGATCTCGCCCATATACAGGGCATTGTGTCCAGACATAGCGGGCAGAAGTGGGCGATGATACCGCTCTTACAGGAAATCCAGAACGAGGTCGGATTCATCCCTCCACAGTCCATATCCATTATAGCCAGGAGTCTGGGACTCTTCCCGAGCCAGGTGCAGGGCGTGATCAGTTTCTATACTCAGCTCTACACCGAGCCCCGCGGCAGAAAGATCGTCAGGGTGTGCCGGGGCACTGCCTGCCATGTACGGGGAGGGAAGACGATACTGAAGCTGGTGAAGCAGCATCTGGGTATAGAGGAGGGCGAGACGACCCCAGACATGGAATACACGCTGGAGACCGTAGCCTGCATCGGCGTTTGTGCGCTCGCCCCCAACATAGTTGTGGCCGACCAGGTCTATGGCCATATGAACCCGAGGAAGACGGAGGCGCTGTTCAGAGACCATGAGCAGAGAGAACGATATGCAGAACCGCCGTAGTGTACTCGTCTGTGAAGGAACGGGATGCGTCTCCAGCGGCGCCGGCGCTGTCTATGACGCGCTCCGTGAGGCGACCGGCGGGCAGGGGATGGCCCGTATCGAGGTGGATTTCACCGGTTGCCACGGCTTCTGCGAGCAGGGCCCCAACGTGGTCGTGGAGCCGGAAGGCATCTTCTATACCCACGTTCAGGTGGAAGATGTCCCTGAAATCGTAGACTCGCATCTCCGGGATGGCAGGCCCGTGGAACGTCTTTTCTACCGTGATCCCGCGACTGGCGAGGCCATACCGTACTATTCGGAGATAGACTTCTACAGGAGACAACAACGCGTGATCCTCCGCAACTGCGGCCAGATCAACCCCGAGAGGATCGACCACTATGTCGCCCGCGGGGGCTATCGGGCACTGAGAAAGGCCCTTCTCATGACGCCAGACCAGGTAATCGAGGAGGTCAAGAAGTCGGGGCTCCGTGGGCGGGGCGGCGCCGGTTTTCCCACCGGTCTCAAGTGGGAATTCTGCCGCAATGCTACCGGGAAGAAGAAATACGTGATATGCAATGCCGACGAAGGGGACCCCGGCGCCTTCATGGACCGACCGTTCCATCCTGGAGGCAGACCCACACGCTGTTGTTGAAGGGCTGGCCATCGCCGGGTATGCGATGGCCGCCCACGAGGGCTATATCTATGTCCGCGCTGAGTATCCCCTGGCGGTGAAGCGTATCCGCATTGCCCTGGAGCAGGCGCAGAAGAAGAATCTCCTGGGGGAAGGCATCCTTAGCTCAGGTTTTGATTTCCGCGTCCATATCAAGGAAGGCGCAGGAGCCTTCGTGTGCGGCGAGGAGACAGCTCTCATGGCGTCCATAGAGAGCCGCAGGGGCATGCCGCGTCCCCGCCCCCCGTTCCCCGCCCAATCCGGCCTGGAGGGAAGGCCCACTACCATCAACAATGTAAAGAGCCTGGCCTCGGTCCCGGTCATCATCGACAGGGGAGCCGCATGGTTTGCCGGTATAGGCACCGAAAAGACCAGAGGGACCGCCGTCTTTGCCCTCACGGGGAAGATCGCCAACAGCGGGCTGGTCGAGGTGCCCATGGGCACCTCCCTCTCCACCATCATCTTCGATATCGGAGGCGGTATCCCGCGAGGCAGGCGGTTCAAGGCCGTGCAGACGGGAGGCCCTTCGGGCGGCTGCATCCCTGCACAGTTCCTCGATTCGCCGGTGGAGTACGAAACGCTGGCACAACTGGGCTCCATCATGGGGTCAGGGGGCATGGTCGTGCTGGACGAGACCACCTGCATGGTGGAGGTGGCCCGGTATTTCTTGAGCTTCACCCAGGAGGAGTCCTGTGGCAAGTGTGTCCCCTGCCGTCTGGGAACCAGGCAGATGCTGGAGATACTGACCCGGATCACCCGGGGCAAGGGGCGCGAGGAGGACATGGACGCTTTGCTTACCATCGCCAGGACGGTAAAGGAGTCCTCGCTGTGCGGACTCGGCCAGACCTGTCCCAATCCCGTACTCACCACGCTCGACTACTTCAGGCAGGAATACGAGATGCACATACGCGAGAAGAGATGCCCGGCGGCCGTCTGCGATGCCCTCATGGTGTCGCCGTGTCAGCATACGTGCCCGGTAGGAATCAACGTTCCCAAGTACGTGTCTCAGATCGCCAGCGGTGAATATCTGGAGGCCGTAGACACCATCAGAGAGCGCAATCCCTTCCCCGCGATATGCGGCCGGATCTGTCATCACCCATGTGAAGGCAGGTGCCGCCGCGGCGAGCTGGACGAGTCGGTAGCCATCAGGTCCCTCAAGCGCTTTGCCGCCGACTGGTACTTCGATCACCTCAATGAGCTACATGATCCGGAGCCATTTCCCCGGACTCAGAGCCAGAAGGTGGCGGTGGTCGGGGCGGGGCCTGCCGGACTGTCCTGTGCCTATTTCCTGGCGCAGATAGGCTACCCCGTCACGGTCTTCGAGGCCCTGCCGGTGGGCGGGGGCATGCTATCGGTAGCGCTGCCCGACTTTCGACTGCCGAGGCGGGTCATCAAGCAGGAGATAGACTATATAGAGAGGCGGGGAGTTGACATAAACTACAACACCCCGGTCAACGTGAACTTCACCGTTGAGGATATCAGGAACAGTGGCTTCGAAGCCGTCTTCATCGCCGCCGGCGCACAAAGGAGCCAGAGCATCGGCATACCGGGCGAACTGGATGATGTCGAGGGCTTCTATTACGGTCTGAGGTTCCTGAGGGACGTAAAGGTCGGCAAGCCCATCAAGATCGGGCGCAGCGTGGCCGTCATCGGAGGCGGTAACGTGGCCCTTGACTCCTCCCGCACGGCCCTGCGCCTCGGGGCCGACGAGGTTGGCGTCCTATACCGTCGGTCGCGGGAGGAAATGCCTGTCACCGAGGTGGAGTGCGACGAGACCCTGGCTGAGGGCGTGCGCATCAGCTTCCTGGTCAGCCCCACCCGCATCGTAAGCGATCACTGGAAGGTGACCGGTTTGCAGTGTGTCCGCATGCAACTGGGCGAACCCGACCCCGGCGGAAGGCGTCGCCCGATCCCTGTTCCCGGCTCGGAATTCTTTGTCCCGGCCGATACTGTCATCGCCGCTGTCGGGCAAGCTCCCGACCTGTCGTTCCTGCCGCCCGATAGCGCTCTTGAGCGTACCCGCTGGGAACGGCTGGCAGTAGACGACAACACGCTCGTAACCAACGTCCCCGGGGTCTTCGCCGGCGGCGATTTTGTCTTCGGTCCGGGTATGGTCATCGATGCCATCGCTGCCGGCCGGCGCGGAGCGATGGCTATAGACAAATATCTCAGGGGCGACGCCTCGCGGGTTGAGATGTATGACCTGAAGCCCGAGGTCATCGAAGAAGCACCGATGCGAGAGGAGGAGGAAAGCTGGGAATCGCAGTTCAGGCCGGAGGTGCCTTACCTTCCGATACAGGAAAGGAAAGACAGCTTCACAGAGGTAGAGTTGGGCTTTTCCGAGGAGAAAGCAAGGCAGGAGGCCGGGCGTTGCCTGAGATGCGACCTGGAGAAGTGACCGATGCATTCGGCTATCGGCATGCGGTGGGTCGCCGATCACTGAAAGCCGAGGGCTCCTGGCGAGAGGTGAGACATGAAATCTATTACGAGACAAAAGCTTCCTGAGGAGATCGAGCAGCAGTTACAGGGATTCGACCGGGTGTACATCGCCGGCTGCGGCACGTGCGCCACCATGACCAGGACCGGCGGAAGGGAAGAGGTGCTGGCGATGAGGGAGCGTCTGCAACAGCTCGGTAAGCTGGTAACCGGCTGGATTGTTATCCCCACTGCCTGCGATGACATGACCCAAGCGGCCATGGAAGAAAACAACGGCGCCATTCGGAATGCCGGCTGTATACTGGTAATGAGCTGCGCGTTGGGGGTGCACAGAATGAGTACCTGTCTGGCCAGGCCGGTCATCCCAGCTCTCGACACCCTGTTCATAGGCATTGAAGATGGTTCCGGCTGCTTCCAGGAGGCCTGCGCGCAGTGCGGTCAGTGCGTCCTGGGTGAGACCGCCGGGATCTGTCCCGTGACCGCGTGCCACAAGGGTCTGCTCAACGGACCCTGCGGCGGCACAAATCAGGGCAAATGTGAGGTCGACAGCGAAAAGGACTGTGCCTGGACTATCATACATCAGAGGCTAACGGACCAGGGCCGGGTCGATGTCATGCGAAGGTATCACAGTGCCCGGAACTATAACATCGCGCCCAGGCCCCGGATGACCCGGATTGTCTGAAGGGAGGGACTATGCCATCGCGTTTCAGGGACGCTCTACAGTCCGGCAGGTTCGTAATAACGAGCGAGATCGGGCCCCCGAAAGGGACGAACATCGAGAAGATGCTGCATCATATCGATTTGCTCAAAGACAAGGTCGACGCACTGAACGTCACCGATCACCAGAGTTCGGTCATGCGGTTCCCGTCCATCGGTGGCTGCCTGAGCGTTGTCGAACGGGGCGGCGAGCCCATACTACAGGTGACCTGCCGCGACCGTAATCGCCTTGCCCTGCAAGCCGAGCTTCTCTTCGCGCACACCCGGGGTGTGAGAAATGTCCTATGCCTGACCGGAGACGCCGTGGTGGTCGGCGACCACAAGGAAGCCAAGGGTGTTTTCGACCTCGATTCGGCACAGCTACTGAAGACGATCCGACAGCTGGAATCGGGCACTGACCTGGGCGGCAATGACCTGGACGGGGCTGTTGAGTTCTGTGCCGGAGCCATAGTCACGCCCGAGGCACATCCGATCGAACCTCAGCTCATCAAGTTCGAAAAGAAGGTGGAAGCCGGGGCTGAGTTCTTTCAAACCCAGGCCATATATGACCTGGAAAACTTCGCTAGGTTCATGGAGTACGCACGCCCGTTCCCGGTCAAGATACTGGCCGGCATTATCCTACTCGTCTCGGCCAGGATGGCGAAGTACATGAACGACAACGTCCCGGGTGTCTTCGTACCCCAGGACCTGGTCGACGAGATGGCCGCTGCCCCTAAGGGCGAAGCCCTCAACAAGGGCATAGAGATCGCGGGCAGGATGATCGCCACGCTGAAAGACGAATCGCTCTGCCATGGAGTGCACGTCATGGCGATAGGCAAAGAGGAGGTAGTCCCGGACATCCTGAAAGCGGCAGGGCTTGCTGGCTAGTACACCGAGGAATACCTACTTCCAACTTCATCATCCCACCCAGCGAAGGGCTGATAACACGCCCCACTTTGTCGGACCACGAGCAGACGAAATTGCGGGTGTTAGCAGATGATGGGGGGATGAATGTCGGGGTGAGAGGATTTGAACCTCCGACCACCTGAACCCCATTCAGATTCTTGAACGCGTTTGTTAAGCCCAGCCTGTTAACTTTTCGCTGCAGTTTCCTGCTCGGTGTTCGCTTTCCCTGACTGATCAGTGTGATGTACGCGGGTGAAACCTTCAGCTTCCGTGCCAGTTCAGCTTTCGTTGTCTTCATCTCTGTCTCCATACTCAAGGCTACCATAGATGAACTCAGCGCACAACGCCTGGAAGGAAGCTGGTGGTCTGGTCATGCTCACCGAGTAACTTGGTGGTGAGCTGTTCCTTGAAGCTCATGCCTTGAGCTCATCGCAGTGCGGTCGCCATTATGGAATCTTATCTACCACCATACCCCCCGCCCAGAGCCCACAAGACGTGAGCTTGTCCGCTGAGAGCGCTGGTGTGTTCCCCTCACGCGTTGTGAGTAGTTTCTGGGGTTTGCAAGTCTATACCGCGAGTAAGATACCCATCCGTAAGTGCTGTCGCTAACGGACGTATTGCCTCCACAGCGGCACTTCGGTATAGGACAGATAATACTGGACTATCCTCCAACCGGCTCCGCCTTCAGGAAGGTTCATCACTCCAGAGACCTTGTAATCGGCAGGTCTCATTTTCAGTATGAAGACGAATGTACTTCGACGAGGATTGTCGAGGATGTCGGGATAGTTCAAGTGTACTCTCATAGACGCGTAGTCATCATGGAACTGTGGCAAGTTGTGGGTGAAGCTTATCGGCGCACTCGTATAGGTGAGGCATATTGACAGGCAAACTTCTGTGTGGAAGTCAGTCAACTCAATCTGAGTCGGATAGTCATATAGGTAATCTACGACCGATTGCCACAACAGGTCAGCCCCCTTATGGAAGTCATGTTCTTGACGCTCCTTCGGCATATGATCAAGGTATCCAAGCACCGTATCGATTACCTGCTGTGTATTGCTCTTGGTCGGAGCTTGCTGTGTGTTACTCGCAGGGGACGACCCACCACGTAGCATTCCTATGACAATGACTCCAACCACAGCAACCACGACAGCTGCAATGATGACACCTATGGCTAGCTTCTTACTCATGGTTCCATCTCCTGTACCCGCAGTTTATCGTATCCAGTATTGTATTATACGTCCTAGGCATGGGAAGTCAATCCTACTTTTGAGGGAGTACGAATCTCCTATCGAGGCATAGTTTCACTAGTGGCCAACCAGAAACCTGCCTGGTCGCTACTCCCTCCAGAACGTGACGACGTCTCCGGCCCTCTTGACGTTAAGGTCATCCATGTTCAGCGACTTTCCTACGCGGATCAAGCGATTGCGTATGGTCAGCGGTTTCTCTTTCTCTTTCTTCGCGTCGATCATCCCTGCTTTGCCTTCAGGTAGATTCAGCAAGAAGGCTTCGTATTCCTCAACGACTGGACTCTTTCTCTTGCTGCGCCTCAGTGCCTTTGCTTCCTCTATGCTGGTGTACTCTATGCTAGCCATAATAACCTCCATCAGACAAGATATCATCAGCCTAACACCCGAGCAACCACATGTCAACGCCCACCAGCGCACTTGTGTTGATGCTATCTGCAGATGATCATCCAGGGTTTCGTTATCCAGAACAGCGATCTGCTTCGGGTGTTTATTCTCGGAACTGAGAACACCGTCGTCTGCCAGAAATGCGAGGTATCTCGCGGAAACTTTTCCAGAATTATGCATTATCTCTACAATCGGACGCCACAAGCTCTGACTTGACAAAGTCCGATGGATGTGCTATACTACCCGTGGTCGATGAAAGGTGCGTGAGAGACGCAACAGACATGAGAGCTTCACGCTATCTCAAAGCGAAGACGAGGTCTGAGATGAACTAACAGGAATCGCTGCCGTCTGTTTCTGTCCCGTGCTACCTGGGTGAAGGTGGACAACGGGACTTCGTGTTTGTACGGGGTCTCGCTCCAAATCTTCCAAGGGTGGACTCGGGACGAATCATTGTAGGGGTGGTTTGGATGGGGCCAAAGCAGGATAGCGGAGCAATGAGCTATGAGTATGGAACGACAAAAGCAAGGAGGGCTTAGAACAATGAAAGCGATCAGGAGGAGCGGAACAAGTTTCGCTTGGCAGGTAAACAGCTATGACGGCTGTGAGCACGGTTGCCTGTACTGCTACGGAACAACCATAAGACGGAAGAAGTACGAAGACTGGATAAGACCCACACCAAAAATGAAGGTCATAGGTGACCTGACGAAGGACATCAGGTGGCTCAACAGCAGCCCAGACACCAAAGATGAGATAAGGGACATCATGCTCTGCTCCTGCACCGATGGATACCAGGACTTGGAGCCTAAGCACCGAATCACCGAGCAAGTCATCGCTCAGTTGATAGCCGCCGATCTACCATTCACCGTTCTCACGAAGAACACGAATGTGCTCAGGGATATCGGCTTGTTCAAGGGGTATGACAAGTGCAGGGTAGGATTCACGATCATGACGCTGGATGATGGTCTCAGAGAGGTCCTGGAGCCGAATGCCTCACCGATTGGTGACAGATGCGACGCTCTGGCGCAGCTTAGAGCGGCAGGAGTGTCAACCTACTGCTCAGTTGAGCCGATCATGCCGGACAAGCGCAGTGATCCGATGGCGATCGTTGACGCATTGAAGGACAGTGTTGACCTCTTTGAGTTCGGGAAGTGGAACCATTACTCCGGGGAGAGCATCAGAGAGAAGACAGGAATCGTCTATGACGAGGACTACTACATCAAGGTCTTCACCAAACTGATCCCCTATCTAGAGAAGGAAGGAATCAGGTACTGCGTAGCTATGCACAGCGAGGAGTTCCTGCGGTCGCACGGGTTCAGGTTCATCGCTGCTCAGTTAGCGATGGACAGACCTTACCTTGCCCCAACCAAGGGTGAGTACTGTCGTTGCGTAGTGGAGCCAGCTATTGCGACCCAGAATCCTAGCCAAGCGCATACGATAGAGGCAGAAGCTAATGACCATGCCGGCACATGCGACGCAGGTGAAGACAATCCAGACAAGAGTCCTACTAAGCCACGAAGGATAAAGGTAAGCAAGAGGGCAGCCCTTGGGATGTTTGAAAGGGGTCAGCGTCCTTCTGACTTAGCTAGGATAGGGGGGATCACAAGGTCAACACTCAACCGTTACTACCGTGAGTGGAAGGCCCGGAGCAACGATAAGGACGAGTTTCAGGAGAAGAAGTAACAGAATCTGAGAGAGCAAAGGAGATAGAGAATGAGAAGGTATCCAGCTGAGCAGATATGGGAAGACCTAATGGTCGAGAGTGCCTATGATTATGATGCCGAGTTGGGGATCATTGTCGCCCGCTCCTTGTCCAAGGCACCCAAGAGAGTAGTGGAGACGATACTCGAAGAGTGTGATTTCACGGTGTTTGGGCAATACGGAAGACGTACAAGGATGTGCTTGAGCCCAAACACAAAGCACCTGATTGTGTTTTCGGGAAGCATCTTCAGCAAGACAGCTTCACACCAGTACAGAGAGGTGTTGTTAGCGGTTGCCGAGTATATGGTATCCAAGAAGGGGCTTGCTGTCTGCGGCAGAGCCCGCAGATACAGCGAGAAATGCGACAGCTGTGTAGACAGGTTCATGTGCTTGACCCTAGGTGAAGGCGAAGACGGTGATGTACTGGCCGATGTCTCGACATACCAGGATTACGAACAGAAGAAGTCGGACGAAGTAAAGGCTCTCGTCACGAAGTGGAATAGAAAGAGAGTTAGGGACAAAGGGAAATGGTTGTAGCTGCTGGGTTTGGGTTGTGCTGGAGTTACTGTCGCGCCATAATGCAGACTCGCAAGAATCATGACCGGCATCCCAGTACTCGGTACACAGAAGCACGACATCGGTTCGTATTCGGTCGATTTCTAGGAAAATTCGCGGAATTTTTGCTCGTAACTATCAATTTAGCTTGCGCAGACTTAGGGTCATTTTGGTAATATATTATTAGAGGATAAGTTTTAGGGGAACTGTATCGAAAAGACTATGACCAATAAGATACTGGCGACTGAGTGCTCTAGGAGCCTGCTGGAGGGTCAGTCAATATGGATAACTAGCAAGTGGTGGAAATCCACTTGTATGGACTGATGCCGTATCGATAACTCTCATCGGTCATCACGACCATCTAACCATCTTGACCTATCTCTAGACCGTCCTTACGTTCTACACGTCCAGCTACAGTCTGGTCGGTCTGTCTGGTATTAGTGGAAGAGAGGTGATGGGGTTGATGATGGACAAGTGACAAATCCCCACCAACAAGAAGAAGGAGTATAGAATGAACAGAACTGAGGAATCGTATGCTCAATGGTTTGAGCAACTAGCGGACTGGGATTGGTTCGCGACATTTACTTTTGCACACCCAACTTCTCCCAGGACGGCTAACCGTCTCTGGAGAAAGCACTGGCTGCGTTCACTTGAGAAGGAAGTGAACGGGCAGGTTCACTTCGTGAGAGTGCTGGAAGAGGGTGATAACACCCATTATCACTGCTTGCTCAGTGGTGTCAAAGACCAGAAACCATCCGTTTGGGCACGTGTCTGGCACAACACTGGTGGCATAGCGGAGATCGAACCCTATGTACGTGGTGGTGGCGGTGCTGGCTATCTGGGCAAGAAGTGTGCACGGGGATGCGAGCCGGCGTTCAGCAAGAACATAGAGAAAGCTGCGCTTCATGTCTAGGGCGTGAGTCTGATCGGGCGCACCGTATTCTCCGCACACTAACAAGTGTGATGGTGCGTCCCTGCCTCCTGACAGAGTCAGAACCTCTGTGGACGGAGCTTCATCCAGGCTCCGTCCAGTCGGACAGGCGATCTGCGCTTGTCAATACTTATGGAGGAAAAGATGAAATGTGAACTGGAAGAACAGATAGACCATAGCAGCATCAGACAGAGATTCAGGGAGACTCTCGTGTATTGTCCCCTGTTTCACAGGAGAGGCGTGGGGATGTCTACGCTGGGCGTGATCTGCGGAGGGTGCTGCTTGAAGATTCAGCAACTCCTTGACGCGAAGGCTGATCTTCTGTTGAGGTCGGTAGTCTCTGTCGAAGACTACAAGAGGAATCCTGATGTAATCCAGGAGCACCTCCCTGAGAGTCT
>SL_5KL_010_SEDDRAFT_10001003_pt1 | contig 17762 bp, 15 predicted proteins | sample SodLakKL_010_SED_FD_9118 | JGI IMG/M metagenome (IMG submission 9118)
ACGATATATGTAGATGGAGAAGGTACTACCGATCCTGAACCTGGTACCCATGCCTATATCGAAGGAACCGAGGTTATTTTGACAGCGATGCCAGACGAGGGGCGCGAGTTCGTGGAGTGGACAGGTGACTATGAAGAAACGGAAGACGAGATAACGATAGTTATGGACGAGGATAAAAAAGTAACAGCGGTGTTCGAAGAGATACCTGCATACGAACTTGAGGTTGATATAGAGGGTGAAGGTGAAGTGGTGGTAGAACCTGAGCAGGAAGAGTACGAAGCGGGCACGGAAGTGACTCTAACGGCTGTACCTGACGAAGATTGGCACTTTTATGAGTGGACCAGCGATGCGGAAGGGACGGAGGAAGAGATCACTATCATCATGGACGATGACAAAGAGGTGACGGCACACTTTGCGATGAGGGAATACACTTTAACGGTACACGTGGAAGGAGAGGGGCTTGTTGAAATCGATCCAAAACTGGAACAGTACGAGCATGGAACCGAGGTCAACTTGACGGCGATACCCGAGGATGGCTGGTACTTCAAAGAGTGGACTGGTGATGTGGAAGGAACGGAGGAAGAGATCACTATCACCATGGACGATGATAAAGAGGTAACGGCGGTGTTCGAAGAGATCCAAACATACGAATTGACGGTGGATGTAGAGGGTGAAGGAGAAGTGGTGGTAGAACCCGAGCGGGAAGACTACGAAGAGGGAACCGAAGTGACTCTTACGGCTGTACCTGACGAAGGTTGGCACTTTGTCGAGTGGACAGGGGATCATGAAGGTACTGATGAACAGATCACTATGATCATTGAAGATGACATGCACATCACAGCAGTGTTTGAAGAAGAGATCGAATACTACGAACTAACTGTTAATGTGGAAGGTGAAGGCACCGTAGAAGTTGAGCCCGACCAGGACGAGTACGAAGCGGGCACGGAAGTGACTTTAACAGCGGTACCTGCCGAAGGTTGGTACTTCGAAGAGTGGTCCGGTGACGAAACAAGTACCGAAGTAGAAATCACCGTCACCATGGATGAAAACAAAAACATCACCGCACACTTTGAGAAGTTGGACCCGGGAGAATTTGAATTATCCAACCTAACAGTAGAGCCGGAAGAACCGGAAGTGGGTGAAGAGATCGAGATAAGCGTAGACGTGACCAACGTGGGTGAGCTAGAAGGAGAATACACTGTAGAATTTTACGTGAACGACGCCCTTATCGACGAAGTAGAGGTAGAGCTGGAGGCCGGTGAAACAAAAACGGTTTCAACGACCTACGAGATCGGAGAGGACGGGGAGTATCACATAGAAGCGGGAGACGTGAGCCTTACTTTTACTGTCGAAGAAGTCACCACCGACAGTTGGTTGATCGCCGCTTTGATCCTCTCGATCATCGCTCTGCTCGTGTTCGTCTGGATGGGGATGCAGAGTGACGAGAAGACACCTGATGATCCCGAGGAGAACGACGAAGAAGACTAACGGCAGGAATCCTCTCCAACAAAGTCGATCTCAGGTTTCCTTTCGTATCGAACTCGTGTCCTTTGATGTTGAGCTCGTTTCGATTTTCCAACTATCGATGTAGTGTTCCCCTCCAAATGTGTCATTCTTCTCAGCAGTTGTTTTTTCGGCGACTACAAACAAGATAAAACGTCGAAAACAGATGGCATCAAAACCGCTCAGATGAGAACGGACACGTATTCTGCACCTAATTTCAAACCAAAAACGAAAAGCAAATCCCGAAAAGATCACAAAACCTCTGAAAAAAAAGCTCTATTCTTCAGGAGGTATAACTATTTCATAAGAGACTGAGTTATAATTCCCGTTCACATCTTCCATTTGGACATCTATCGTGTAAGTACCTCGGGTTACGTATTCAAAATCTGCAGTATACCAATGCTCTTTATCAGGATCCCTCTCCATACTTTTTTCATCATCATCATCCAACCAGATCCGAACGCTTTCATCGACTATCTCCGTGTTGGAAGTTATCTTCGCCCTGATGGTGATGTTGAAAGGACCTTCTAGATCGTCGGTGACGTTTTCTATCAAGACGCCATGCTCGTCATAGAGCTCTACCCTGACCCTGTCGAGGCTGGGGTCGGCGAAGTCACTGAAAGGGGGATTCATCAACAGAATCCAAACAGCCAATAAAGTCATGGCGTAGACTCCAAGATTTTTTGCCCAGCCCTTGGCCCCCATCTCATCTATTTTTATCTTCAGAGTTTCGAATATAGGTTTTAAAACTAAGATACCAGCTAATCCTGCAAAGAAAGCGATCATGGCTTCTTCGGTGAGAGAGAAAACCCACCAACTCACCAGTGAAAACAGCGGAGCTACGGCTACACTGACCAGCGTGGCTTTGCCTTCGTTTATCTGGTCCTTCATGTACTTCTCACGATCGAAGTCAGGCATCTCAAAATCGATGTCTTCTTCCTCTTCTTCTTTTTTCTTGCGTCTTTTAGCCATCTATGAAAAGAACTAGATGCACTTCGTTAAAAATGTTTTGTAGTTTTGAACATGAACGACCGAACAGTAAAATATCACGGTATCTATCCATAAAAACATGCGCCTGATATTGGACGAAAATCTACCTTCAAAGGTAAAAGAGGACATAATGGAACTGCACGAACCCGATGATTTTGTGGATATCGACGAGGAATATCAAGGTATGTTGGACTTCAAGATAGTGGACATGATGGAAGAAAACGATGTTATGATCACCAGAGACAAGGAACTGCATAAAAATTTACTAGACACTGACAGAAAAAGCGTTTACTACGATATAGAAAAAGAAAACATCGTTGATGTCCAGATAAAGACCGCATATTACCTAAAAGGTTACCCGGGGGAAGAGATCCATAACGGATCAGAGAAAAATGAACACATAAAAAAAGGTGAAAGAGCCCTGCTAAAAGAACGGTTGGAAAGACTCAAAAAGGAAAACGCAGAGTTGCGTACGAGGGTCAACGTTTTGGAAGGAAAATTAGAGTCCGTACTGAAAAAGGCTCGCTCCGCCCTTGGAGATACTGAAGAGTAAAAGAACTATTTGAAAACAAAACCTTTTTCTTCGTGGATGACCCCTGATCCTTTTTTGACCGTACCGACTATTTTACCTTCCACGTGCTCGGCCAATTCCTCCGCCGTGTCAGAAGAAGTTACCATACAGAAACCCATACCCATGTTAAAAGTCCTGTACATCTCTTTGCCAGAAACTTTGCCTTCTTCCTGCAAAAACTCAAATATCGGCTGTTGTGCTAGAGGCTTTTCTATCACATACTGGAAATCCTTGTTTATCCTACGTATGTTTTTCAAACCACCTCCAGTTATATTCGCTAAACCTTTGATCTCATATCTTTTCACCGCATCCAAAACTACCTTGGTATATATCTCGGTGGGTTTCAGCAGTTCTTCGCCCAATATACCGAAGTGTAGTTCGTCATGGTATGAGTGCTCCGATCTTTTCACAATCTTTCGGGCTAGAGTCAGCCCGTTTGAATGTATGCCGGAACTGGGTAAACCAATTATCTTGTCTCCTTCTTTAACGTCGGTGCCGTCGACGATGTCCTCTTTTTTAACGTAACCCAGGGCCGTACCCGCTATGTCAAAGTCGGTGATAATATCGCCCAAAGTAGCGGTCTCTCCACCTATTATGGTCATGTTGGAAAGCTCCGCTCCTTTTTGAAGTCCTTTGCCTATCTCTTTTGTTAGTCGAGGGTCCGGCTCTTCCAATGCAAGGTAGTCGACGAAAGCTATGGGTTCCGCTCCGTGACAGATGGTATCGTTGACGTTCATGGCTATGCAGTCTATGCCTATGGTATCCCACTTTTTCATCCTGTTGGCAACGAGAAGTTTCGTGCCTACGCCGTCCGTGCAAAGTGAAAGGGCGAATTCGCCAAAGGCGACCAAACCTGTGAACTCGCTTTTCAAAGGTGCGCCTCTGCCTTCCCTAGCAAAAAGGACTGCATCGGTCAGAGCCGCTATCGCTTCTTCTTCCTCGTCTATATCCACGCCCGCCTTTTTGTAAGTTAAACCCGGCATGGTTAAACATCTAGTTCCTGTTTATTACCTTTTCCATCTCCTAGTAAAATTTTATATGATAGGGGGATCTTATTTTTCCAAATTCCAAATAAGGAGGACAAGACTTGGCGATGAAAGAACGGACTACAAGATGGGGTGTGGATGCTACAAAACCTTGGGAAAGCGACGATCTTAAAAAGGCCGTCGTAGGATAGGTGATAGTATGTTCGATCTTCAAAAATCTTCCGAAGATGAGGATGATGATATAGAAGAAAAAATCCACCAAGATAGTTCTACAGTAAAAAAAGAAGTCGAGTATCCCTACGAATTCGACGAGGAAAGGAGAAAAAAAGCCAAAGTATATTCGAAGCAGAAGATGTACACAGGTTTACTAGGTGGTACGCTGCTTTCTCTTCTTTTTCTAGGGATCGTTTATTTATCTGGATTCGCAGAATACCTTGCCATTGGGATCGGCGACTTGACGGAAAGCACCGTTCTAGCTCATCATTGGGTGAACGCTGCGATATTCGTAGCACTCTTTTTTCTATTGATGTTCCTCATATCTCTCCCTATTTCCTATTACTCAGGATTCGTGCTGGAACATAAATACGATCTCAGCAACGAGACCCTAGGAGAATGGATGAAAGATCAACTGAAATCTCTGACAATTTCGCTTTTGCTCTCCACGCCGATAGTGCTGGGCCTATTCTTTTTAGGGTACAGTTTTCCAAATCTTTGGTGGTTGTACGCAGGTATACTTCTTTTCGTGATCTCTGGCGTACTCTCTAACATCTCACATCTGGTCATCCTGCCGCTATTCTACGATCTTGAAGAACTGAAAGACGAAGAACTGAAGAAGAGGCTCATCGAGATGGCTGAATCCAACGGAGTCAAAAAGGTGGAAAAGGTACTGGTTGTGAAGGCTGGTGAAAAGACGGAAAAGGCCAACGCTGGATTCGCAGGTATGGGTAGAACAAAAAGATTGTTGTTATTTGATACACTGCTGGATAAATTCCATCCCAAAGAGATAGAGAGCGTTGTAGCGCATGAGATGGGGCACTACGTGAACAAAGACGTGATACGGTTCATGCTTATCAATGCGGTGTTGATATTCCCTATGTTTTACTTGGCGGGTGAGATATTCACATACTGGGGGAGTTTTGAGAACATCTACCAACTTCCTCTTTTCCTTCTGATCCTTTACGGACTCTATTCATTGGTGGATCCCGCCACCCTAGCATACAGCCGTTATCGGGAAAAGGAAGCTGATGAATTCGCTCTTAGAACAGTCAAAGACGGAGACGCCTTCGTATCGACCTTCAAACGACTTTCAGATATCGCTCTTTCCGAGGTGAATCCTCATAGGTTGGTCGTGATCTTCTTTTACGGCCATCCCGCACCGATAAAGAGGATCAAGATGGCTGAAAAGAAAGTTATTGCGGAGAATACGCCGACAAAAAAACAAAAAGGATAAATAGCAATAATATTTAACTCCACTCAGAAACTAACCCCGACTTAGCTCAGCTTGGCTAGAGCGGGTGACTGTAGTCGGTATTTACATGGCCTTTCCTGGCCTAATCACCCGCGGAAATCATCAGGTCCCCGGTTCAAATCCGGGAGTCGGGACTTTTCTTTCTTATCTGAGGATTTGAACTACGGTTCACGAGCAAATCTGTGATTTGTGAGTAGTTGGAATCTATGATTCCGACGTGAATACGGGAGGCGGGACTTTTCTTTCTTATCTGAGGATTTGAACTACGGTTCACGAGCAAATCTATGATTTGTGAGTAGTTGGAATCTTTGATTCCGACGGGAATACGGGAGTCGGGACTTCAACTTCCCTTCAACTTTTTCTTAGACCAGTAAATCAAAGTGGTCATGGTACCGACTTTAACGAAAAGTGCCCCTTGAAAACCACTGAGAAAACTCTCTTCACCTATCACTACTCTTCCACTTTTATCCATATCGAGTGTCTCGAAGCTCTCTTCCCAATCATCAAGGCGGCCTCCTGAAAAATGCAAAAATGTGTAAAAGTCTTCCAGATGGGATTCACCATCGGTCTCTTTTCCATCATCGGCCCAGATGGTGAATCTCAATGCATCTCTAGCGAAGAACTGATCATTCACGGGGTCTATGTTCACCCAACCGATCTCTCCTTCAGCGGTAATAAATTTTAAACGGATCCATCCGTGTCCTCCCCAATCATCTCTGACCCTGTCGTATAGAACTCCAAGCTCTATACATGTGGGGATCCCCACCGCTCTAGCCATGGATATATACAGGAAAGATTGCTCGTCGCAGTCTCCAGCCCTTTCATCATAAGTCCATATGGCGTGTTTAGGTCTGTTATCTCCTTCGATATCATCCCTCCTGTACACAATATTTTCGTCCAACCAATCGTATAGTGCTCTGGACATATCATATATATTGCTCTTTCCCTCGACTATCTCTTCCGCCTTCTCCTTTAAAACGGGATGATCAGGTTGGATCATCCAGTCGTTTTCACCGTCACCGTTCCTATCTATGCCGAGCTGCCACTGATTTTTATTGTACCTTTCTTTCAACTCTTCATCTATATCGTCTAAATATCCTGACTCTTCGGATGAATATGCCCATTCAACCGTCTCAGTAGATACGCTATAGGTGATGGAGATGGTTTCGCTCCTTTTGTCACGAGATATCGTAGAACCAAACGTCTCCTCCCACACCATCCAGTCGTAACCGTATTTCTCTATATATTCTGGATCAGGGTCACCCTTGACCTCGTGTATCTCTTGTATGTTATCGATAGATTCTGGAATCGGTAGGTCTATCTCATAAGAGATCCTATCGCGGGACGTCAAAGTTATATCCCGTCTCAGTACGAATTCGGCTTTTTCTGGATAAACCCTTCCACTCTCCCACGGAAAGCGGTAGCCCACAAATAGAGGGACAAAAAAGATGGCAACCACGAGCATGAAAACCAGGAACAGAACTAATACTAACTTAAGTCCAGATCTTTTCTTACCTCCCTGGTCACCATAGCTATCAGGAGGCCTTACTTGGCCGTATCCCTCATACCTTGTAGTGGATCCTTCTCCGTCCGGATAACTACTTTCGGGACTTCCACCCCAATTCTCTTGACGAGGATCTTGGTCTCTCATCTAAAACTACATATCACACACCCATATTATTAAGTTAGGGGCGATATCCTAATCTTCCATCTCTTCGACACGCTTCTTTAACTCGTCGGGTATGCTCGCAGGTATGACTTCGTTGTAGATGTAGAACATCAAAACAGTACAGTATATGGCTCCGATACCCAGCATCGCATAAGTGCCGATCATACCGAATTGGAGGGACCATGCCAATGTCATGACCAAGCCGTGTAAACCACTCACCATGAATCCCCTGGCAAGATACTTCCAAAACTCGCCTCGATAACTACCATATCCGATTATGGTGCCCGTACCTGCATTTATCAAAGTGTAGTTATAAGACATCAAAAAAACGAACAAGATCGTTGGAAGATCAAGCATTATATCTTCATCTATAAATGCCACACCGGCGGTATACGAATACACGAAGGTTATCATGGCCCCGATGCCGGTCCCTATAGCCAGACCGTAAAATGTGCTGTCATGCTTCAGTCTGAACGGTTTTTGTAACAAGATAAAGAATTTGACTACCTCTATGAGGGCTATCACGGAAATAGCCATCAAAAAGTCTGTAAGGTCAAAAAAGAGGGAAAAAAATCCCAACACCATGCCCAAGCCTAAGCCCACTATGATCATGAAAAATGCCTTATTATCTTTGAAATAGACGTCGAACTCTCCTAAAACAAAATAGAGGATCACCACTGCAGGGATGAAACTGACGAGTCCTAGTATCGTGAAAGGGTCCATAACAGTCATTAGTGATTCTTGATCAAAGCGGTATCTTTTTCAAATCATGGTATTCCGGACCGCTTTTTTTCAATATGCTCTTTTTCAGTGTTAATTCCGTGACTTCGAAGGATGCGAAGTGTTCATTCTCATAACTCTCTATAACATCTACCAATTTCTCTTTGTTCTTTCCACCTTTAACCCTAGCTACTGTTATATGAGGAGAAAATTCCCTGTCATCTCTCTCGAAGCCCAAAGGAACCAGTTCCTCCTCCACCCTGTGAGCCATGTCGGTCAGGAAGGGTATATCTTCAGCTTCTGTGGTTCCGGCATGAGGAGCTTCAAGCCTAGCTTCTGAACCGATCCAAACTACTTTTATATAACCCAGATGTGGAAAGGCTCCCGTGCCCTTCAAGTCCAAGGTGAACGGCTGGAAGTCTTCGAGTGCGAATTCCGCCTTCTCGACTATCCTTTCTACCTTTTCCTCGTCCACATCTCCCAAGAACTTTACGGTCATATGAAGTTGGTTGGACTGTACCATATTCAAAGGCGCACCACTTCTCTCCAGTTCATCCATAAATTCATGTATCTTATCCGTGGGCTCTACATCCATCGATATAAATCCTCGAAAGGTCATACACCTCTATCAAAAAGGGCTTTCTTAATTCTTTCGGATGAGATCAAGTCATCTTATCCCAATCGTCCCTGACCACGTCTTCTTCTACCAAACTCACTCCTTTTTTCTCATGAGTATGTCCATAGTATGCGATGATTCCAGACATACCCAAAAAGAATATGATCAGAGGAAAGACCACATATCCAGGGATGGACAGGATCCCTGCTCTCTCAATCATGGTTGCAAAATCAGGGATAGAATACGGATGTATAGCTAGCTTGCCTAACCACAGCATCGTAGTCACCGAAAAAAGCCAAAAATAAACTCTCCTCAATCTGTGGGCTACCGCGATCCAAAGAGGTATCTTGAACTGAGGGTGCCTTAAGTCATTGGCAAGGGTCTTCATCCAGGCTCTAGAACTCACTTTGTCCTTTGGGTACAGAGTTCTAGCTATGAAGTTTTCTTCTAAAGCCTTGATACGGCCCAGCCAGACATTGTAGTACCTGTATCTTCTAGATTCGATCCAAAGAAGAGTTCCCATGAATATCAAAACGCCGAGTATGAGTTCATGTCCTCTTTGGGGATCGCTAAAAGCCCAAGTGGTGATGGCCGATAGAATAACGATAGACCACTCCGTCGTCCTATCAAGTCTTCTTCTCCAGTTATAAGCCCTCTGTACCTCCGCCCTGTACATATGAGTTATTATCTGTGTGAAGTCCGAAGACGATTGCTTTTCGACGAATTCCTCAGGGTCCGGTTCACTTACCACCATTTTCTTTATCTCCTATCTCTATCCGTCTTATTTTACTTTACCGCACACTCGTGTGCTTTCCCGATCACTTCACTTAGGTCCGATATTCGCTCCCTTTCCATCAACTCTTTCATCTCATCTGCTATCTTTTGAGGTGCTTCTTTTCCTCTAGATCTTATGGCGGTTCCCACCTGTACTGCAGATGCTCCCGCTGATAAGTACTCTAAGGCATCTCTTCCAGTTGTTATACCTCCACACCCGATTATGGGTATTTCCGTGGCACTGTATACCTCAAAAACACACCTCAGTCCTATGGGTTTTATGCCCGGTCCGCTGTAGCCTCCGACTTTGTTTCCCAATATAGGGGTCCGTGTTTCAAAATTTATCGCCATGGCTTTTACCGTATTTATACAAACGATGCCGTCGGCACCGCTCTTTTCAGCTACTTTTGCTTTTTCAGCGATCAAAGAAGAAGGAGGTAATTTTGCAAGGATCGGTTCGTCTATAGTGCTCTTCACCTCTTCGATCACTTCGGCCATCAAGTCCGGTTCAGAGGCGATGGAAGCACCATAACCCTCGGCGTGTGGACAGCTGAGATTGAGTTCGACTATGTCTGCTCCGTTCAGAACCATCTTTTCAGCTAAAAATGCAAAGTCATGGGGATCGGATGCGAAAATACTGCCTATCAACGGCGTGTTTTTAGCCTTTGATTTTAATGCCACAAGTTCTTCGATATAAGAGTCGATACCTGGATTAGGTAGACCCATGGCGTTCAAAAGCCCCGTATCCAACTCAACAACAGTAGGATTGGAGTGTCCTCCTCTAGCTTTCATTCCTATAGATTTAGTGACCACGCCGCCCATACCTCCACGGATAAGCCGTTCCATGGACTCTGCAGTTTGATCTAGTATCCCTGAAGCGAGGATCAAAGGCGGGTCGAATTCGAATCCAAATGATTTAGAGCCGAGGCTTGTCATCGCTATCCCAAAAGAGAGGATGAAAATAACGTTTTGGTTCCGTGAAAAATTTTTCAAAACCTCACAAATCGACGATAAAATTAAATGCACCGCTTAGATATGGGTAGATTGATCTAGCATGTTCAAAGATACGATACCCGGTCTGGAGCGGATTTTTAAAACGGACACTGATTCTCCCAAGGTTGTTCTGGTTACCGGCCCCCCCGGTTCTCTAAAGACCAGTTTTTGTTACGATATAATGACAAAAGCTCTCAGGGGAACGGACGACTTTGGATTGTACGTCACCCTGGAAGAGGAAAAGGATAGTCAGATCAAGAACATGGACGACTTGGGTGTTAGTTTGGTCGACAATATGCACATATCCGATATAACCGATCTTCGGGAGATCGACGACATAATAGAAGAGGAGACTACGGATTATGTGGAATTCATAGAAGATATGTTGAGGCACTTCCGAGAAGAAAAGGGAGATAATTTTACCATATTTACGTTGGATTCTCTAGGAGCACTTTACTCTCTCATGGAAGATACGGAAAACATGAGAAAACGTATGTTCTCCTTCTTCAAACTGCTAAGAGATTTTGATCTTTACTGCTTCGTGGTGATGGAAAGATCCTCGGATTCCGAAGCAAATCTACTGGGAGACGAAGGCTTTCTGGTAGATGGTGTGATCAACATCAGCATCGACAGAAAAAAGGGAAAGCTCACCCGTTACATACAAGTAGAAAAGATGAGGTCTTGTCACCACGATATGGAAAAACACGCCCTAGAAGTTGGAGAAACGGGACTAAAAGTACTAGGACCGCTCTTCGAGTGAAAATACCCGTAAGGTACTTAAATCAGAATATAATATCCTTCATCGTATCGGTTACACTGACCTGTGTTAAAAATTCAAGGAGGTATCACTATGGCAGAAGATGGAGAAAGCAACTCGGTCCTATCCGAAATGGAAGGTTATGTTAAGAAGTTAAAAGATAGAGAAGAAAAGCTTGATGAAAGAGAAAAGACGATCAAAGAGAAGGAAGAAAAATTCAAAGACCTTGACGAGAAATTGAAGGCCAAGAGAGATAAGATCAAAAAAATAAGAGAGGACCTTGACTCCGAAAGGGAAGAGGTAGAAGGTCTCAAAGAAAAACTCAATACGGAATTAGAAGAGATCAGAGAGATGAAGAAAGGTTTCTCCGAGAAACAAGAAGCACTCCTTGAAAGAGAAGAAGCTATCATAGAGAAGGAAAAAAATCTCGGCGTACGGGAAAACGAGATCGTAAAAGAAGAAGAGGAAATGTTGGAAAAGAGAAAAGAAACACTTCATACCCTAGCAGAACTACAATCCACTCTAGAAGAAAGTTTAGATGATAGCAGAAAGATAGTGAAAAAAGAAAGAGAGCTGCTGGACCTAGACCATGAGTTGGCCGAGAAACGGAGTGACCTGTTAAAATGCCATCAAGAGATGTTGGAAAAAGAAGACGAAGTCATAGGTGAAAAAATAGAAGTGCCTTCTCTGGACATAGAGATGCCCGAAAGAGAGGAGATCCCCGAAGAAGTTGGAGAGACGGAGGAAGTACCTGAAGAGGAGGAATCGGAAGAACCAGAAGCACCGGAGGAAGAGGAAACGGAAGAAGTTGAAGAAGTACCGGAGGAAGAGGAAACGGAAGAAGTTGAAGAAGCACCGGAGGAACCTGAAGAACCGGAAGAAGAAGAGACCATCAAATGTCCCAGCTGCGGAACGGTGGTAGGTCCCGATATAGAGGTCTGTTTCTCCTGCGGTACTGACCTAGCAGAGGGAGGAGAACAGGAGGAACCAGAAGCACCGGAGGAAGAGGAAAAAGAAGAAGAAACCACAGAAAAAGAGAGCGTAAAATGCCCCGAGTGCGACACCGAATTGAGTTCCGATGCAGAAATTTGCTACGCCTGTGGAGCCGAAGTGAAGACCGAGGAAAGCGAAGGGACGAGCTGCCCCGTGTGTGGAACTGAGCTCAGCCCCGATGCGGAGCTGTGTTACGCTTGTGGATCTGAATTGTGAATTCGAAGCTCACCTTATCAAAAAACTACAAGGTAAATCTTTATTGGTTTAGACATATTGGTGATTTTTGCTGTCAAGAAGGTAGAGAAGATGGAAGTAGGTCTAGTAGGTAAACCAAACGTTGGGAAGAGCACATTTTTCTCAGCCGCCACAATGACACCCGTAGAAGTCGCCTCGTACCCTTTTACCACCATAGACGCCAACCGCGGCGTTGGATACGTGACGCATGACTGTCCACACACCCATCTGGAAGTGGAGTGCGATCCTAACAACTCGCCTTGTGAAAGGGGTACTAGGATGGTCCCCATACAACTGATAGACGTCGCCGGTCTGGTAAAAGACGCCCACTCTGGAAGGGGTTTAGGCAATCAATTTCTAGACGATCTAAGACAGGCTTCAAGTCTTATACATGTAGTGGACGTCAGCGGCTCTACCGACGGAGAAGGTAATCCCTGCGAGAGGGGAGAACACGATGCAAAAGAAGATGTGGAGTTTTTAGAAGACGAGATCGATCATTGGTTGAAAGGCATACTAAAGGATAATTGGGACAAGGTATCTCGGAGGATAGAAGTGAGCGGAGAGAAGCTAGATAAGGCTCTCTACCAACGAGTATCCGGTCTCGGCATCACAGAGGTAGAAGTGGTAAGAGCTCTGCGGACGGTAGACATCCCCCAGGATACCTCAAGATGGGAAGAGGATGACTTCTTCGTCTTGGCTCGAACGATAAGAAAAGAAAGCAAACCCATCATAATTGCGGCCAACAAGATGGACCTCGCCGCAAAGGGAGACCTTGCGGATCTCGAGGGACTTGGCCAGGCTGTGATCCCTACTTCCGCAGAATACGAACTCGCCCTCAGGAAGGCAAAGGACTCTGGTATAGTGGACTATGTACTCGGTGAAGATGATTTTGATATATTGAGAGAAGACATATCTGATGAACAAAAAAAGGCACTCCAGAGGATCAGAGCTTTCATGAAAGAAAACGGAGGTCTGGGAGTACAGGAAACCTTGGAAAAAGCCGTATTCGACATGTTGGATATGATGGTGGTATATCCCGTAGAAAATGAGAACGATTATACCGATAAAGAAGGCAGGATACTTCCTGATGCTTATCTTCTTAAAAGAGGAAGTACCGCAGAGGACTTGGCCTTTAAAGTCCATACCGATATAGGGGAAGGTTTTATAAGAGCTATCGACGCTAAAACTGACAGGGTCATCGGAAGAGACCACGAGTTAAAGGACGGGGACATAATCAAGATCGTATCGGAGTGAAGAATAAAATATGGAAAAAAGAACTCTAAGACTCCTATCGGGCTCTTACCGAAAGAGCGAAGACAGAGAAGGGGTTGAAATAGAACTTTACGGGAGGACTGAAAAAAAAGAATCCATCACACTATTGTACCACGATTTCGATCCTTACTTTAAATTAGTCGAACCGCCAGAAGGTGTTTTGGAAGAGCTTGAGAACGACCATGAGGTAAAAGACATCATAGACGAGGAACTATGGCTGGACGGGGATCTGAAAAAATGTAAAAAGGTAGTCTGTACCTATCCATGGAAAGTTCCAGGATATAGAAAGAGATTTAAAAGGCGGTGCAGAGTGTTAGCTGCGGATATACCCTTTGTACAACGTTTTATTTACGATCTGGATCTCGACTCGACCATCACGGCTGTAGGAGAGACGATAAAAAACGAAAACTACACCACCGATTTAGTGATGGATGTCGAGGAGTTCCAAGAGAGTAAGGCAAAAAAATTAGGGCTCACCATACTTAGTTTTGATATAGAAAATAGTCTGAAAGACGACCGGATATTGACCATCGGATGTGTTCTGGAATCAGGAGATAGCAGGGAAAGGGTGAGCTTCGATGGCGATGAAAAGGATATCTTGAATAACTTTCAAAGATTCGTCCTGGAAAAGGACCCCGATATAATCACTGGATACAACATAAACGGCTATGATCTGCCCCTTCTCGATGAAAGAGCGGAGAAAGTAGGATCTAAAAACCTCTACCTGGGCAGAGATAGAGGTGAGTTGAGAAAAAGAGGAAACCGATACTGGTCTGTGAATGGAAGGATCATCGCCGACGCATGGTGGAGTGTGAGATCGGAACTTAATCTGAAGAGAGAAACATTGAACCACGTCTCCAAAGAGCTATTGGGGAAAGAAAAGCACGACGTAGACCCCTCTGAGATAGACCACGAGTGGAAGGAGGACCCTAAAAAGGTCAAAGAATACTGTGTCAAGGATGCGGAACTCGCACTAGATATATTGAAGGAATTGGAAGTCATAGATAAAGCGATGGACATGGGTACCGTAGCAAAACTACCTGTAGAAGAAGGACTCAATCCCAGAACTTCTACTCTCGTCGACTCCATATTGATAAGGAAGGCCAACGAACAAAACATAGGAGTTCCTTTGACGTCGCACGGTGGAAAAAGAGGGAAGATAAAGGGAGGATACGTTCACTCCATAGAACCAGGACTTTACCACTGGGTCAGTGTTTTAGACTTCAAAAGCATGTATCCCAGTATCATCATAAAGAACAACATCTGTTTCACTACCCTTTCGAAGCGGGGAAGCATCGAAAGTCCCACGGGTACTAAATTTTTGAGTACGGATCAAAAGAAAGGTATCCTGCCAGAGATCCTGGAAGAACTGATGAAAGAAAGGGACGAAGTCAAAAAGAAGATGAGAGAGTCAGAGGGTAAAGAGGAAAGATATTATAGGGGACTCCAGAACGCTATAAAAGTTTTGATGAACTCATTTTACGGCGTGTTCGCCTCTTCTTTCTATAGATTTACGGACCCCAACATAGGAGAGAGTATAACCGCCTTTGCAAGAGAAAACATAAAAAAACTCATCCAGGACCTAAAAGAAGAAGAGTTAAAAGTTATATATTCGGATACTGACAGCGTCTTTTTCCAGTCTCCTGAGGATAATTTAGAGGACACCATCGAGATCAGTGAAAGGATCGCGAAGGAGTACAGCAGTGAGGAGACCATATTAGAATTCGAAAAGGTGTTGAACCCCTTTTTCAGTCACGGTAGGAAAAAAAGATACGTCGGAAAGATAATTTGGCCGGAAGAAGATATGCTGGTGAGAGGTTACGAACTCCGAAGAAGCGATTCCTTCGAAGCTCAAGACGAAGCCCTTGAAGAACTGTTCCGATATGTGCTCGATGACGATATAGAAGGTGCTGTGGAAAGAGCGAAGCAGTGGATCACCGAAGTGCGAAACGGTGAAGTCGAACCTGAAAAACTTGTCATATCCAGGACCTGTAAAAAATTCAGCTCGTATAAGAATCCAGAAAGCATGCCGAACGTACAGGCCGCAAGGAAGATGAAGAAGAATGACTACAAGTTCACGCCGGGGATGAAGGTCTCCTGGGTCGTTGTAGACGCTGATAGATCACCACAGGAAGTGGAGCCGTGGTTGCCTGACTTAAAATTCAAGAAAGAACCCGACTGGGAATACTATGCAAGAAGGATAGCTAAAACTCTTTCCAGGGTCACTGAAGTTTTCGGATGGGACGAAAAGGCTCTACTGTCCGGAACAAAACAGTCCGACCTGTTTTCTAGTAAATTCAATAGCAAAGATGTGAACGTCAAAAAAGATAAAAAGAACTGCGATAAGGTCCAAAAGAAGGATGAAGTAACGCTAGAAGATTTTATGTGAGTTTTATCTTTCGCCTATAACTACAAATGTGTTGGAATCTTTTAAGTAAGGCGTGAATTCACGATGGTCTATAAAATGGATGTTTTCAAAGCCAGCTTCTTTGAGTATTTCTTTTATCTCGTCTTTGGAAAATAGTCTCAGTTGTATCTCATACTCCACCGATCTGACTTCCCCCTCGTCTTGCTTATCCACAGATAGTTTTTCCTTTATCTCCAGCAGATTCGTATCTGAGTTATAACTAGTTTGGTTGTACTTCCAAAGATCCATATGGTTGGGAGGGGCACGCATAGGATCGAATTTCTTTTCATCGCGGTGAAAATCTTCATCTGGAAGTTTAAAAAGCTCAAGTGCCAATGCGCCACCGGGTTCCAAGTGTGCATAGGATTTAGCTAAAAAGGAGTCTATGTCTTCTCTGTCTTCAAAATGGTGGAAGTCGCCCGTAGATACGAAGGCGAAGTTGAATCTTTTATCCAAGTTGAAGTACCGTGCGTCGTCGGTCACCAATTCTATGTTTAAGTCTTCTTCTTTTTTCCTCTCCTCTTCGATCCTATCTTCAGCAACGTATATCATCTCTTCAGTGAGGTCGAGAGCGGTAACATCATAACCTTTCTTTGCCAAACCTACAGATAACTCCGCCGTCCCGCACATAAGATGTAGAACATCTTTTCCATACTTCTGGATCAGTTCATGCCAAAATTCGATCTCCTCCTCCCTCTCAGGAAAAAAATAATCTATGGTTTGAGCACGGAGTGCGTAAATTTCCCTAATATCTGCGGGTCTGACTTGTTTCATATTTGAACAAATCACGGAGGATATTTAATCCTTTTGAATCTTTCACCCGGGCGTAACGATACCTTCGTCTGTGATCCTGAATTGGACCCTTATCCCCTCGGGTTGGGAACGATGCTTTTTTAGGATACATTCTCTCTGGTGCGAATTCAAGGCATCTAACATCACTATGGTCTTGGCTATGTGGTAAAGTATATGACCACCCACGGGCTTTTTACCGTCGTCGCCTTCGTAAACCTGCGTTGTCACCACCACCGGGATGTCCTCTTTTCTAGCTATCCTCATCAACTCTACCAGTTGTCTTCCCAGCCGAGGAGACAGATTTTTCTCGCCGTCCTTATTGCGTAAAGCCCTGTAATACACGGTGAAAGAATCCACCATGACCAAGCCTATATCTCCTTGGCTGTCAGTGACCAATTTTGCGCTTTTCTTTATAAAGTCCTTCTGTTCTGAAAAAGAATGGGCTCTGAAGAAAAGAGTATTCTTCATCACCTCTTCCGATTGGTCGCCAGATATCTGCTGCAACCTCTCTATAGATACTCCTTCAGTATCGATAAAAATCGATTTTTTACCCTGTAATGCCGTATTTTTCGCGAGTTGAAGACAGATATTGGTCTTCCCGCTTCCGCCCTTTCCAAAGAATTCTGTGATGACACCTGATTCGATACCTCCTCCGAGCAGGGTATCTAGTGAATTGCATCCCGTCGATAATTTCATATCCGAAGAAACCAAGTGGGATGTATTATGCTTTGTGGTTTACCACAACAGTCAGATTTTTATATGTTTAGGGTGTACAGGAAAAAGCGATCCAACTTGCAATGCTCGCTCATAATGCGAGTGACGATCGGAAGCAAAGCCTCCGAAACACTCTCGAAATTCGCATACGCTCATTTCTGCGAGTGACGTGGAAAAGATTTCCACTAACACGCAAGTTTCACTCGTAAACTCGCTCCAACTTGCGAGGGTTCCACAGGAACAAAGTTCCTGTTCACTCTCGCTTTACTCGCTCAAAAAAAACCTTTTCGCTCCTAAAGCGAG
>SL_5KL_010_SEDDRAFT_10001004_pt1 | contig 17752 bp, 12 predicted proteins | sample SodLakKL_010_SED_FD_9118 | JGI IMG/M metagenome (IMG submission 9118)
GGGTACCCCAGCCGCTCTTGACGACGCGCAACGATTCGGCGGGTACAGTGAGAATGGTCCCCAGCACAACGAGCCCCACCACCCGAAGCCCACCCACGGCGTCGGGAGCACCGATTATTCCTTCCCCTACTCGGCCTCCCAGAGCAAAGAAAGCAAGAATCCCCCAGGCCGCCACCGCGAAGCTGATGCCCCCGAGCACCCAATTCCACCTTTGCTTGACCACCGAACCCCGTCCGCTCCGTATCGCCCAGGTCAGCGCACCCAGAGCGATAGCTATCATTGTCAGCCCCCAACCGAACAGTGCGAATATGCCATCCCAGAGCACATACAGCAGCACCACTATTACGACGATCAGGGTAATCCTGCGCACCACCGGCCGGGCGAAGAAGCCTGAAAATCGCTGCCATGCCGACGGGCGGCCTCTGGCTTTCCGCCTGGGTTTTGATCTGGTTCCTGTTCTAGGCACGGAACTGGTCCTACCTTCTTGCCTCTTTACGGTCCTTGCCTATCATCACAACTATAGGCATCACGATAGGACGGCGGCGCGTTCTTTGGTAGAAGAAACTCGATAGGGTGTCCTTCACTCTGGCGTCGACGTAGCCCGGTTCACTAATGCGCCTTCGGTCATGGTCCAGAGCAGCCAGCACAACGTCCTCGGCTTTCTCGACCAATGTCTGCTCTCCCTCAGCACCTACGAATCCTCGAGTCGTGATGCGCGGCTTCCCGGCCAGCCTTCCGCTTTCACCATCAATGGCGACACTCACCAGGGCCACTCCGTCCCGGGAGAGCAGCCGGCGGTCCCGGAGTACGTCGTCATCCAGTTCGCCCACAGTCAACCCATCGACGTAGACGACTCCGGCGTCTCCCCGGGCCACTACCTCTCCCGCGTCCGGTCCGAGTTCGAGGACATCGCCGTTCTCAAGGACAAAAATCCTGTCCCGGGACATTCCCATACTCTCCGCTAGATCGGCATGCAGGCACAGGTGACGATACTCGCCGTGAACCGGGATGAGGAATCTGGGCCGCACCAGACTCAGCAAGAGCTTCAGTTCCTCCTGGCTGCCGTGCCCGTGAACATGGACCTTGGCCAGCTTGTCGTAGATCACCCTGGCGCCCTGACGGAAGAGACTATCTGTTGTCTTGCTGACCAGTGCCTCATTGCCGGGAATCGTAGTTGCGGAGACCACTACAGTGTCGCCGGGCATTATCTGGACTTGACTGCGCGGATCCCGGTTGGCCATGCGCACCAGGGCAGAAGTCGGCTCGCCCTGACTCCCCGTGCTCAATATGATGACCCGATTGTGGGGTAGAGCTCTCAGCTCGTCGAGATTGCAGAGAATGCCCGCAGGAGCCGAGAGATACCCGGTTCTCAGCGCCATCTTCACTATCTCTTTCATGCTTCGGCCCGTGACATACACACGCCGGTCACGTTTCACCGCCACATCGAGCACCTGTTGGATACGTGATATAAGCGAGGCAAACGTGGTCACGATCACCCTTCCCTTTGCCGCGCTTATAATCCGATCCAGGGCCTCACTCACCACCGTCTCCGATGGAGTGAACCCCTCGAGTTCAACATAGGTTGAGTCGGAGAGAAGCAGCAGTACATCCTGCATGCCCAGGGCAGCCAGTTGGCTAAAGTTGGTGGGTTCGCCGAGCACCGGCGTATGGTCGAGCTTGAAATCGCCGCTATGCACGATAATGCCCTGGGGGGTATGTATGATGAGCCCCACAGAATCGGGAATGCTATGACACACAGCGAAGAACTCTATGGCCAAATCACCCAGTTGGACCTTGCTCCCAGGAGTAACTACTTTTAGGTCGGCCTCGCCCTTCATCCCTTTCTGCTTGAGATCAACCGAGATCAGTTCGCTAGTCAGTCTCGTGGCATAGACAGGAACCTGTAGCCGAGACAAGACGTAGGGGAGCGCACCGATATGGTCTTCGTGTCCGTGGGTGATCACGATGCCCCGCACGCGTTCCCGCCTCTCCACAAGATAGCTGATATCCGGGATGAGTAGGTCAACCCCGGGCATATCCTCGCCGGGGAACATCAGTCCGGCATCGATAACGACGATGTCACGACCGTATTCCAGTGCGATCATGTTCTTCCCGATCTCGCCCAGTCCGCCCAGGGGTATCAGTCGCAGCTTGTGTTCTGCCATGTTTCTCACCTTGGATCCACCTGATAGGCAAATGCTAGAACATGCTCAACTGCTGAACTCCCGCTGCCTCCTGACACACGCCTTTGTCCTCGGCCAGTATTTCGGGAATCCTGAGCATATCCGACTCGATAGTCCGGCGTAGCGAAGCCTGGTGGAGGGCTGCCGCCGGGTGATACATGGGATAATGAATCATGTCGTTCAGCTTGCGGGGCTTGCCATGCACCTTGCCTATGCTCTCACCGGGGGCATATCGCGCCAGAGAATGACGCCCCAGGGTGACGACCATCCGCGGCCGGATCAGATCTATCTGCCGGTCGAGCCATGGACGGCAGGACTGTATCTCAGCCGGCAATGGGTCACGGTTCTGAGGAGGACGGCACTTGACTATATTCGTAATATAGACGTGCTCCCGCCGCAGTCCGATCAAGGCGAGTAGCTGGTCCAGGAACTGCCCGGCTGACCCGACAAAGGGACGCCCCTGCTGGTCTTCGTGCCACCCCGGCCCTTCACCAATAAAGAGCAGGTTAGCGTCCTCAGCTCCCTCGCCCGGCACTGCCCTGGTACGCGATCTAGCCAGCTCGCAATGCGGGCAGACGAGGATCTCATCGGAAAGCCGGGCCAAAGCTGACATCTGATTCGATGGTACCACATCCACGTTTGCCGGTCAATTTGAGTTGAGCAAACTCATCGACCCCGGATGCTAGAGCTATTCATCCTGCTCTTCATCCTCGTCCTGCTCCCAAATCGGCTCGGTGAACTGGTCGATGAACTCCGCAGTGACTCTCTTGGCTATGCGATCCATCTCCTCATCGACCCGAATCGCCAGCAGCTGAAGCTCGGTCAAGTCAAGCGTAATGTCCAGCATCCTGGTCAGGATGCCCAGCACAGCTAGAGAGGCTTTGGGATTGGCTATCTGCGTTGCATACGCCGGAACTTCACCCAGCAGGCAGATGCCCTCCATCCCCCTCTCTTTCGCCATCCCCAGGATCAACCCGTTCAACCCCGCGATGCGCAGGTTGCCCCTGAGAACCACGTTGTGACTGCTCAACTCGTCAACCAGACCGGCGGTTGTCGCTGCCCCCCAGACATTCATCTCATCACTATGATGCACGCGTGTCACCGCAGCAGCACAACTGTATATCCTGGCCACCTTCAGCTTTTGCGCTACATCCAGAACGCAGTTGACCAGCTCATACCCCTTAGAAACGGGCTGCTCCTCCCCGACAAAGATGACCAGGCCCTTCTCCGCGTTCTCGGACTGCCAGTAGTAGAACTTGCTCTCCGGAAAGCGAGGGCTCTCCACCACGTTGTCCTTGACCGCGACGCCGACCGGCTCGAAGAAAGTAAGGGGATCGATCTGGCCTATCTCTACAGCATTCAGCTTATCAACCAGATACCGCGCAGCCGTCAGAGACACATCCCCAATGCCGGGCCACGAGGCAAGCATGGAACAAGTCTTAGGAGTCGGTTCTTCATACAGCTTTATGACGTCTTTCATGATCTCGCTCAGCTTCCCTTGGTTGCCACCGATATACGAGGGCAATACAGAGCAGGAGTGTGCAGAGCCCCCTCAACCCATCTCGCTTCCCGCCCTATGCCGCACAGCTCCCCCAATACCTCGAACACGTTGCCGGCAATCATAGTGTCCTTAACTCTGCCGACGATTTCGCCATTCTCGACCTTGTATCCCAGCAGGACGTTACCTCCAAAGTCTCCGCCCAGGAGGTTGCCCTGGCCGGCACCGATGACGTGCTCTACAATCAACCCTTCTTTCATGTCCTCCACCATTGCCCGAAAGGACATATCGCCTTCGCCTACGATCAGGGAGCTCAGTGCGGGAACCGGAGCCCCACCACTCACCCTGCTCCCATTACCGGTGCTCTCTGTGCCGAGTAAGGCCGCGGTCCGCAAATCGAGGAAGAAACCCGTCACCACACCCTTGTCGACCAGCGGCAAACGCCGACCCGGCACCCCCTCATCATCAAACGGATAGCTAGCTGCACCATAATCTATAGTGGCGTCGTCCCACAGGCTAAGCGCTTTGTCAAAGACCTGCTCTCCCAATCTGCCCCGCAGAGGGGAAGCGCCTTCAAGGACGGTTCTCCCGCTAAAAGCCAGTGCCAGAGGGCTCAGCAGAACGCTGGCTACTCCGAGAGGGGTTAAGATTACCGGCAACACCCTGGCCGACACGACGGCGGTCTCCTTAGCCATCTCTAACTGCCGTATGACACTGTCCGCCAGACCATCCGCGTCCTGCATCCGACACCAGCTCTGGCTGTCACCCACGAAGAGTATATCTGTATCCCGGACCGCAACGCCCTCCACGCTTAGGCTGAACCCGCTTCTTTCATATGCACCTTCGCCTCCCTGAGAGTTCACCACGGAGACGGAGCTTACCCCTTTGGTCACTTCAAGGTCGCAGACAACCCCGGGAGCACACTTCGTGACCCTGGTTATGATCTCACCACCCATCTCAATCATCGCCTCCGTTGCGGTTTCTGCCACTGCCGAGTCGAAAACCCTCACTTCCGGGTACCCGCGGGGAGAAGGGAACTCAAAGCCAGCCGCGTCCCCGAACTGAGCTGTTTCCACGGCCATGTCAACCAGAGTATCCAGTTTGCTCCCCCCACTGGCGCTGGCAAAACCGATCCTCCCCTCCCGAACAATCCGCACGGCAACGCTGCTGCGCTCCTTGGTCTGAACCTGTTTTAGCCGGTTGGCTTCGAACTGTACCGGCATTGTCCGCGAGGCAACTGAGAAGACCTCGGCTTGCTCGGCCACTGCCTGAGCAGATTGAAGGATATCCAGAAGAAGTTCGCTGTGCAACGCCAATTCCTGCTACCTCAACAGCGTGAAGACCGGAGGAACCAGAACTGCAGCTCAAAACGTAAGCACCTGTCCAGGCGTGTAGCTTCTGGCACCAAGATCTTCACGGTCAGGCCATTTTAGACCGTCGGCAACCGCTTTTCAAGTTCCTGTACTCGTTTAGTGCCTTAGGCGCCGCCCCTGTGTATTCGGCACGGCCCTGACAGCCGGCCCACGTTGACACCAGGCGATTGCTGAGACTGGCCAGGCCGGATTTTGTCAGAGCCCGCACGCTTGACTATAATTTGCTAAACACATCTCGTTACAGTATCATGAAAACGACTATGGAAGTAGATGCGCTGATAGAAGGGGTTAGCTCTTACCTGCGCGATGACGAGATAGCTGCAGTGAAGGCGGCTTACGAATTCGCGTCGCACGCTCACCAGGGGCAGACCCGCAAGACGGGCGAGCCTTATCTCGAGCACCCCCTGAACACGGCTATGGCCCTGGTCGAATTCCATCTTGACGCCGATACCATAGCCGCGGCCCTGCTGCACGACGTCACCGAAGATTGCGGGGTTCCGCGGGACGACATCGAGGCCAGATTCGGTCCCCAGGTGGCCCAGCTGGTGGACGGAGTTACGAAACTGAACAAACTCACGAGCCGGGCTCGCACTGGAGAGGCGAAGACCAGAGCCAATGTCGAGAACCTGCGCAAGATGCTGCTGGCCACGGCTGAGGACCTGCGGGTAGTTATCATCAAGCTCTCGGACAGGCTGCATAACATGCGCACACTGGGCGCCTTGCCCGCAGAGAAGCGGCGCACCATCGCTCGAGAAACGCTGGAGATATATGCTCCTCTCGCCCATCGTCTGGGTATGGCACAACTGAAGTGGCAACTGGAGGACCTGGCTTTTCGCTACCTGGAGCCGCGTTCCTACCATCGCGTTGCTCGCCTGGTGGCGGGAAAACGTACGGAGAGGGAAGGCTTCATTTCCGAGGTGAGCGAGGTCTTGCGCCAGGAATTGGATCGAGCAGGGATAGAGGCCAGGGTCTCCGGGCGACCCAAGCACATCTACAGCATATATAAGAAGATGGGCAAGTACGACGCGCAGGGCAAGGAATTCGGCGACATCCATGATCTGTTCGCCTTGCGGGTGGTGGTAGATTCGGTTTCAGACTGCTATAAGGCACTGGGCACGATCCACAATTGTTGGCGGCCCGTGCCCGAGGAGTTCGACGATTTCATTGCCAACCCCAAGAACAACGGCTACCAAGCGCTCCATACCACGGTAATGTGCCGCGGCACAACACCCCTCGAGATACAGATCCGAACCCATGCTATGCATCGCGTCAATGAATACGGGGTTGCCGCTCACTGGCTCTACAAAGAGGGGAAAGCGGAAGTCCATTCGGCTGATGAAGCAGCCTGGCTGCGGCAGCTGGGTGACTGGCGGGAGGACCTGGAGGGCGAGGACTTCCTCGACTCGATAAAGACCGACGTGCTGGCCGAGCGCGTGTTTGTCTATACCCCCAAAGGAGAGATAAAGGAGTTGCCCCGGGGTGCCACTCCTCTGGACTTTGCCTTCCGGATTCACACCGACCTGGGCTACAGATGCATAGGAGCAAGGGTGAACGGAAAGCTGGAACCCTTGAACTACACACTCAGGAACGGCGACGTGGTGGAGATCATGGCCAGCAAAGGAGACAGGGGCCCCAGCCTTGACTGGCTCAATCCCGAGCTTGGTTATGTTAAGACATCGCATGCACGCACCAAGGTTCGTCAATGGTTTAAGAAGCAAGAGCGCAGCCAATGCATTGAAACCGGCAGGCAGATTTGGGATAGGGAACTCAAGAAACTGGTCCCCGGTTTGCCGGCTGCTGACAGGGTTGCGCGGCTGCTTGACTACCCGGACGCAGACGACCTCTTCGCGGCGCTCGGCAGCGGCAGTGTCAGTTCTTCCCAGGTAGCACTCAAGTTGAGCCGAGATCTCGAGCCCGCTGCAGACGGAGTCTCTGTCGTGCCTCCACGCAAAGTGAGTCCCCTGAGCATTAACGTGCTCGGCGTCGGTGACCTGCTCACCCGCCTCGGCAGCTGCTGCCATCCTCTGCCCGGAGACAAGATTATCGGTTACATCACCCGTGGCCGGGGCATCACCGTACACCGGAGCGATTGTGTCAACATCCTCAATGAAGAGGATAAGGAGAGGCTGATCAAGGTCACCTGGGGTGAGGTGGCCCAGGTCTATCCCGTGATGATACAGGTCGACGCCTGGAACCGGGTTGGCCTTGTCAGGGACATTAGTGGTATCATAGCCGAAGAGAGGGTGAACCTGACCGAGGTAGCCATGGCCAACCATAACGACGATGAGGTCTCACTGTACTTCACCCTGGAGGTGAAAAACGGCGTGCAGTTGAGTAGAATAATGTCCAGGATATACTCCGTATGGAACGTAGTCAGCGTGATGCGAAAGGGGGAATAAGTGTCAGGCAGTAAGTGGGGCAACAAGGCCGCCAGAGCAACAAGGAGAAGACGGTTTCAAAACCGCCTGATCCGGCGAAGTCTTAAGACATACGTGGTCAAAGCGAAAGGCGCAGTCGATGCGGGGGACGAATCGGCATACCAGAGGACTATGATGGCCATCAGCAGCGTGGACAGAGCGGTGAGTAAAGGCGTCCTTCACAAGAACAAAGGCGCCAGGCTTAAGTCTGCGCTGATGAGCCGTCTGGACAAAGAACGCGGATCAGCAAGCTGATAGTCCATGGCTATTAGGTCGCTATCAATAAGGAGGCAATGTATCATCACCGGAGTCACTGCCTTTCGGCATGAGAGCGCCTGTCTGCCCGACATGAGGGACAGTGCGGCTATAGCTGAGCGGCGTGATGCCCCGGGGCAANCTTCTTCAAGACGGTCAGGTTACTGAGTTTTAACTGGTAGTTTGATACGATGTTAGCCCAATTTCAGACGGTAGGGCAGGCGCTCTTCACCCAAGGGCTGGTCTGTTCCCAGGGCGGGAACCTGAGCATCAAGCTGGGCGAGCATCTGGTCATCACCCATCGGGGCAGCACCCTGGGCTCCATTCAGGAAGGGGATTTGGTGGAGACGGGGGTTAACAAGAACAATCGGCTTACGCCTCTGGCTTCAAAGGAACTGGAAATCCACCGCTGCATCTACAAGAACACCTCGGCACTGGCTATCGTACATGCACACCCGCCTTATGCCGTTGCCCTGTCGTTTACGGAAAGGGAGATCGTGCCCTGCGACCTGGAGGGACAGGTCTTGTTGTCCAGGGTGCCCGTCCTGGGCACCGAGGAGGTGGCGAAGCTGGAAGACCTTTCCCAGGAGATCGCCAGGCTACTCAACGAATACAGGGTGGTCCTGGTGCGGGGTCATGGCAGCTTTGCGGTTAGCCAGCTATTGGAGGAAGCCTATTACTGCACCGCTGCCCTGGAGCAGAGTTGCCGCCTGCTCTACCTGCTCAAGGCTCTGCGGGTAGCGCCGGGCTGACCTTGCTTACAGGATTCGTCTACTATCCCTGCGCCGATTCAGGCGAAAACAGGTGATACCACTGGGAATACTTGGGGTTCTTCCCTAGTACCACTTCCGCGAAGAGCTTCTGCAACTGAGCGGTTATTCTGCCGATCTGGCCAGTACCCACCGGGCGGCGATCGATCTCCAGTACAGGAGCTACGTCACTTGCCGTTCCCGTGAAGAAGCACTCTTCAGCAACATAGAGTTCGCTCCTGTCCACTGCCCTTTCCACCGTATCTATACCCAGCTCGTTCTTTGCCAGCTTNATGACCGTGTCCCGCGTTATCCCCACAAGGATGTTATCGGACGGCGGAGGAGTGATCAGTTTCCCACCCGAAACGAGAAAGATGTTCTGGCCGCTACCTTCGCAGACATGTCCATCGTGAGCAAGCAGTATTGCTTCGTCAAAGCCGTTCTCCTGGGCCTCCGTTTTGGCCAGCGCGCTGTTCACGTAGATGCCGCAGATCTTGCCGCGCGGAGGGATCATATTGTCATCCACGCGGCGCCACGACGACACGCAGCAGCGAACACCCTTTTCTGTATCGAGGTAGGTGGGAAATGTGGTCACGACTATGAGAAAATCATCATCCACGTTATGTAAATGGAGAGCCAGGGTTTCCGAACTCTTATACGCCAGAGGCCGGATATACACGTCTTCCCGGTAGCCGCTCCTCTCCAGGAGTTCTCTGGTCAGTTGGCACAGGTCATCGACCGAGTAGGGAAGGTCTATCTTGAGGATGCGGCAGGCCTCAAGCATGCGTTTGTAGTGGTCGTCGATCCTGAACAGGCAGAACTTCTGCAATTCGCTATTCCAGTTGCCGCGTATTCCTTCAAAGCAACCGGTGCCGTAGTGAAGCGCTTGTGTCAGAATTCCGACCTTGGCTTCTGATAGTGGCATGAACTGCTTGCGGAAAAAGGCATACGGTTGCATCTTGTCTCCCTTTCTAGCTACGACCCACGGGTATACAGCTGGCTTTGATCACAATTATACTTCGGGCCTCAGCCCAAGCACAAGTGTATGCATGTGACACTGTTGTGAGGACGGGTCCCACGGCCGCGCCGACAGGATCACGGGGTCCCGGTCGGGCATCCGCTATACTCAGATCTTCTGCGCCCATTCCACCGCGTTTGTGAATATCTGCAGGCCATCGCCCCAATCCCTGCGAGCTTGTCTGCACCAACTCGGGTGCTGTGTCCCGCGGACATAGCGCTCCGGATGCGGCATCAGCCCGAAGACGCGCCCGGACAAATCACAGATGCCGGCTATGCTGCCCACCGAACCGTTCGGATTGTCAGGATAATCCGCGGCAACCGCCCCCGCTTCATCAGCGTAGCGGAGCACTGCATTCAACTTCTCGGCTGCTCCGGCGTCGGCAAACACCTTGCCCTCTCCATGAGCAACGGGAAGGTACATACTGCGTATGCCCGCGGTGAACACGCAGGGCGTGGCTTCATCTACGCGGAGATGGACCCAGCAGCATTCAAACCTCGCAGAGCCGTTGCCGGCTATGGTCACCGATTGGCACGCTGTATCCCCACGTGGCTGTAGGAGGCCCGCCTTCAGCAACACCTGCAGACCGTTGCAGATGCCCAGGACGAGCTTGCCCTCGTCGACAAACCTGTGAATTTCTTCCCCCAGCTTGAGCCTGAGCTCGTTGGCCAGGAGTCTCCCCGCAGATATATCGTCACCATAGGTGAAGCCGCCCGGGATCGCCAGTATCTGGCACTCGGACAGCAGTTCCTTCCTGCCCAGCAGTTCGTTGATATGTGCGAATTCTACGACCGAGCCTGCCAGTTCAAAGGCAAACGCCGTCTCCCCGTCGCAGTTGGTTCCGGGAGCCCTGAGTATCAAGGTCCTTACTTCAGCCATTATCCCTCGCTCCTACCAGCGCAACGGTCTCTGCCACGCCTCCTTCAGGTCTGTAAGGGAGGCCCAGATCACCCTGCCCCCCGAAAGGCCCGACACTTCCAGGTGCGGCTCCCTTGTCACCCGACCGATGACGGCAACATCCACTCCGTTCATCGCATCCTCAAACCTAGCCTTGTCCTCCGGAGCCACCTCCACCAGGAAGCGCGTGTTAGATTCGGAGAAGAGCACGAAGTCGTCCCGGCTCATCGGTTCGCCCAGCGGGACCTGCCCCAGGTCAACGCGAATACCCAGGTTCCCGGCAAATGCCATCTCCGCCGCCGCCACCCCGATACCACCTTCACTGCAATCGTGACAGGCTTTTACCAGGCCCCCTTCTGTTGCTGCGGCGATAGCATCCATGAGCCGCTTCGCTTCCCCGGGGTTCACTCTGGGAACCCTGTTGCCCACGTACCCGTGTATGCTGTAGTAATGCGAACCACCGAGCTCATTCCGGGTAACGCCGACAATGTACATCAGATCTCCTGCCTGCTTGCAGTCCATGGACACCGCTCTATTCACGTCTGTCATCACCGAGAGCGCAGATATCAGCAGGGTGGGAGGAATGCAGATGCTGCCCTCTTCCGTCTGATACTCATTATAGAGGCTGTCCTTGCCGGATATGAAAGGGGTCCCGTATACCACCGCCATGTCGTAGCAGGCCTGCGCCGCTCTCACCAGCCCGCCCAGTCTCTCAGGCCTCTCCGGATTCCCCCAACAGAAGTTGTCCAGCAAAGCCACTCTCTCGAGGCTACCACCAACTGCGATGATCTGTCTCAGCGCTTCGTCTATTGCCGAGGCAGCCATCCAGTAGGGATCGATGTCGCCATACCGGGGGTTAATACCACTGGAGACGATAACGCCCCTGTCGGAATCGAGCACCGGCCTGATGATGGCGGCATCGCCCGGACCGTCACTGGCTGCTCCGACGAGAGGTTTGAGGACACTGCCTCCCTGTACCTCATGATCATATTGTCGTATCACCCATTCCTTGGAGCAAACGTTCCACGAGCCCAGTACTCGCAGCAAATCCTCGCGCAGGTCGCATGGCGGGGCGAAGCCCGGCTCCGGGAAACTCGGTTGCTCCCAGACGGCCTCCCGCTCGATCTGCGGCAGACCGTGGTGCAGGAATTCCATGTCGAGATCGCCCACCGGGTTCCCGGCGTACAATAGCTGCAAACGGCGGTCGTCGGTGAACTCGCCGATGACCGTAGCTTCCACATCTCCGCTCCAGAACAACGCAGTCAACGGCTCAACGTTCGCCTGTGGAACGGCCAGGACCATGCGCTCCTGAGACTCGGACAGCCATATCTCCCTGTATGAAAGCCCCGAATACTTCAGAGGGACTCGCTCCAGATGTACGCGCGCCCCTGTCGCAGCAGCCATCTCGCCCACTGCGGATGAAAGACCTCCGCCACCGCAGTCGGTGATCCGTCGGTACAGGCCCAGGTCCCGTGCCTTAACCAGAACATCCATCAGCTTCTTCTCCATGATGGGATCGCCTATCTGGACCGCGCTGGCAGAAACCTCCTCGGAGTCCCTGCTAAGGTCCGCTGAGGCGAACGTGACGCCATGAATTCCGTCTCGGCCGGTCCTGCCACCGGCCAGTACGATCAGATCGCCCGGTTCCTGCCGGCCGATTTGGCTCATGCTGACGGGTAACAGGCCCACTGTCCCGCAGAAGACCAGCGGGTTTCCTATATACCGGTCATCAAAGAGTACGGCTCCGTTGAGTGTGGGAATGCCAAGCCGGTTGGCATAGTCGGCCACCCCGGCCCGGACCCCTCTGAAAACGCGCCGTGGGTGCAAAACACCCCCGGGAAGCCTCTCATAAGGAAAATCAGGCGGCCCGAAGCAGAATACATCGGTGTTCATGACGGGCCTGGCCCCCAGACCGGTGCCCAGCACGTCGCGAATGACGCCCCCTATTCCGGTGGCAGCGCCTCCGTAGGGCTCCACCGCCGACGGGTGATTGTGCGTTTCCACCTTGAAGCAGACCGCATGATGACCGTCGAAATCTATGACCCCCGAATTGTCCTTGAATACTGAAAGACACCACGGCTTATCTAACTCGGCGGTCGCTTTCATGACCGTGCTCTTAAGCAAATTATCGATGGTTTCCTGCCCGAGCGTGATCCTGCTCTTGAAGGTCTTATGCACACAGTGTTCCGACCAGGTCTGGGCCAGGGTTTCAAGCTCCACGTCGGTTGGGTTGCGACCCAGCCCCGAGAAGTACTCCTGAATAAGTCTCATCTCACTCAGACTCAGCCCTGTCGGCTCCCCGCCCACCGCCATAAGCTCGCTATCATCCACAGCCAGCAGGCCGACGCTGTTCAGGGCGAAGTCGTATCGCACAGATGGGAGAGAGATCGACTCGTAGTCGGTAACCACGTGCTGGACAACGCTATTCACCAGCAGCCTGTTGCAGATCGCTTGAAAGTCTTCGTCGGAGAGTGTTCCCCGTAGCAGATATCTCTTTGCAGTCTTTACCGACTCGACGCCCGTTATCCCGAGGTCGCGAATCCCCTTCCTGACGCTTCCCTCCACTGGGTCGGTCACGCCGGGATTGTACGCAACCTCAACCAGATGAGAGCCCGGGGGCCGGCCCGCTGTACCCGCTTCATCGTACGAACACTCTTCCAGTACCGGATCAGCCAGCAGTTCTTCGGAGATTCTTCTTACTTCGTCGGGACCGAGGTCACCCACTAGCAGATAGACATCACTAACGCGCACCTGTTCGACACCCGCAATGCCGAGGTCGCGTATATCGCTTTGGAGAGCTTCTCCCCGCGGGTCCCGCAAACCGTCCTTTACGTAGACTTCAACTCGATACAAGAGCCGTCCTTTCCGTGTCTACCAGGCCTGGCAGCCTGCATCCCAGGCGAGAATATCTGCATACGCGGGTTTCCGTTGGTCCAGGATGAGCGTCATAACACCGGCAGGTATTTGCTTAGCTCATAGTCGGTAACGTGGGTTCGATACAGGTCCCACTCGATCCTCTTGTTCTTGATGAAAGCATCGAATACGTGGTCGCCCAGAGCCTTGCGGACCATCTCGCTCTTCTCAGTCAGCATCACTGCCTCCAGAAGACTGGCCGGCAGGGTCCCTATCCCTCGTGTGCGCCTTTCGTCATCGGTCATATCATAGACGTTCTCTTCCACGGGATCGGGTACCTCGTACTGTCTCTCTATTCCCTCCAGCCCGGCCGCCAGGATAACGCTAAAAGCCAGATATGGATTGCAGGCCGGGTCGGGCGATCGCAACTCGATCCTGGTGGACTTCTCTCTTCCGCGACGGTACTCGGGGACGCGGACGAGGTCGGAGCGATTCTGCCTCGCCCAGGAGACATAGACGGGTGCCTCGTAACCCGAGACGAGCCGCTTGTATGAGTTGACCCACTGATTGGTGACCGCTGTGATCTCTGGAGCGTGTCTGAGAAGACCGGCAATGAAGCACCTCGCGGTACTGGACAGGCAGTATTCATCATCCTTGTCAAAGAAGGCGTTCCTGTCACCCTCAAACAGCGACTGGTGAACATGCATTCCGCTACCGTTCATGCCTATTATGGGTTTGGGCATGAACGTGGCGTGTACTCCCTGCCGCTGAGCGACCTGCTTTACCACCAGGCGGTAAGTCATCACATTATCGGCCATGGTTAGCGCATCGGTGTATCTCATGTCTATCTCGTGCTGGCTGGCGGATGCTTCGTGATGGGAATACTCAACAGCTACCCCCATATCCATGAGCGTAAGGACCGTCTCGCGCCTCAGATCAGAGGCGATGTCCGTTGAGGTCATGTCGAAGTACCCTCCGTCGTCGAGCCCCTGTGTTCCCTTCGAATCCTTGAAGTAGAAGTACTCCAACTCCGGCCCCACGTGGAACGTGTACCCCAGGTCGGCCGCCCGCTTCAGATTTCTCTTTAGCACATACCTGGGGTCTCCCTCGAAGGGCCCGCCGTCGGGCCTGTATATATCACAAAACATCCTCGCAACGGCGTTGTTCTCTGTCGGCCGCCAGGGTAGCAGAGACCACGTGTCAGGATCGGGCATGGCCACCATGTCGCTTTCGTCGATCCGGGCAAATCCCTGGATCGAGGAACCGTCGAAACCCATACCCTCCTCCATCGCCCCTTCCAGTTCCTCGACAGTGATGGCGAAGTTCTTTAGAAAGCCGAGGATGTCGGTAAACCAGAACCTGATGAACTTAACGTCGTGCTCTTTGGCCATGTTCAGGACATGATCCTTGCTATCGCCCTTAGTTCTATCTATCATCTGCACCTACCTTAGTTTAGTTTATAGTTCGTCCAACAGCCGCCTCATACAGGTCCCCTCATTTCTCTCCTGCTCTGCTATTCCTCCTACCGCGCATGCTTCAGCTCACCATCAACAGTACCGCGAACCTGCTCCCTTTCTTCGGCGAAATCAAACCCGGTCCAGATGCCGATGGAGCCAAGAATCGAGTCTTGAGGGTGAAACTGGCGAAAGATCTTGAAGTAGTAGGCTGCCTCGCGGCTGTTGATTACTGCTCCGGGATTCTCCGCCTTAATGCGTTCAAACTCTTCCTCACTCACCTGCGATTCAGCCAGTTGTTCCCCCAGGCTCTCACAGCCAGCCCCCTGTGTATACTGAACCTTGTAGCGCCAGAGTATGTCCTCAGGGAGGTACCCCGTCCCTTCAAATGCCTTGCGCAGAATCCACTTCTCGATCTTATCCCCGGCCCCTTCAGGCACGTGTATCTTGAGCTTGGGGGGGATTTTCATGGCAAGGTCAATCATAGCCACATCCAGGAAGGGCACTCTCAACTCCAAACTGAAGTACATTCCCATACGATCGGCCCGTTGCAGGTTGATATTGTGGAGATTGGCAATACATCGCCTGGCCTCGAGATTGAGCTTATCCATGGGTAAATGCTTCATGTAGTGATAGCCGGTGAATACTTCGTCCGCGCCTTCGCCGGTGAGCACTACTGTGACATAATCTGCCGCCAACTTGCACGTGAAGTAGCAGGGAACAGCACAGCGCACCAGCGAAGGGTCATAGCTTTCCAGCTTGTTGATAACAATCGGCAGCGCCTCGTAATACTCTTCCTCGGTGAAAATCAACTCATGATGCGTTGACCCGATATGCCCGGCAGCAATACGCGACGCCTTCACGTCATCACTCTCGTTCCCGTTCTTATCCATCATGCCCACAACAAAGGTATGCAGATTGGGTATGTCCTCGGCAGCGATGGCAGCGACCAGACTACTATCTATGCCACCGCTACAGAATGAGCCAACGTGGACCTCCTTATCCGCCAGCAGCCTTTTCTTAACCGCCTGGATCAAGCTTTCTCGAATCAATGCGCACGTTTCCTCTATATCGGTTAACAGCCAGTCTTGAATCTCTGGTATTTGATAGTACTGGACAAACCCATCTCCGGGGGTATAATAATGCCCGGCAGGAAACTCGTGAACCTCCTCTACACCGGCCAAAGACATAGCCCCCAGCTCAGAGGTGAAGTAAAGCTTATCGCCCACATAGCCGTAATAGAGCGGTTTGATGCCGATGGGGTCACGGGCCAGCATGAAGTCCTCATCGTTAAAGATGGCGAAGGCGAACATGCCGTCAAGGTCGCGCACACATTCAGGTCCCTTCTCCTGATACAGGTGAAGAATGACCTCCGTGTCCGAGTCGGTCGTGAAATCGTACCTGGAAGCGAGTTCCCTCCCCAACTCCCGAAAGTTATAGATCTCACCATTACAGATGATTCCCGTCCTCCCGCCGTTGGCCAGAATCGGCTGGTGCCCCCTGGCTACATCCACGATAGAAAGCCTGGTATGGCCAACGACGGTGTTGTTCAAGGCATATATGCCACGGTCATCTGGTCCGCGATGGGGTAATGCATCCAGCATTCGATTGATGGTCTTTGTGTCTCTTATCCCAAAACATCCTGCTATCCCACACATGAATCTCCCCTTTCTTGCCAGTTGTTCTGTATTACCAGCAGACGAAAGCTACCCCCATGCCCAGGACAATAGGCGTAGAGCCTTCCGTAAGGTCGGTCTTAGCAAGCGAACCGTTTCGCGAGTTACTGCGATACTACTCTTCGGTTTCTACATCCGGCTTGCGCTCAGGATCCGCTTGCCCGGCACACCGCTGAAGTCGCACAATCGTCCGGCGGGCCATATTATAGCACTTCAGCCCTCCTGGCGCAGCTAGCAGCCTGGGAGACTGATGGGGCGGGGCAAGTGCTTGACACCCGCTGAGAAACGCTATACCATTTCTTTGCGGTCAGCTCATTCAATGGCGAGTGAAGCGGGGCAGATCATCAGACCACTGTGAGGAGGTTGCAAATTCCATGCAGGGCAAATTCAGGCTAATAACACAGGTATCTCTGGCTCTTGCGGTGGCACTCAGCTTGCTTATCGCCGCATGTGGTGACAATGATGTCGCCGCACCGGCCATGCGGCTCGTGTCGCTGGCCGGAGGCGCCTTCGGCGGCGGCTCCGGAACTCCAACTGATCCCTACATAATCGAAGACATCGACGACCTGCAGGCCATGCAGGACGACCTCGAAGCATATTATGCCCTGGCCGGGGACATCGATGCTTCCGCCACCAGTGGATGGAATACGGGTCAAGGGTTTGCGCCCATCGGAGATGCCGATAACCGGTTCTCGGGAGGCTTCGACGGTAGAGGCTTCACCATCACCGGCCTGTACATCAACCGCCCAAACACGAATAACGTGGGGCTGTTCGGGCATGTGGGTCATGATACCGGAACGACAATCATCAAGAATGTCGGGTTGATCGATGCGAGCATTGTCGGCGCCCGCGGCGTCGGTACTCTAATCGGCAGGGTAACCGGCAATGCCAATACGATAATAGAGAACTGCTCCGCCGTTGACGGCACTGTCAAGGGCAACGGGGCTACCGGAGGGCTGATAGGTTCCTTTAACAGCTGGCGGACGACACCGGGAGGCGAAGACAACCCGATTCTGCGCTACAGTTTTACACATGTCTCGGTGGAATCTGTTGCCGAAGGCGGGGGTAGAGACAAGTTCGGCGGCCTGGTCGGGTGTTCTCAGAAGGGCACGATTCAGAATTCCTATTCCAGAAGCTCAGTAACGGTAACCAACGGGTCCAGAATCGGTGGCCTGGCCGGTTGCGTCGATTTCAGGGGAGAGATATTTAACTCCTACTCTACAGGTCTGGTAGACGCAGAAGATAGCACGGCCGTGGGCGGGTTGGTTGGCAACAAGGTGGGGCCGGGGTTCAACGTCGGCGTTGTCACCAATTCCTTCTGGGACACCGAAACCTCCAAACAGACAGCAAGCGCGGGCGGTACCGGGAAGACCACCGGC
>SL_5KL_010_SEDDRAFT_10001005_pt1 | contig 17738 bp, 14 predicted proteins | sample SodLakKL_010_SED_FD_9118 | JGI IMG/M metagenome (IMG submission 9118)
CGGGTGCTGGCCGCGAACACCTTGCCGCCCCCGCGCCACAACGGGCTGCGGATGGTGCCGGCCCTGGCGCGACCCGTACCCTTCTGGCGAAACGGTTTGATCCCGCCGCCGCTCACCTCGGAACGCCCCTTCTGGGCCCGCGTTCCGGCGCGTGCGCCGGCCAGGTGGGCGACCACGCTCTGGTGGACCAGCGCCTCGTTGAAGTCGCGCTCGAAGCACGCCGCGGACAGGTCGACCGCTGCTGCCGTATCTGTGGTATTCACTTGCATCGCTTCTTATCCCCTGGCCTTCACGGCGGGCCGGATGATCACATCGGCACTCGGGGCACCCGGCACCGCACCGTGGATCAGCAGCAGCCCGCGGTCGTTATCGACCCGCACGACCTTCAGATTCTGCACTGTCTTTCTGACGGCGCCCATCTGCCCCGCCATCTTCTTGCCCTTGAACACGCGACCCGGGGTCTGGTTCTGACCGATCGAACCTGGCGCGCGGTGGGAACGTGAGTTGCCGTGGGTCGCATCCTGCATGTGGAAGTTGTGGCGCTTGATCACGCCCTGAAAACCCTTCCCCTTGCTCTCGGCCGTCACATCGACGACCTGCCCCTCGTTGAACAGGGCCACACCGATCTCGTCGCCAACGGCGAAGCCGTCGAGCTGCTCCGGTGCCACGCGGAATTCCCAGAGGCCGCGTCCGGGCTGCACCGATGCCTTGGCATAGTGGCCCGCCTGCGGCTTGCTGACCCGGGACGGCTTGCGCGCGCCGGCGGTCACCTGCACGGCGTCGTAGCCATCGCTGTCCACACGCTTCACCTGCACCACGCGATTGTGGCCGACCTGCACCACCGTGACCGGCAGGGAGGCGCCATCCTCGGTAAAGACCCGCGTCATACCGAGCTTGCGACCGATGAGTCCAAGAGACATTGCTAACCCCTTCGTAATCCACTCGCGCCCCGAGGGCGCTCTAAAGCCGTGGCCCGGCGATACCAAATCCCGCCGGGCCACGGAAAGCCACGCATTATGACAGAAATCCTTAGACTAGTTAAGTCTGATCTGCACATTTACGCCCGCGGCCAGATCCAGCTTCATCAGCGCATCCACGGTCTTGTCGGTCGGATCAAGGATGTCCATCAGACGCTTGTGGGTCCGCAGTTCGTACTGGTCGCGCGCATCCTTGTTCACGTGCGGCGAGATCAGGACGGTGTAGAGTTCACGCTTGGTCGGCAGCGGGATCGGGCCCTTGACCCGGGCACCGGTGCGCTTTGCCGTTTCCACGATTTCCGCGGCGGAACGATCGATCAGACGATGATCGAAGGCCTTGAGACGAATTCTGATACGCTGATTTGCCATTTTACTCACTCGATGATCTTGGAGACGACGCCGGCGCCGACGGTGCGGCCACCTTCGCGAATCGCAAAGCGCAGGCCGTCCTCCATCGCAATCGGACTGATCAGCGACACCGTCATCTTCACGTTGTCGCCCGGCATCACCATCTCCACGCCTTCCGGCAGGTCACAGGAGCCCGTCACGTCCGTCGTCCGAAAATAAAACTGCGGACGATACCCGTTGAAAAACGGCGTGTGCCGGCCACCCTCTTCCTTGCCCAGGATGTACACCTCCGCCTCGAACTTCGTGTGCGGCGTGATCGAACCCGGCTTGCACAACACCTGCCCACGCTCCACATCGTCCCGCTTCGTGCCACGCAGCAAAACACCCACGTTGTCGCCCGCCTGACCCTGGTCCAGCAACTTGCGGAACATCTCCACACCCGTCACCGTCGTCTTCTGGGTGTCGCGAATCCCAACAATCGCCACCTCGTCACCCACCTTCACGATGCCGCGCTCAATCCGGCCCGTCACCACCGTGCCACGGCCGGAAATCGAAAATACATCCTCCACCGGCATCAGGAACGCCCCGTCAATCGCACGCTCCGGCTCCGGAATGTACGAATCCAGCGCCTCCACCAGCTTCTCGATCGACTGCGAGCCAATCTCACTCTCATCCCCTTCCAGCGCCTTCAGCGCCGAACCGACGATGATCGGGGTGTCGTCACCCGGGAACTCATAGCTCGACAGCAGATCCCGCACCTCCATGTCCACCAGCTCCAGCAACTCGGCGTCGTCCACCATGTCCGCCTTGTTCAGGTACACCACGATGTACGGCACACCCACCTGCCGCGCCAGCAAAATGTGCTCCCGCGTCTGCGGCATCGGACCGTCCGCCGCACTCACCACCAGAATCGCACCATCCATCTGCGCCGCACCCGTGATCATGTTCTTCACGTAGTCCGCGTGCCCGGGGCAGTCCACGTGCGCGTAATGCCGTGCCGTACTCTCGTACTCCACGTGCGCCGTCGCAATCGTGATCCCGCGCGCCTTCTCCTCCGGCGCATTGTCAATCTGGTCGTAGGCCCGCGCCTCACCACCAAACTTCTTCCCCTGCACCACCGTCAACGCCGCCGTCAGCGTCGTCTTCCCGTGGTCCACGTGACCAATCGTTCCCACATTCACATGCGTCTTCTTACGCTCAAACTTTTCCTTGGACACGACTCGAACCTCTTGAACTGGTTATCGGGTGACTGAGGTGGCGATCAGGAAGCTTTCTTGATGACCGCCTCGGCGACATTCGCCGGGGCCTCTGCATATTTCTGGAATTCCATCGAATAGGTCGCGCGACCCTGGGACATCGAGCGCAACGTCGTCGAATAGCCGAACATCTCGGACAGGGGCACCTCGGCGCGCAGCAGCTTCTGGCCCGCCACATCCTCCATGCCCTGGATCAGTCCGCGGCGGCGGTTCAGATCGCCCATCACGTCGCCCATGTAGTCCTCGGGGGTCTCGACCTCGACCTTCATCATCGGCTCCAGGAGCACGGCGCCCGCCTTCAGCGCGCCCTCCTTGAACGCCATCGATCCGGCGATCTTGAAGGCCATCTCCGAGGAGTCGACATCGTGGTAGGAGCCATCGAACAGCGTGACCTTCACGTCGACCACCGGGAACCCGGCCAGCACGCCGTTGGCGGTCTGTTCCTGGATGCCCTTGTTCACTGCCGGAATGTAGTCCTTTGGCACCACGCCGCCGACAATCGCGTTCTCGAACAGATAGCCGGCGCCCGCCTCCTGCGGCTCGATCCGGATCCAGACGTGGCCGTACTGGCCGCGACCACCCGACTGGCGGACGAACTTGCCTTCCTGCTCGACGGTCTTGCGCACGGTCTCGCGGTAGGCCACCTGCGGCTGACCGATATTGGCCTCCACCTTGAACTCGCGCCGCATGCGATCGACGATGATCTCGAGGTGGAGTTCGCCCATCCCGGAGATGATCGTTTGCCCGGACTCCTCGTCGGTCCGCACGCGGAAGGAGGGGTCTTCCTGCGCGAGCTTGTTCAACGCCAGGCCCATCTTCTCCTGGTCGCTCTTCGTCTTTGGCTCGACGGCGATCGAGATCACGGGCTCGGGGAACTCCATCCGCTCGAGCTCGACCGGCGAGTTGACCGCGCTGAGCGTGGTGCCGGTGAAGATGTCCTTCAGGCCCACGCAGGCCCCGATGTCGCCCGCCCGCAGCTCCTTGATTTCCTCGCGGTTGTTCGCATGCATCTGCAGGATCCGGCCGATACGCTCCCGGTTGCCGTTCTGCGTGTTCAGCACGGTGTCACCCGCGGCCAGCACACCGGAATACACGCGCACGAAGGTCAGGCTGCCGACAAAGGGGTCGGTCATGATCTTGAACGCCAGTGCCGCAAACGGTTCCTGGTCGTCCGCGCGGCGCTCGATCTCCTCGTCGGTGCCCGCCTTCACGCCCTTGATCGCCCGGACCTCTTCCGGCGAGGGGAGGTACTCGATCACCGCATCGAGCATGGCCTGCACGCCCTTGTTCTTGAAGGCGCTGCCACACAGCATCGGGAAGATCTCGAGCTCGATCGTGCGCTGGCGCAGACCCTTCTTGATCTCCTCCTCGCTGAGCTCGCCACCCTCGAGGTACTTCTCCATCAGTTCCTCGTTGGCCTCGGCCGCGGCCTCCACCATGTTCTCGCGCCACTTCGCCGCCTCGTCCTGGAGTTCGGCGGGGATGTCGCGGTATTCGAAGGTCGCGCCCCGGTCCTCCTCGTTCCAGAAGACGGCTTTCATCTTCACGAGGTCGATGACGCCCTTGAAGTTCTCCTCCGCCCCGATCGGCAGCTGGATCGGCACCGGGTTCGCGTTCAGGCGTTCCCGCATCTGTTCGTAGACCCGGAGAAAGTTCGCGCCGGCCCGATCCATCTTGTTCACGAACGCGAGGCGCGGAACCGCATACTTCGTCGCCTGACGCCAGACGGTCTCGGACTGCGGCTGCACACCACCCACCGCGCAGTACACCATGCACGCCCCGTCGAGCACGCGCATCGACCGCTCCACCTCGATGGTGAAGTCCACGTGACCCGGGGTGTCGATGATGTTGACGCGGTGCTCCGGGAACTGCTGGCTCATGCCCGACCAGAAACAGGTGGTCGCGGCGGAGGTGATGGTGATGCCCCGCTCCTGCTCCTGCTCCATCCAGTCCATCGCCGCTGCGCCGTCGTGAACCTCGCCGATCTTGTGCGAGATCCCGGTATAGAACAGGACACGCTCGGTCGTCGTGGTCTTCCCGGCGTCGATGTGTGCGCTGATACCGATGTTTCGGTAGCGCTTGATGGGGGTCTTGCGTGCCACTGTCAACCTCTCTCGTTGCTCACCAGCGGAAGTGCGCGAAGGCCTTGTTCGCCTCCGCCATGCGGTGGGTGTCTTCCCGCTTCTTCACAGCGGAGCCCTTGCTGTCGGAAGCGTCCATCAGTTCGCCCGCGAGCTTCAGGGACATGGAGCGCTCGCCGCGCTTGCGCGCCGCATCCACGAGCCAGCGCATCGCCAGCGCATCCTGGCGAACGGTCCGCACTTCCACCGGCACCTGGTAGGTGGCGCCACCGACACGCCGCGACTTCACCTCGACCCGCGGGCGCACGTTTTCCAGGGCCTTGTCGAGCACACCCATGCCGTCGCCACGCTTGGTCTCGATCTGGTCGAGTGCGCCGTAGATGACGCCCTCGGCAACAGACTTCTTGCCATCGCGCATCACGGTGTTGATGAACTTGGCCAGGCGCTCGCTACCGAACTTCGGATCGGGGAGAATCTGGCGCTTGGGTGCCTCTGATCTTCTGGACATGGTTGTCTTCCTGAACCGACGGAATTAGCTCTTTTTCGGGCGCTTCGCGCCGTACTTCGAACGGCCCTGCGTGCGTTTCTGCACGCCCTGGGTATCGAGACTGCCGCGCACGGTGTGATAGCGCACGCCCGGCAGGTCCTTCACGCGGCCGCCCCGGATCAGGACCACCGAGTGCTCCTGGAGGTTGTGACCCTCGCCGCCGATGTAGCTGCTGACCTCGTAGCCATTGGTCAGGCGCACGCGCGCGACCTTGCGCAGGGCGGAGTTCGGCTTCTTTGGCGTGGTGGTGTACACACGCGTGCAGACACCCCGCTTCTGCGGCGAACCCTGCAGTGCAGGCACCGCACTCTTCTCGACCCTGCGCTTGCGCGGCTTGCGCACCAACTGGTTGATCGTGGCCATTAACACTTTCTCCAAGCCGAAAAATAACGACAGGCCGATACCACGACCGGCCTGCCGAGGGAGCGGAATTTTAAGGACCGCTCCCCTCACTGTCAAGGTAATTCGCCTTTACTCGGTGCCTTCCGCGGACCCGCGTCGCCCTCCGGAAGCGCCGTGCTCTCGGGTTCGGCCTCTTCTCCGGGCACCATGTCGAAGGCCGGCAGCTCGCGCTGGCGCTTGCGTCGGCGCTCCTTGTGGTAGGCGAGACCGCTGCCCGCGGGAATCAGGCGTCCGACGATCACGTTCTCCTTGAGTCCGCGAAGCTCGTCGCGGGCGCCGCGGGTCGAGGCCTCCGTCAGCACGCGGGTGGTCTCCTGGAACGACGCCGCGGAAATGAAGGACTCGGTGACCAGCGATGCCTTGGTGATGCCGAGCAGCACGCGCTGGTAGGTGGCGGGACGCTGATCCTCCTCCAGCTTCTCGTTTTCCTCCATCACGCGGGCGCGGTCGAGCTGATCACCGGACAGCAGCCGGGTATCGCCCGGGTCGCTGATCGTGACCTTGCGGATCATCTGCCGGAGGATCACTTCGATGTGCTTGTCGTTGATCTTCACGCCCTGCAGCCGGTAGACGTCCTGAATTTCCTGGACGTGGTACTCGGCAAGCACCGTGGCGCCGCGCAGACGCAGGATGTCGTGCGGATCCAGTTCGCCGTCGACGATCACCTCGCCCCGCTCGACGCGCTCGCCCTCGAACACGTTCACGGTCCGGTACTTCGGAATCAGGGTTTCCTGCGGATCGCCGCTGTCCGGCGTGATCACCACCCGCTGCTTGCCCTTGGTCTCCTTGCCGAAGGACACCGTGCCGGAGATCTCTGCCAGTACCGCCGCATCCTTCGGCTTGCGGGCTTCGAACAGGTCCGCCACGCGCGGCAGACCACCGGTGATGTCGCGCGTCTTGGACGATTCCTGCGGCAGCCGGGCAATAACGTCGCCGACCTCGACGCGGGCGTTGTCCTCCAGGTTGAAGATGGAACCGGCAGGCAGCACGTACTGGGCCGGCATGTCGGTGCCGGGGATGAAGAGGTCGTTGCCCTCCTCGTCAACCAGGCGCACCGTCGGACGCAGATCCCGCCCGGCCGTGCTGCGGCTCTTGAAGTCCATCACCACATTCGACGACAGACCCGTGAACTCGTCGGTCTCCTTGCTCACCGTGACGTTCTCGACGAAGTCGACCAGCTGCACCCGTCCGGCCACCTCGGTGATGATCGGGTGGGTGTGCGGATCCCAGAGTGCGACTTCCTGCCCGGCGGCGACGGGATCACTTTCGTTCACGCTGATCGTCGCGCCATAGGGCACCTTGTAGCGCTCGCGCTCGCGGCCGGCCTCGTCGACCACGCCCAGTTCGCCGGAACGGGAGACCGCGACCAGGTTGCCGTGCTTGTTGGTGACTGTCTTGATGTTGTGCAGCCGGATCTGCCCGGCATTCTTCACCTGGATCGCGCTTACCGTCACTGCCCGGCTGGCCGCCCCCCCGATATGGAAGGTGCGCATGGTGAGCTGGGTCCCGGGCTCGCCGATCGACTGGGCCGCGATCACGCCGACCGCCTCGCCGATGTTCACGAGGTGCCCACGGGCGAGGTCGCGTCCGTAGCACTTCGCGCAGATGCCCTGACGCGTCTCGCAGGTAATCGCCGAACGCACGTAGACCTCGTCGACGCCATTCTCGTCCAGCAGGTCCACCTGGCCTTCATCCAGCAGTTCCCCGGCCGCAACAAGGACCTCGTCGCCCCCCGGGCGCAACACGTCGCGGGCCACGGTACGCCCCAGTACGCGCTCGCGCAGCGGCTCCACCACGTCACCGCCCTCGATGATCGGCTTCATCAGCAGTCCCCGCTCGGTACCGCAGTCGTTCTCCGTAACGACGACGTCCTGCGACACGTCCACCAGTCGCCGGGTGAGGTAACCCGAGTTGGCGGTCTTCAGCGCCGTGTCCGCGAGGCCCTTGCGTGCACCGTGGGTGGAAATGAAGTACTGCAGAACGTTGAGGCCCTCGCGGAAGTTCGCGGTGATCGGTGTCTCGATGATCGAGCCGTCCGGCTTGGCCATCAGGCCGCGCATGCCGGCCAGCTGGCGGATCTGCGCCGCGGAACCGCGGGCGCCGGAATCGGCCATCATGAAGATGGAGTTGAACGAGGACTGCGACACGGTGGCACCCTCGCGGTCGGTCACTTCCTCCTTGCCGAGATGATCCATCATCGCCTTGGCCACCTGATCATTGCAGTGCGACCAGATGTCGACCACCTTGTTGTAGCGCTCGCCCTTGGTCACGAGACCCGAGGCATACTGCTCCTCGATCTCCTTCACCTGCTCCTCGGCGTCGCCCAGGATGCCCGCCTTTTCGTCCGGGATCACCATATCGTCGGCACAGAAGGAGACACCGGCGCGGGTCGAGAAGCGGAACCCCATGTACATCAGCTGGTCCGCGAAAACCACCGTGTCCTTCAGGCCCAGACGGCGGTAGCAGGCATTGATCAGCTGCGAGATCGCCTTCTTGCTCAGCTCGCGGTCGATCAGGCGGAACGGCAGGCCCACGGGCAGGATGCCCGAGAGGATGGCCCGCCCGACCGTGGTGTCGACCCGGCGCCGCTGCGGTTCGGCGCCCTCGTCGAGTTCGGCATCGTGGTCCATGATGCGCACGCTGATCTGCGCGTGCAGGTCCACGAGCCTGTTTTCGTAGGCGCGGTGAACCTCGTCGACGTCGGCAAAGACCATGCCCTCGCCCCGGGCGTTTACCCGGTACCGCGACAGGTAGTACAGGCCGAGCACGATGTCCTGGGAGGGCACGATGATCGGCTCGCCGTTCGCCGGCGACAGCACGTTGTTCGAGGACAGCATCAGGGTGCGCGCCTCGAGCTGCGCCTCCAGCGACAACGGCACGTGCACGGCCATCTGGTCACCGTCGAAGTCGGCGTTGAATGCGGCGCAGACCAGCGGGTGCAGCTGGATCGCCTTGCCCTCGATCAGCACCGGTTCGAAGGCCTGGATACCGAGGCGATGCAGCGTCGGCGCGCGGTTCAGCAGCACCGGATGCTCGCGGATCACCTCCTCGAGAATATCCCAGACCTCCGGCCCTTCCTTTTCCACGGCCTTCTTCGCCGCCTTGATGGTAGTCGCCAGGCCGCGACGCTGCAGCTTGCCGAAGATGAACGGCTTGAACAGTTCCAGCGCCATGCGCTTGGGCAGCCCGCACTGGTGCAGACGCAGCGTCGGGCCGACCACGATCACGGAGCGACCGGAGTAGTCGACGCGCTTGCCCAGCAGGTTCTGGCGGAAGCGGCCCTGCTTGCCCTTGATCATGTCGGCGAGCGACTTCAGCGGGCGCTTGTTGGTGCCGGTGATCGCGCGGCCGCGGCGGCCGTTATCGAGGAGTGCATCGACGGACTCCTGCAGCATGCGCTTCTCGTTGCGCACGATGATGTCCGGGGCGTTCAGCTCCAGCAGGCGACGCAGGCGGTTGTTGCGGTTGATCACCCGGCGGTACAGGTCGTTCAGGTCGGAGGTCGCGAAGCGGCCGCCGTCCAGCGGCACCAGCGGCCGCAGATCCGGCGGCAGCACCGGCAGCACCGACATGATCATCCACTCGGGCCGGTTGCCGGAATCGAGGAAGGACTCGACCAGCTTCAGCCGCTTGCCGAGCCGCTTGATCTTGGTCTCCGAGCCGGTCTCGGCGAGTTCATCGCGCAGGCGTGCCGCTTCCGCCTGCAGATCGATGTTCCTCAGCAATTCCAGCACGGCCTCGGCGCCCATCAGCGCGGTGAACTCGTCGCCATGTTCCTCGATCGCCTCGAGGTACTCCTCGTCGGACAGCAGCTTGCCGCGTTCGAGGGTGGTGAAACCCGGATCGACGACGATGAAGGACTCGAAGTAGAGCACCTTCTCGATGTCCTTCAGGGTCATGTCCAGCAGCAGGCCGATGCGCGAGGGCAGGCTCTTCAGGAACCAGATGTGCGCGACCGGGGAGGCGAGATCGATGTGACCCATGCGCTCGCGCCGGACCTTGGTCTGGGTCACCTCGACGCCGCACTTCTCGCAGACCACGCCTCGGTGCTTCAGGCGCTTGTATTTGCCGCAGAGGCACTCGTAGTCCTTCACCGGCCCGAAGATCTTCGCGCAGAACAGGCCGTCCCGCTCGGGCTTGAAGGTCCGGTAGTTGATCGTCTCGGGCTTTTTCACCTCGCCGTAGGACCACGTGCGGATCTGGTCTGGCGACGCCAGACCGATCCGGATCGCGTCGAATTCTTCCGGCTGTGTCTGCTGCTTGAACAGATTGAGGAGGTCTTTCATTCGTTTGCCTCGCAAAAGGTCGTGCCGGGGGTGCCGTGGCACCCCGGAATGTGCGTCCGCTGGCGGATCAGTCCTGTTCCAGCTCGATGTTGATGCCCAACGCGCGGATCTCCTTCATCAGCACGTTGAAGGACTCCGGCACGTTCGCCTCCATGAAGTGTTCGCCGTCGACGATGTTCTTGTACATCTTGTTGCGGCCCTGCACGTCGTCCGCCTTCACCGTCAGCATCTCCTGCAGCGTGTAGGCGGCCCCGTAGGCCTCCAGCGCCCAGACCTCCATCTCGCCGAAGCGCTGGCCGCCGAACTGGGCCTTGCCGCCCAGCGGCTGCTGGGTCACCAGCGAGTACGGCCCGGTGGAGCGCGCATGCATCTTGTCGTCGACCAGGTGGTTGAGCTTCAGCATGTGCATGTAGCCAACGGTCACCGGGCGGTCGAAGGTGTCGCCGGTACGCCCGTCGAACAGCGTCGCCTGCCCGGTCTCCGGCAGGTCGGCGAGGCGCAGCAGGCTCTTGATTTCGTCCTCGTTCGCGCCGTCGAAGACCGGGGTGGCCATGGGCACGCCCGCGCGCAGGTTCCCGCACAGTGCCAGGACCTCGGCATCGGTCAGCGAAGCGATATCGACCTTGCGCTCGCCCTCACCGTAGATCTGCTCCAGCAGGTCGCGCAACCGGTGGATCTCGACCTGCGCATCCAGCATGCGCGCGATCTTGTGGCCGAGCCCCTTCGCCGCCCAGCCCAGATGCACCTCGAGCACCTGCCCGACGTTCATCCGCGACGGCACGCCGAGCGGGTTCAGCACGATGTCCACCGGCGACCCGTCCTCGAGGAAGGGCATGTCTTCCTCCGGCACGATCATCGAGATCACGCCCTTGTTGCCGTGACGACCCGCCATCTTGTCGCCGGGCTGCATGCGGCGCTTCACCGCGACGTAGACCTTCACCATCTTCTGCACACCGGGCGGCAGGTCGTCGCCCGCGGCCAATTTGGCCTTCTTGTGCTCGAAGCGGCTCTCGAAAGCCTCCGCCTGCTCCTGAAGCTGGCGACCGAGATCCTCGAGCTGTGCATTCACGTCGTCGTCGCGCAGCCGAATCTCGAACCACTGATCCCGCGACACGCCCGACAGGTACTTCTTCGTGACCCTGGAACCGTCGGCGAGCCCTTCCGGGCCACCGGCCGCGACCTTGTTCAGCAACAGCCGCTCCACGCGGGCATAGATGTCCTCTTCGTAGATACGCTGCTGGTCGCGCAGGTCCTTGCGCACACCGGCGAGATCCGATTCCTCGATCGACCGGGCGCGGGCATCCTTCTCGACCCCATCCCGCGTGAACACGCGCACGTCGATCACCGTCCCCTCGATCCCGGAGGGCACGCGCAGCGAGGTGTCCTTCACGTCCGAGGCCTTCTCGCCGAAGATCGCACGCAGCAGCTTCTCCTCCGGCGTCAGCTGCGTCTCGCCCTTCGGCGTGACCTTGCCGACGAGGATGTCTCCGGCTCGCACCTCGGCCCCGACGTAGACGATGCCGGACTCGTCCAGCTTCGCAAGCAGGGACTCGGATACGTTGGGGATGTCCGCGGTGATCTCTTCCTGACCCAGCTTGGTGTCGCGGGCCACGCAGTTCAGCTCCTCGATGTGAATCGTGGTGAACCGGTCGTCCTGCACCACGCGCTCGGAGATCAGGATCGAATCCTCGAAGTTGTAGCCGTTCCAGGGCATGAAGGCGACCATCATGTTCTGCCCCAGCGCGAGTTCGCCCATGTCCGTCGAGGAGCCGTCGGCGAGCACGTCGCCGCGGGCGATCTCGTCTCCGACCGTCACCAGCGGACGCTGGTTGATGCAGGTGTTCTGGTTGGAACGCGCGTACTTGGTCAGATTGTAGATGTCCACGCCGGGTTCCCCCGCCGTGGTCTCCTCGTCGTTCACGCGCACCACGATGCGCGCGGCGTCCACCGAATCCACGGTCCCGCCGCGGGTCGCGACAATCGAGGAACCCGAATCGATCGCAACGGTGCGCTCGATGCCAGTGCCGACCAGCGGCTTTTCCGCCCGCAGGCAGGGCACCGCCTGGCGCTGCATGTTGGAACCCATCAGCGCACGGTTGGCGTCATCGTGCTCCAGGAACGGGACCAGCGCCGCGGCGACGGACACGATCTGCTTCGGCGACACATCCATGAACTGGATCTTGTCCGGCGTCGAGATCGTGAACTCGTTCTGGTGCCGGCACGAGACCAGGTCGTCGGTCAGGCGGCCCTCTTCGTCCATCGCGGCGTTGGCCTGCGCAATCACGTACTGGCTCTCCTCGATCGCGGAGAGGTAGACGATCTCGTCGGCAACCCGGCCGTCCTCGACCTTGCGGTACGGTGTCTCGAGAAAACCGTAGCGGTTGGCGCGGGCATAGACCGCCAGCGAATTGATCAGACCGATGTTCGGGCCTTCCGGCGTCTCGATCGGGCAGACCCGCCCATAGTGGGTCGGGTGGACATCGCGCACTTCGAACCCGGCGCGCTCGCGGGTCAGGCCACCCGGGCCCAGTGCCGATATCCGCCGCTTGTGGGTCACCTCGGACAGCGGGTTGTTCTGGTCCATGAACTGCGACAGCTGCGAGGAACCGAAGAATTCCTTCACCGCCGCAGCCACCGGCTTCGCGTTGATCAGTTCCTGGGGCATCAATCCCTCGCTCTCGGCGACGGTCAGGCGCTCCTTCACCGCGCGCTCGACGCGCACGAGCCCGAGCCGGAACTGATTCTCCGCCATCTCGCCCACGCTTCGGATGCGGCGGTTGCCCAGGTGATCGATGTCATCCGTGCTGCCGATACCGTTGCGCAGATCGATCAGCACCTTCAGTACCGCGAGGATGTCCTCGGGCGAGAGCACGCCGGGGCCTTCGTCGGTATCGCGCCCCACGCGGCGGTTGAACTTCATCCGGCCAACCGCCGAGAGGTCGTAGCGGTCCTCGGAGAAGAACAGGTTCGAAAACAGGTTCTCGGCAGCGTCCTTGGTCGGCGGTTCGCCGGGGCGCATCACGCGGTAGATCTCGACCTGGGCCTCCAGCTGCGTGTGGGTCTGGTCCAGCCGCAGCGTGTCCGACATGAACGGGCCGCGGTCGTAGTCGTTGGTATAGATGATGTCGAAGCTGGTCACCCCGATGTCGCGGAGCTTGTCCAGCAGCGGCTCGTTGATCACCGCATTGGCCTCGGCAATCACTTCGCCGGTTTCCTCGTCGACAATACCGCGGGCGAGCGTGCGCCCGACGAGGTAGTCGTCAGGCACGGTCAGCGCGGTGATCCCGGCCTTCTGGATCTCCCGGATGTGCCGCGGCGTGATCCGCCGGCCTGCCTCGACGATCACGCGATCGCCATCGGCGATGTCCACCGCCGCGTTCTCGCCCCGCAGGCGGTCGGGGATCAGTTCCAGCTCGGCGCCACTGTCGAGCAGGCGCACCGTGCTGAAATCGAAGAAGGTCGCGAGGATCTCCTCGGTATCCATGCCCAGCGCACGCAGCAGCACGGTGGCCGGCAGCTTGCGGCGGCGGTCGATGCGCACGAAGACCCCGTCTTTCGCATCGAACTCGAAATCCAGCCAGGAGCCGCGGTAGGGGATGATGCGCGCGTTGAACAGCAGCTTCTGGGAGCTGTGCGTCTTGCCCTTGTCGTGGTCGAAGAAGACCCCGGGAGACCGATGCAGCTGCGAAACGATCACGCGTTCGGTCCCGTTGATCACGAAGGTGCCGTTCTCGGTCATCAAGGGCAGTTCGCCCATGTAGACCTCCTGCTCCTTCACCTCCTTGACAACGGTCGTCCCGGCCGGCGCCTCCTTGTCGTGGATCACCAGCCGCAGCATCACCCGCAGCGGCGCCGCGTAGGTGACGCCCCGGATCTGGCATTCCTTCACGTCGAACATCGGCTCGCCCAGCCGATAGGAGACATATTCCAGCTGCACGTGCCCGGAATAGCTGACGATCGGAAACACCGACTGAAACGCCGCATGCAGTCCCATCGCCTCACGCTGCTCGGCGCCCAGGTCGGCCTGCAGGAAGTCCCGGTAGGAAGCAAGCTGCGTCTCCAGCAGGTAGGGGACGTCGAGAATCTGGGGGCGTTTGCCGAAATCCTTGCGGATTCGCTTTTTTTCGGTATAACTGAGGGGCATGGGTTACCTCGGCAGCAACTGGGGTCATCGGGCGGCGCATCAACACCACCACGGGCCAGGGCTGACGGACTTTCGCCCGCCAGCCCGGGGTTCCGCGCTAGCTCACTGAACAACTGACAAAGAAAATATTACTTCAACTCGACCGTAGCGCCGGCTTCTTCCAGTTCCTTCTTCATCTTCTCGGCCTCGTCCTTGGTCGCCGATTCCTTGACGGTCGCCGGCACACCCTCGACCATGTCCTTGGCTTCCTTCAGACCAAGACCGGTCAGCGCCCGCACGACCTTGATCACGCCAACCTTGTTGGAACCGAAGCTGCTCATCACGACGTTGAACTCGTCCTTGACCTCTTCCGCCTCGGCCTCGCCCGCGGCGGCGGCAGCCGGCGCGGCGGCGACGGCAGCCGCTGCCGACACACCGAACTTCTCTTCCATCGCGCTGATCAGGTCAACGATCTCGAGCACGGTCATGTTGCCGATCGTTTCCAGGATTTCCTCTTTCGAAACTGCCATCTTGATTCTCCTAATGGGCTACCGCCCGTCTATTCAGAAATGTTTCAGGCGGCTGCCTGCTTTTGATCACGGATCGCTGCCACGGTGCGCACCATCTTGCCCGGCACCTCGTTGAGGGTGCGGGCGAACTTGTCAAGCGGCGCCTTCATTACGGCCATCAGCTGACTGAGGGCCTCGTCGCGGGTGGGCAGCTCGGCCAGCCGATCAAGATCGGATGCACCCAGCAGCTGCCCCCCGAAGGAGACCAGCTTGACCTGCAGCCTGTCGTGGGTCTTCGCGAAACCCTTCACCAGTCGCGCGGCGGCGCCGGGATCCTCCTCGCTGAATGCCAGCAGCAACGGGCCGACGAAGCCCTCCTGCATGCATTCGAAGTCGGTCCCCTCGACCGCCCGCCTGGCCAGGGTGTTCTTCACGACCCGCAGGTAAACACCGGACGACCGCGCCTGCCTGCGCAGTTCGGTCATCTGGGCCACCGACAGACCACGATATTCCGCAGCAATGGCGGAATGCGCCGAGGCAGCAACCGCGGCCACTTCCGAGACAACCACCTTCTTGTCGTCGAGATTCATAGCCACGTTGTCTTTCCTCCGTTGTGATCACCGTTGCCGGCGATCGTTGCAGACCGGGTCAACCACCCCCGGGGCTTCCTGGTGCTTCCCGCCGCAGGACATTCCTGAATCGGGCTGACACCATCTGCGCAGGCTGCGTTTTTAAGCGGCGTACCGCGCCTGCGGTCTTGGATGGTCCGCCACCGCACGGTGGCGTCCTACCCAAATCAAGGGACTTCAGAGCTTCAGGGTCGCCGGGTCCAGCTGCAGGCCCGGGCCCATCGTGGACGAGACCGTGACGCGCCGGACGTAGACGCCCTTGGACGTGGACGGCTTCAGCTTCAACAGGTCCGCGAGCAACGCGTTCAGGTTCTCCGTCAACGCATCGCTGGCGAAGTCGATCGCGCCGATCGAGCAGTGGATGATTCCGCCCTTGTCGGTGCGGTAACGGACCTGGCCGCCCTTCGCGTTCTTCACCGCCGTGGCGACGTCCGGGGTCACGGTGCCGACCTTCGGGTTCGGCATCAGCCCGCGGGGGCCGAGGATCTGCCCGAGCTGCCCGACCACGCGCATCGCATCGGGCGATGCGACCACCACATCGAAATTCAGTTCTCCGGCCCGCACCTGCTCCGCGAGGTCCTCCATGCCCACCACGTCGGCGCCTGCCTCCCGGGCCGCGTCGGCATTCGCACCCTGGGTGAACACGGCCACGCGAACGGTCTTGCCGGTGCCGTTGGGCAGCACCGTGGAGCCGCGCACGACCTGATCCGATTTGCGCGGATCGACGCCGAGATTCACGGACGCATCCACCGACTCGCGGAACTTCACCGCAGACAGGTCACGCAGCAGGTCGAATGCCTCGGTGGCGGGATAGGTCTCGCCCGGACGGATTTTTTCGCGGATTGCGCGAGCGCGCTTCGACATCTTCGCCATCTCAGAGGCCCTCCACTTGCAGGCCCATGCTGCGGGCACTTCCGGCAATGGTGCGCACCGCGGAGTCGAGGTCGGCCGCGGTCAGGTCGGGCTCCTTGGCCCGCGCGATCTCCTCGAGCTGCTCGCGGGTGACGGTACCCACCTTCTTCGTGTTCGGGGTGCCCGATCCGCTGGTCACGCCGGCGGCCTTCTTCAGCAGCACCGCAGCCGGCGGGGTCTTGGTGACGAAAGTGAAGCTGCGGTCGGCGTACACGGTGATCACCACCGGAATCGGCAGGCCCGGTTCCATGCTCTGCGTGGCCGCGTTGAAGGCCTTGCAGAATTCCATGATGTTGACCCCGCGCTGGCCGAGGGCCGGGCCCACCGGCGGGCTCGGGTTGGCCTTGCCGGCCGGGACCTGCAGCTTGATGTATGCCGTAATCTTCTTGGCCATTTCCTCTCCTTCGGGTGCAAGCGCCTCGCGGCTCCCCGAACCGTTTCAACACGCGGCGCGTGCCGCGTCAGGATTTCTCGACTTGATGGAACTCGAGTTCCACGGGCGTCGAGCGCCCGAATATCTGGACGGCCACCAGGAGGCGGCTCTTGTCGTAGTTGACCTCTTCAACGACGCCGCTGAAGTCATTGAACGGACCCTCGGTGACGCGCACCATCTCGCCGACTTCGAACAGCACCTTCGGCCGCGGCTTCTCGGCGCCCTCCTGCATGCGCTGGAGGATCGCGTCGGCCTCCTTGTCGCTGATCGGCGCCGGCTTGTCCGCGGACCCGCCGATGAAACCCAGGACGCGCGGAACCGCCTTCACCAGGTGCCAGGCCTCGTCGTTCAGGTCCATCTGCACCAGTACGTAGCCGGGAAAGAACTTGCGTTCGCTCTTTCGCTTCTGGCCGTCCTTCATTTCGACGACCTCTTCGGTGGGAACGAGGATCTGCCCGAAGTGATCCTGCATCCCGAAGCGCTCGATCCGCTCCTCCAGCGACCTTTTCACCTGGGACTCGAAGCCCGAAAAGGCCTGTACCACATACCAGCGCAGTGCCATGACCTTCCCCCCTGGTCAACCAATGAGCTGCCGGACAATCCAGCCGAGCAGCGTGTCCATCAACCAGAGGAAGATCCCGACCAGAATCACGATACCGATCACGATCAGCGTGGTCTGCGTGGTCTCGACCCGGGTCGGCCAGACCATCTTGCGAACCTCCGTGCGGGCGTTGCCCATGAAGCCCGCAAGCTGGCGGCCCTTGTACGTCGTGGCGGCGATGCCCAGGGCAACGCCGACGACGGCAAGCAGGCCGAGCACCCGCACCAGCATCGACTCGGCGGTGAAGTAATAGAACCCCATCACGCCGGCAATCAGCAGCGCAACCGCCACGAAGAGCTTGACGGTGTCAAGCCCGCCTTCAGTCTGTTCCGTACGTTCACTCATGAAATTATCACCCGAAGCCCGCTGCCACTCGGAAGTTGGCAGGCCAGGAGGGACTCGAACCCCCAACCTGCGGTTTTGGAGACCGCTGCTCTGCCAATTGAGCTACTGGCCTGTGGCTGCGCTTCCGAAAAGTAACGCGGGAGACGGCAGCAGCCGCCCCCCGCGGTGACACGGATTCAGGATTGTATCACTCGATGATCTTGGAGACGACGCCGGCGCCGACGGTACGGCCACCTTCGCGGATCGCAAAGCGCAGACCGTCCTCCATCGCAATCGGACTGATCAGCGA
>SL_5KL_010_SEDDRAFT_10001006_pt1 | contig 17736 bp, 14 predicted proteins | sample SodLakKL_010_SED_FD_9118 | JGI IMG/M metagenome (IMG submission 9118)
GAAGGTGACCCGCATGCCATCCTTGAGGGAATGTTAATTTGTGCTTATGCCGTAAAAGCCACAAGCGGCTATATTTATGTTCGTGATGAATATCCGCGGGCTTTGAAGCATCTAAAGCAGGCCATCGAGCAGGCCCGCAGTGCCGGGTTCCTTGGCCATAACATCGGGGGCACTTCATTTTCATTTGATATATCTATAGACCGTGGTGCCGGTGCTTTTGTTTGCGGCGAATCTACAGCATTGATGCAGTCTCTTGAGGGAAAAGTCGGAGAACCGCGGACTAAGTATATTCGTTCAGCCGAAAGAGGATTGTATGACAAACCGACTGTTCTTAATAACGTGGAAACCTTTGCCAATATCCCCATTATTATTGATAAAGGTGCTGACTGGTTTTCATCGATAGGAACTAAAGATAACAAGGGTACCAAGGTTTTTTCCGTGGTCGGCAAGGTTAAAAACACCGGACTGGTCGAGGTGCCGATGGGCACATCCCTGCGAACAATTATTTTCGACCTCTGCGGAGGGATATTAAATGGAAAAAAATTCAAAGCGGTGCAAACCGGCGGGCCTTCAGGCGGTTGTTTACCGGAAAGCAAGCTTGATCTTCCTGTTGATTTCGATACCCTAACCAGTGAAGGATCGATGATGGGTTCAGGCGGTATGATTGTTATGGATGAAGATACCTGCATGGTTGATGTAGCACGTTACTTTACAGGTTACCTGGTTGAAGAGTCCTGCGGCAAGTGTGCTGCCTGCAGACTCAGCCTGGTCAACCTCCAGGCCATTTTAGAATCTATTTGCCGGGGAAAGGGTGAACCTGAAGATATAGCTAAAATTGAAAAACTCCTTCTAGTCCTGAAAAATGGTTCGCTTTGCGGCCTCGGAACATCAGCGCCAAATCCGGTTGGCAGCACACTAACCTATTTTAAAGAGGAGTACCTGGCCCATATAAATGAAAAAAAATGTCCTGCCGGGGTCTGTAGAAGCCTGATCACTTATGATATTAATAATCAGTGCACGGGCTGTCGCCTTTGTGTCGATGCCTGTCCCCAGGGAGCGATCAGGGGCGGGAAGAAAGAAAAACACATAATCGATCAGGAACTATGCAACCAGTGCGGGATTTGCAAAATCACCTGCACTTATGATGCCGTGACAATTAACAGTTAACTTATTTCAATAAAATGGCAGAAATTAGCTTAACAGGCTGTTGGCTGGAAAGGATGGCAATGAGCGAGAAAATCAGCATCACTGTTGATGGCAGAAATATAGATACTTTAAGCAGGGTTACCCTGCTGGAAATCTTAAATGAACAGGGGATCGAAGTTCCCCAGCTGTGCAATCATCCCTCTTTATCTTCCAGTGGGGCTTGTCGTCTTTGCGTGGTGGAAATTACCAAAAAAGAGTGGAATGGCCGGTCCAGGATTGTTACTTCATGCCTTTACCCCGTTGAAGATGGACTGATTGTTTTTACTCGTTCTCCTGAGGTCCTCGATACCCGGAGAAGCTTGCTTGAACTTTATCTTGCCCGGTGTTCCGGGTCGGAAGAAATAAAAACAATAGCCCGCCTGGAAGGGGTTGATTCTACCCCCTATGAGGTTAAAGAAGAGGAAAATAGATGTATTTTATGCGGACTTTGTATCAGAGCATGCCAGGACTACGGCCCGGGGGCAATTACTACCCTTGGCCGGGGGGTCGAAAAATATATTGGACCAAACCCCGAAGGGATGGCTAAAGATTGTACGGGCTGCCGGGCCTGCGCTTATGTTTGTCCTACCGGTGCAATCCCCTTAGAACAAGAGGACCAGGTTTTAAAAATTTGGGGCCGGGATTTTGACATTCCGGTTTGTTCTGTTCAGACTGATATATGCAGGGGGTGCGGAATTTGCGAAGAAGTTTGTCCACTGGCCATTCCCCGGGTAACTATGCAGAAAGACGAGTTACCGGTAGCGCAGATTTCACCTGAAGTATGTGTAGGCTGTGGGATTTGTGCCGGTTCCTGTCCTACGGGAGCGATCCGGCAGAACAAAAATGAAGACCTCACCGATTTTGAAGGTATTCTGTTTAACAAAAGCTTAGAAGGGAAAAATATAGTTTTTGCCTGCCAGCGATCCCCTATGCCTGCAGGCGAAGAAGATGTACTCCGGGTCAGCTGTGTCGGTAGTGTAGATATAGCAACCCTGCTTTATTGTGCAGCTGCCGGGGCAGGTAGTGTTGCCCTGATGTGCAGGGACAGACAAAGTTGTCCCTATTCTAAGGGAGGAGAGCTTGGGGAGCAGCACCTGGCAGTGGCAAAAGAACTACTTAGTATGTGCGGGATGGAAAACGAACATCTCCGGCTGCTGCAGCCTTATCCCGGGAGAGAAGGTCCTTACCGGACGTGGCAGGAATTCATAAAAACGTCCGCTGCAGTTCCTTCGGTGTTGGAATCAAGTTATGAACTCGATACAGAGTATACCTCCGGTTTGGACCTGGCGTTAGATATTGTGGGCTGGTTAAAGAACCGCCTGGAATTGAAGTCGGTTCTTCCGAAAAAAATAACTGCGCTGTTTGATAGTGGATCAAATAAAAACTCTAACCTGGACCTGTTATACTTAGACAGGCTGCCGGAGCTTCACCTGCTGTTATCGATGCACCTTGAAGAAGCGGCTGTTTTGGATATCCTAAAGGATGCATCAAAACTTCTTCAAGCCTATAATATAAGTATCTGCTGCGTGTTTAGTGAAAAAGAATTACAGGAAGCAAAAGGAAAGAGAGTACTTTCTTTCACCCCTGATATTTCATCAATACTTCCTCCGGAAACCAGTTTGTTAACTTTCAACGATCTTGCCGGCACATCTGAAGATGAAGATAATACAGAAGAAAACTTTTCTTACCGTATCGATGCCCTGAAACGCCAATTATTACTGGATAATTATGTCAATAGCGATGAGAATATATTGTGCGCCACACCGGATCTTTATCTGCAGTATGCATTTATGCTGCGCCGGGGAAGCTGGCAGCATTCCTTGAAAGAAAACCCGGTCATGTTATTTGCTGATGCCCCGGGCCAAACTGTAATAGTAGGTGATCAACAGGAAGAATTTAGGCGGATTAGCAACCATCCTATCCTGCCACCGGTTAAGGGTGACAAATTAAACTTCACTTTTAACGGGGAAAACCTTAGTGCCTGTGAGGGTGAGGTCATTTCTTCCGCTCTTTATGCCGCCGGTATTACAGTTCTTGGTCACCATCACCGGGATCAAGGAGCCCAGGGCATATATTGTGTCAATGGACAGTGCTCACAGTGTATGGTAGTTGCCGACGGGAAGCCGGTAAAAGCCTGTATGACCCCGGTTGCTCCGGGAATGAAGGTTACAAGTTTAGAGGGTCTGCCGGAATTACCCTGTGAGCCGGCCCCGGAAAAACCGGTAATTGCCGATCCTGAACAGGTCGAAGTAGATGTTTTGATAGTTGGTGGAGGACCGGCCGGAATTAATGCAGCGATCGAACTGGGCAATGTAGGGGTAAATGTCCTGATAGTTGATGATAAACAGGATCTGGGTGGTAAACTCAGCCTGCAAACCCACAATTTTTTCGGTTCGGTAGTTGACTGTTATGCCGGTTACCGTGGGGTTCATATCGGGAATATTCTTGCTGATAAATTAAGTAAACTGCCCACGGTAGAGGTCTGGCTTAGTTCCTCTGTGGTCGGTGTCTTCAGCGATCANAAATTTGGGGTTTCCGGCAATGGAACATATAAACTGGTCCATCCGAAAAGGGTGCTTTTTTCAACCGGGGCTAGAGAAAAAAGCCTGGCTTTTCCCGGTGCAGATTTGCCCGGTGTTTACGGTGCAGGTGCTTTCCAAACCCTGGTTAACAGGGATCTTGTCCGTTGTGCAGAAAAACTGTTTATTATCGGGGGAGGAAACGTCGGTTTAATTGGGGCATATCATGCTCTGCAGGCCGGTATAGATGTTGTCGGCCTGGTTGAGGCCCTGCCGCAATGTGGTGGTTATAAAGTTCATGAAGATAAAATAAAAAGGCTGGGAGTTCCGGTATGGACTTCGCATACTCTCCTGAAGATAGAAGGCAGTGAGGAAGTGGAGCGGGTTGTTATCGCTGAAATTGACGAAAACTTTAAGCCCCTTAAGGGAACCGAGCGAACATTTGAAGTCGATACAGTTCTAATGGCGGTTGGTTTGAATCCTGTCGATGAGCTGTTTAAAAAAGCACAGGAGTACGGCATAAAGGTTTATGCAGCCGGCGATGCAATGGAAATTGCGGAAGCATCGGCGGCGATATTTTCAGGAAAAATAGCCGGACGTAAAATAGCCCAGGAGATGGGGATCGACCTGCCTGTTCCCATTGACTGGGATGAATTTGGCGAGCTTCTAAAGCAGCATTCCAGCGAATCAGAACCTTTTTTACCCGGGGAAATTGAGGATTCGGTATATCCGCTGATTCGCTGCATACAGGAAATTCCATGCAATCCCTGTATCGAAGCCTGTCCCAACAGCTGTATTACGATGCCGGGTTCGATCCTCACTCTTCCAGAATTTAGGGGAGGATGTATCGGCTGCGGCCGGTGCGTGCTTGCCTGTCCCGGTCTTGCTATTACCCTGGTGATTAATGATTATGACCCTGATAAAGCCAAAGCTCTTATCATGCTTCCGTTCGAATTTGTCAACGAAAAAATTCCGGTCGGTGATGAGGTTATTACCACAGGCTTGGAAGGTAATGTTGTCGGCAGGGGCAGGGTAATAGCTTACAGAGACCGGGAAGAACAGGATAACCGGCGGCTGCTTTTGCTGGAAGTGCCTTATCAAGACAGGTTAAAAGCTGCCGGTTTTAGAATCAGAGATCCTGAAGAAGGAGAAATTTTAGCGCCTGCAGTAAGTGAAATAGAAGAAGGCGATCCTTTTATATGCCGTTGTGAGAGAGTAAGAAAAAGCGAAATTGTTGAAGCGATCAGATCTGGAGTCCGTGATATGAACCAGTTAAAAGCATTGGTCAGGGCCGGTCTGGGCGGATGTAACGGAAAAACCTGCACCGAGCTGATCTTAAAAATTTATAAAGAAGAAGGAATCCCATTGTCTGAAATAACGCTGCCCACCCACCGCCCCCTGGTTGCAGAAGTACATCTTGGCGATTTTGCCGCCCAAAAAGAAGATCAAGAGGAGAATAATAATGCCGGCTAATAAAATATATGATGTTATAGTAGTCGGTTGCGGAAGCGTGGGGAACCCGACTGCCTATCATCTTGCTGAAGCCGGTTTAAAAGTTCTTGTCTTGGATAAACGGGCTGCTGCCGGGCAGGGCGACAATAAATCAGCTATCGGCGGGGTGAGAGCTACTCATTCCGATCCCGGCAAGATCAGCACAGGCCTGGAAAGTTTGAAGATCATATCTGCCTGGAAGGAAAAGCATGGTTTTGATATCGGGTGGAAACCGGGAGGGTACTGTTTCCCGGTTTATGATGAAAGCATTGAAGATACTCTGAAGGAACTACTGATCTACCAAAAAAAATATGGACTGAATATAGAATGGGTTGATCCGGAAGAAATTAAAGAGCTTATCCCCGGCATTAACCCGACTGGTTTACGGGGCGGAACCTATTCACCTGAAGACGGCCAGGTTTCTTCTATCCTTTTGCCCGTTGCTTTCCAGCGGGAAGCGATGCAGTACGGTGCCGAGTATCGTTTTAATGAAAAAGTAACCGATTTTATATGGTGCGGCGATAAAATCAGAGGGGTTAAGACCGACCGGGACAGTTATTCTTCCAGGTGGGTGGTTTTAGCCACCGGCGCAGATTCTGCAGAACATTCTTCGCTCTTAAATATTGATATTCCGGTTACACCTGATTCTCACGAAGCCGGTATATCAGCTCCCATAAAGCAATTTTTAGACCCTTTAGTTGTTGATCTGCGTCCAGGCCCGGAAGGTAAAACTTCTAATTTTTATTTTGGACAGAACAATGAAGGACAAATTATATTTTGCTATACCCCAAAAGAGCTGTTTATTGGAACTAACCGGGAGTCTTTATCCGAGTTTTTGCCTGTCCTGGCCGGCAGGCTGATTTCGCTCATTCCCGGGTTGAAAAACCTGTTAATCCGGCGTATCTGGCGCGGTTGTTATCCAATGAGCCCTGATGGGGTGCCGATTGTCGATCATGTTCCCGGTCGAGAAGGTTTAATTCTTGCGGTTGGCATGTGCGGCCAGGGTTTGATGCTTGGGCCTGGTATAGGCAAAAATATAGCTTCAATGATTGTTGACAGCAAACCCTGTATTTCAAAAGAGGCCCAGGACTGTCTTAGTTATGATCGTGATTATTATAAAACCGGAAAGGAATCGCTTAAGTAAAACCAGGAATGAAAGCCCCCCTGGTTTTTTAACAGTGAAGGTTTTGATACCGCTATTTTTTCTTCAATCTTCTACCCTGAAAGATAACATCTGTTCCGTATTTTTTTCGTAATTTGTCCCTGGTTGTCGTTAACTTGCTTTCTTTTTCTTGTTCAGCTGAAGTTTCCAACAGTGATATCTGGCTGCCCTGTTCGAAGCCAGCGGCCTGTACTCCAACCAGGCGCCAGGGTGGCTTGGAGCAGTGTTTATCAAAAAGATCCCGGCTTATGCGGTAGATGTCTGAATCGCTGCACACTGGTTCGGGCAGGGTGATGCCGCGGGTAATAGTCCGGAAATCTTTAAAACGCAGTTTCAGGGTTATTGTCCAGGCGGTATAACCTTCTGATCTTAATCTGTAACCTACACCAGCTGATAGTTCCATCAATACCGAGTGAACAGAGTCACGGGCATAAATGTCTTCGGGGAAAGTGGTTTCCTCCGAAATCGATTTGGCTTCATGTTCAGCCTCGAATTTCCGGTTATCAATGCCATGGGCATAATAGTAAATAGTTTCTGCATTTTTCCCAAGCAGTCTGGTGAGCCCTTCTTTTGGATATGCAGCTAAATCTCTGATTTGTTTGATCCCGAGGCGGTTAAGCTTATTATCGGTTACCGGTCCTATTCCGGGCAGCATCCTGATCGGAAGGGGCCATAATTGGTTTTTAATATCACCGGGCCAAAGCTCACCTACTTTATTTGGCTTGGCCATTTCGCAGGCTATTTTAGCCAGAAGTTTGTTAACTGAGATGCCAACACTGATCGGAAGGCCGAGTTCTACTTTAACAGCAATATGAACGGCCTTGCCTGTTTTAGAGCCACTTCCCTTTTTAACAGCCAGGTATGCTTCGTCTATAGAGACAAACTCGATGTCGGGAGTAAATCTTTGAAATATCAGGCGAACCTGATCAGACATCTCCTTATAACGTGACATCCGCCCCTTTAAAACAACAGCGTCAGGACAAAGAGCAAGGGCTTTTTTCATAGGCATGGCAGAGCGCACCCCAAACTTTCTCGCTTCATATGAACAGGTTGATACAACCCCCCTGCCTTCAGGACTGCCACCAACCAGCACTGGTTTACCTTCAAGGGCGGGATTATCCAGTATTTCTACCGAAGCAAAAAAGGCATCCAGGTCACAGAGCAGGATATCGCAGTTTTTCTTCATAGAAATATCGTAAAATTTTTAACAGGACCTGTCAATCTTTTGATTGTTTATAGTTCAAAAAGATTAAAGAATCTTTGATCACTGCAGGAATATTGACTTATAGATACGAATTTATAAAAAGGAACTAACGGCAGCACTTCTAACTTCAGGTGAACATAGTGGAAAAGTATAAAATAAATTTTGAAGGTAAAACAATTTCCTTTGTTCTTCACAGAAAAAATGTCAAAAATGTGAATCTAAAAGTTAAAACGGATTCAACTGTAGTTGTTTCAGCCAATAATAAAGTTCCCTATGCCAGTATAGAACAGTTAATACGGGAAAAAGGGCCCTGGGTTTTAAAGAATATCAGGCACTTTGATGAAGTGCGCCGCTTAAAAGAAATACGCAAGTATACAGATGGAGAAATTATTTATTTTCTCGGCCGGCCGTACTGTTTAAAGGTTATTCCGACTGATAACGGAGAATCCATATATCTAAACCAAAACGAGATCTGCTTAATCGTTAAAGAAGCAAGTGATTTTTATAGAAAAGAGAAACTCTTCGACAGATGGTTTAAAGAGCAGGCCAGGCAAATTTTTTATGAGTCGCTCGACAGGATGCACAGTGAATTCATCAGCCATCATGCCTTAGAAAAGCCGAAGATAATGATCAGGAACATGAAAACCAGGTGGGGAAGCTGCTCCTGGAACAAGGAAAAAATTACCTTGAACACCGGGCTGATTAAAGTATCCAGGGATTGCATTGATTATGTGGTTCTGCACGAATTGACCCATTTTGTATTTAGAAAACACGACAGGCAATTTTATGCGTTTTTAGCTCTAATAATGCCTGATTGGAAAGAAAGAAGGAATATTTTGAGGAATTGCGATACTGGCAGCATCCTGGTTTAATTGATACAGAAAAATGTACTGATTGGCTGTAACTTTTCCGCATCATGAGCAATATTGTAGTTCCAGTCACCTGTGGTTTTAAATGATTGTTAATATGTTTCCCAGGTGTATGTAGAAGTTGCTTTTTATGCTACCAGGTGATAGCATAATGATTGGAAAATTTTTTACTATCCGTAGTTCAGCTTTAATTTCATCTAGACAGGTTTTATTGTTGCCGGCTTTAGTTGAAAACTAAAGGGCCGGGAACATAAATTTTATAAAAACTATGATAGGAGGGTTCAAGCCCACTTCTGATGGGTAAGATCATGAGCAAACCAGTTGTAGTAAGTGCAGTCAGAACTATTGCAGGCAGGTATGGTGGAAGTTTAAGCAGTTTCAGCGCTCCTGAATTGGGGGCAAAAGTTGTTGAAGAAGTAGTTAAGAGGGCAGGTATTTCCGGTGAAGAAGTTGACGAATTAGTATTTGGGTGCGGATGGCAGGCTGGAATAGGACCTAACGTGGCTCGACTTGCCACGGTTATGGGTGGCTTGCCGGTTGATGTTCCTGCGTATACGATTAATATACGCTGCGCGTCAAGCTTACAGGCAACCATCCAGGGAGCGAAGTCCATTCTTACCGGAGATGCCGAGACAGTAGTGGTCGGGGGAACAGAGTCTGCCTCTAATGTCCCTTATATTCTTGACAAGGCCCGCTGGGGGGCTCGTATGGGAGATATGACTGCTTATGATGGCTTGCACAAAGACGGTTTCATGTGTTCACTGGCAGAAATGTTGATGGGTGCTACTGCTGAATTGTTGTCGGAAAAATATGGTATAGATCGTGAAGAACAGGACAGCTTTGCCCTGGAAAGTCACCAAAAAGCAGTTAAAGCAATGGAAGAAGGTAAATTTAATGATGAAATTTTACCAGTCCAGGTTGTTCAGAAGAAGCAGACCTTAACAGTAGATCAAGAAGAAATACCCCGTGCAGATGCATCCATGGAAAAAATGGCCAAGCTTCCCCCGGTTTTCAAGAAGGGTGGAACCGTAACAGCAGGCAACAGCTGTGCCCTTTCTGATAATGCTTCAGCCCTGGTCATCATGTCCGAAGAAAAAGCAAAAGCCCTTGGCTTGACTCCAATTGCGGCAATACGCGGCTATGCAGCAGGGGGGGTAGATCCCAAGTACATGGGTATAGGACCGGTCAAGGCCATTCCATTAGCCCTGGAAAAAGCAAAGGTGAGCCTTGATGATATCGATTTAATTGAACTAAATGAAGCTTTTGCAGTGCAATACCTCTCTGTGGAAAGAGAGATGAAGTGGAATCGGGATAAAGTTAATGTTCATGGTGGAGCTGTAGCCCTGGGTCACCCGGTAGGTGCTACCGGGACAAAGCTGATTACCACCCTTTTGAACAGCATGAAAATATATGATAAAGACCTGGGCCTGGTTAGTGCCTGCGTTGGTGGAGGACAGGGTGTAGCGTTGGTCTTTGAGCGATTAAGCTAAATTATAATATTAGAGTAATTTATAGGGGAGGCTTAATTAATGATGAATATCAAGAGCAGCTTTGTTTTGGGCGCCGGGATCATGGGGGCGGGGATAGCCCAGCTAATGGCCCAAAAAGGAATCGAGGTTATCCTTTCTGATGTTGATCAATCGATTACCGAAAAAAGTTTGGAAAATATCCAAAAAGGATTAATGCGCAGAGTGGAAAAAGGGAAAATGACCGATGATGAGGTTAAGGAAATTATCGGTCGTATTACTGCTTCTACAGGCGTAAAAGAAGCAGGCAAGGCTGATTTTGTGATAGAAGCAATTATTGAAGATGTTGGCATCAAACAGAAAACATTCAGTGAATTAGAAGATGTAGCTAAAGAGGGAGTTGTGCTGGCTTCCAATACCACAGCCTGTTCAATATCAGAAATATCCTCAAAAGCCAAAAACCCGGGCAGGATAGTGGGTATGCACTTCTTTAATCCGCCGGTGATCATGAAACTGGTGGAGATCATGCCGGGTTTGGCTACCAGCCCGGTTGTAGTTGACCAAACCCGTCAATTTGCTGAATTTCTTGGTAAAGAACCGGTGGTTACAGCCAAAGAAGGTATTGCCGGTATAGCCAGCCGGGTTTTAGCGGCACTGCTTAATGAAGCGGTATGGGTTTTAGAAGACGGCATCGGGACGGTAGAAGATATTGATAAGGCCATGAAAATGGGCGCCAATCAGCCCATGGGACCCCTGCAGCTTATTGATTTGATTGGCATTGATACCCATTTAGCCAAAACCAGGACTCTTTACAATAAGCTGGGCGATGCCCGTTATCGACCATGCTATCTTTTAGAAAAGATGGTTCATGCCGGGTATCTCGGACGTAAGTCAAAAAAAGGATTTTATGATTACAGCGGTGAAACCCCGGTTCCGATGAAGTTAAAGTAAATAAAAAAGTTGAGAAAAACAAGAGGTGAAAATAATGGATTTTAGCCTTAATTCAGAACAAGAAACAGTTCAAAAGATGGTCCGTGATTTTGTGGCCAAGGAAATAACCCCTTTCGCCAAGGAATGGGACCAGGAAGAGAAGTTCCCCTGGGACGTGTGGAAAAAAATGGGGGAAGTTGAGATCATCGGCACTGCCATACCCGAGGAATACGAGGGAAGCGGAATGGACCATATTACCCATGGCATAGTGGCAGAGGAACTCGGTTACGGATGCAGTACCATGCGTGGCAATTATTCTGTGCAAATATCGCTGGTGGCCAAAACAATCCTGAAATGGGGCAATGAAGAGCAAAAGAAAAAGTATGTTCCCCGCCTGGCTACCGGTGAGATTATGGGTTGTTTTGGTTTAACCGAGCCTGATTCCGGCAGTGATGCGGCAAGCCTTTCTACTTCTGCAGTAGAAGACGGTGATCATTATGTGCTCAACGGCAACAAGATGTGGATTACCAATGCCACTGTGGCCGAGGTAGCCATTGTTTTTGCCAAAACAGATCCTGCAGCAGGGGCTAAAGGAATTACTGCTTTTCTAATTGAAAAGGATACCCCGGGTTATTCCACCCAGAAAATTCATGAAAAGCTGGGCCTTCGTGCCCAGGATACAGGGGAATTGATCCTGGATAACGTCAGGGTTCCTAAGGAAAATATCCTGGGACCAATTGGAAAAGGATTTCCAATTGCCCTGTCTGCCCTGGATAATGCCCGTTTTACAGTTTCAGCCGGGTGTGTTGGCTCTGCCCAGTCCGCCTTGGATACCGCTAAAAATTATGCCAAGGAAAGGACCCAGTTCGGTAAGCCTCTGGCAGCGCACCAGTTGGTGCAGCAGCTAATCAGCAATATGGCTGTCGATATAGAATGCGGCCGGTTGCTGGTTTACCGGGCAGGTTACTTGAAAGACGAGGGTGTTCCCAACACCAGGGAGACCTCCATGGCCAAGTACTATTGCGGCGAAATGGTTAACCGTGTAGCCTATAATGCCATCCAGGTTCTTGGCGGTTATGGCTTTTCCGGTGAGTATCCTGTCGAAAGGATCTATCGTGATGCCCGGATTAATACTCTCTATGAGGGAACTTCCCAGATTCAGCAGCTTATCCTGGGCAATATCGAGTTAGGCATTCCTGCTTTCAAGTAAAAAAGTCCGGGACTGGCTCAGGTCATATAATAATAACGGGAGAGATCTAGATGTTTAATTTATTGAAATATGAAAAAGAAGCTCCGCTGGCGGTTGTCACCATCAACCGTCCGGAAGTTAGAAATGCCCTTTCCAACGCGCTGGTTGAAGAGCTGGCAGAGGCATTTTCCCAGGTTAATAAGGATCCCGAGGTCAGGGTGTTAATTATTACCGGAGAAGGTGATAAAGCTTTCATGGCCGGTGCTGATATCAAGGAACTTGAAGAACGTGATTTTATCAAGGGCCGGGAGCAAACCCGGCGCCGTCAGGAAGTTTTTAACATGCTTTGGGAGATGCCTATTCCTGTAATTGCAGCAATCAATGGCTATGCCCTTGGGGCTGGTTTGGAATTGGCTATNGCCTGCACTTTAAGGCTGGCTTCCCGCGACGCCCAGATGGGGTCACCCGAAGTTAACCTGGCAATAATCCCCGGAGATGGTGCCACCCAGCGTCTCCCACGGTTGGTGGGATTTGGAAGAGGTATGGAGCTGGTTTTGACCGGCAGCATTATTGATGCTGAAGAGGCCCACCGGATTGGCCTGGTCAATAAACTGGTGGAACCGGAGAACCTGATGGAAGAAACTAAAAAAACTGCCCAAAAGCTGGCTGCGAAATCACCTCTTGCTCTTCAGTACGCCAAAGAAGCAGTTAATCGCTCCCTGGAGTTAGGATTGTATGAAGGCCTGGCCCATGAGTCTTATCTTCATGCCCTGGCCTGTGCTACTGAAGATAAGAAAGAAGGGGTTAAGGCTTTTATTGAAAAAAGAAAGCCTCAGTATCAAGGAAAATAAAAATACTGTCAAAGCAGCAAGTATGCCGGAGGATTAATATCAATGAACAAAACAAATATGGCAGTAACGATCAGAATTGACGAGGCTTTTTGTAAACGATGTGGTTTTTGTATTGAGTTTTGCAATGCTAATGTGTATGAAGCTGATAAAGATGGTTTGCCCCTGGTAAAGGATCCCGAAAAATGCACAAATTGTCGTTTATGTGAGCTTCGCTGCCCTGATTTTGCTGTTAGTGTGGAGGTAGTGGATAATGAGTAGACCGGAAGGGATTCAATTGATGGAGGGAAACCATGCCTGTGCCTGGGGAGCCATCGATGCAGGGGCTCGTTTTTTTGCCGGTTACCCGATTACTCCTTCTTCTGAAATCGCCGAGGTATGTGCCCGGGAACTCCCCGCTTATGGTGGAATATTTATACAAATGGAAGATGAGATCGGAAGCATAGCGGCAATTATCGGGGCATCTTTGTCAGGTAAAAAGTCTTTTACCGCTACCAGCGGTCCGGGTTTTTCGTTGATGCAGGAAAACCTGGGAGTAGGGATTTATCAGGAAGTACCATGTGTAATTGTCGATATACAACGGGTTGGACCTGCTACGGGTTTGGCGACTCAACCGGCCCAGGCTGATGTTATGCAGGCCCGTTGGGGCACACATGGCGATCATTCGATCATTGCTTTATCACCAGCCACAGTACAGGAGATGTACTATCTAACCATACGGGCTTTTAATTTATCCGAAAGGTTTCGCACGCCGGTAATTATCCTGGGAGACCAGGTTATAGGGCAAACTTATGAAAACATTAAACTGCCCGACCCAAGCTCACTGGACATTATTGAGCGCATAAAGCCTTTTGTTTCCCCTGAAGATTATTTCCCCTATCAACCGGATAAAAATGGGGTTCCTCCCATGGCTGCTTACGGGGATCGGCATATTGTGCATGCCTCGAGCACCTGTCATGACGAAACCGGCTATTCAAATTTCAAAACTCAAACAAACAGGGCATTGTTAACCCGGTTAAAAGATAAGATCTATAACTATACTGATGAAATTGTTGATGTTGAACATTTTGGCCCCGATCATGCCGAGGTAACCCTTATTTCTTATGGTGCCTCCTCAAGAGTTTGTAAGTATGTTGTAGGTGAAGCAGAAAAAGAAGGTATACGGGTTAACCTGTTGCGGCTTATTTCCATTTGGCCCTTCCCCGACAGGATCGTAAGAGAAGCTCTGGGTAAAACAGGAGCAGTGGTTGTGGCCGAGATGAACCAGGGTCAGCTGATTGGAGAAGTTAACCGGGTTAATGCGACCAACACCCCGGTATATTTGGCTTCCGGCATTGATGGTGCCCTGATCGACCCGGATATTATTATGGCCGCCATAAGGGAGGCATTGAAATAATGGCAGTTAACCTTGGTTACAAGGAATACTTTAAATCGGATGCATTGCCTCTTATGTGGTGTGCGGGATGTGGAAACGGGATTATACTGCGTGCTATTACAGAAGCCCTTTCTGATCTGCACATACCCCCGCACCAGGTAGTAATTAGTACGGGAATCGGATGCTGGGGTAAGGCAGATGATTATATGAAAACACATGCTTTTCATGGCAGTCACGGTAGGGCCCTGGCTTTTGGAACAGGAATCAAGCTGGGCAATCCCGATCTGCATGTAATTGCTTTAATGGGTGACGGAGATGCCCTGGCTATTGGCGGCAATCATTTTATCCATGCCGCCCGGCGCAATATTGACATAACGGCGATAATATCCAACAATTTCAACTACGGCATGACAGGCGGTCAGTACTCACCGACAACACCATTATCATCCAGTACTACAACCTCTCCGGCAGGTGTGGCAGAACCCGGGTTTGATGTCTGTGCCCTGTCAGAAACCTGCGGGGCAAATTATGTGGCCCGGACTACCGCCTATCATGTGACTCAGTTGAAGAGGTTTATAACCGCAGCCCTGTTAAAACAGGGTTTTAGTATGGTAGAGGTAATCAATACCTGCCCCACCCATTTCGGCAGGAGAAATATTCCCGGTGATACTGTCTCCATGATGAAATATTTAAAGGATATCACGGTGTCCAAAGCAGGGTATGAAAAATTAGATGAAGCGGATAAAGAAAAGTACCTGGTAACGGGAGAACTGGTTAACAGAGAACGCCCCGATTATTTAAGTGTCTATAGAGAAATGAATCCCGGTGGACCAGAAACTGACCGTGGGGAGGGCCATTAATGAAAAACAACTGGCAGGTTGTTTTAGCAGGTGAAGGTGGGCAGGGTCTGATTCTAGCCGGACGCATCCTTAGTGAAGCCGCTATTATTGATGGCAACAATGTTTCTTTAACCTCCAGTTACGGTATTGCTGCCCGTGGTGGTTATTCTGAGGCCCAGGTGGTTATATCTGAACAGGAACTTTATTATCCTAAGTGTGTTTCTCCCGACCTGATTCTTGCTCTTACCCGGGAAGCTTATAACCGTTACATAGATTTTGTTAACAACGACTGCCTGGTAATCTATGATAGTAAAGAAATAGCCAACCCAAGGGGCAAGCATGAGCTTGGCTATGATTTTAAAGATGCCTTGTTAACCCTGGGAAACTTGAAAGTTATTAATTCATTGTTCCTGGGGATTATTATAAAGAATCGGGAAATAGTCTCCCGGGAAAGTATGATCAGCGCCCTGAAAAAAAACATGCCTCCAAAAATATTGGATATCAACCTGGAAGCATTTAATTATGGCATGGAAATGTAATTTTTAAGCCACTTTTCAGCCATTGAAGATAACAGCTATAACCTGCCCCCTCTTTTTTTAAGTTTTTTTAGAGGGGGTATTTTTAACTGTTTTTAAATCAGGATCATTTAGAAGAAATGCCCGATCTTATGATCAAATATAGGCCAAAAAGGATAGTCAGACCGCCTAAAACCTGGAGCATTGATGGGATTTCTCGGAGGATTATCAAGGCCAGCAGGGTAGCTCCTACAGGTTCTCCCAGGTATAGCATTGAAATCACAGAGGCCCGGACTTTTTTTAATGCCCAGTTAAACACTGTATGACCNGCCAGGGTNGGGATTACTGCCAGGGCAATAAATATTATATATTCAGTTGAAGGATAACCGGTTAAAGGAATTCTTGCAAANAGGGCTGTTAGAAGCAGCATTAAGGCGGCGATTCCGTAAGTGCCGCTGGCATATACAGTTGTGGATAAATGTTGACGTAACCGGCGTCCGGCCAGGATATAACCGGCCATCATAACTGCACCCCCGATGGCCATCATCACCCCTTTAAGCTCAGTCGATCCTTCAGCTAAACCGGAGGTGCTTTCAACTGCGATAACTGCAGTTCCGGTCAGGACCAGTAGTATTGATATAATGAATCGGCGGGGGACATTATCTCCGAGTAAGAAATGACCCGCTACAGCAACCAGTAAGGGATGCATAGATACCAGTATTACAGCCACTGCGACGGGGCTGTAATCGAGAGATGAAATCCAAAGATAAAAATGGGCTGCCAGGAAGATACCGCTGGCCAGCATTCCAACAAAATCGCCAGGTTTTAATTGACGAAGTTCTTTCCACTGCATCATCAAATAAGGTGAAAGAATGATCAGGGTAAACAGCAGTCGATAAAAGGCAATAACCAGGGCTGGAGCATCTGATAGACGGATAAAAATAGCGGCAAATGATACTGCTATTACTGCTGAGGTTAATGAAACGCTTAAAAATAAACGGCTTTCGCCCTGGTAATTATACCTGCTGCCTGAATTCAATGATATCCACTCCGGACCGGTGCTTGTTTAAAGTGGTCACCTGTTATATAAAAAATATCCTATTGCCCACTTTTACCGGTTTTGCAATAGGATATTACAGATGTCTTTTAATTGCAATCTTTAGTAAACTTTAAAGGTTTATTTCGATATCACTTTCTTCCTGGAGCTCTTGTATATGAGCCATAAGAATTCTTTGTTCTTTTTCTTGTTTTTTCTGGACTGCCTTATCCTGACGAAGCTCTTCTTCCAACTGTGGTTTAATTTCTTCAAAATTATCTTCGTCTAAAAGATATCCGTATTTATCTTCTATTTGTTCTAAATACATTTTAACCTGTTCAGTCGGCACGTCCGGATCATCTTCTTCCAACAATTCTTTTAATTGCGCATACTCTTCACGCATCTGTTGATAACGATTTTCTACTTCCTCTTCACTCAATTCAATATTATCTTGATCAATCCGTTCTTCGGGGTTATCAGCCAGGTATGATTCCAGGTAATATTCCAGGTAATTTTGTATGCTTAATTCCCTGCTAATATCTTCAATTAAATCATCCCGGGTAATGCCGGCATTTTCCATTGCCTCTTCCAATTGTGCTTCTCCCCCGAATTGGGCGGCATATTCCTGGTAACGTCCTTCAACTTCTTCATCACTGACTTCTATTCCCTCTTCTTCAGCTTTTTGTTCCAGGAGAATGGGGATGATAAAATAGGTTTCAAGCACCTGTTCTTCCAGTTCTGGCAGCATCTCTGACATCTCATCACTGTCAAGGTCTATCCCCTGCTGCATATACTGCATTTTTTCCTGTTCTAAAGCCTGGTTAAACTCTTCTTCAGTGATTACTTCACCATTAACTGTGGCTATGACATCTTCATCTTCAAAAATTTCAGTCAAGCCATCGAACAGTCCCAGGAAAGCGCCTAAGCCCAACCCTGCGACAATAACTATGGCAATTGCCATATAGACTGTTTTGCGAGTTATCCTGGCTCCCGCACCGTTTTCTTTTTTTTCGTGATCCATACTTACCTCCTACTGCAAAAAAATTCAGTTTAGCGTATAATCAGCAAACTGGTTTTCATGATAACAGATAGGATATTTGTTTACAAG
>SL_5KL_010_SEDDRAFT_10001007_pt1 | contig 17732 bp, 17 predicted proteins | sample SodLakKL_010_SED_FD_9118 | JGI IMG/M metagenome (IMG submission 9118)
GCCGAACTCCTGCTCAAATCGCTGGCGCACGCTCTGCATCGCGAGCAATGCGTGAGCTGCAATTTGTGCTTCCTCTGGTTTCAGTTTTATCCTCATGATCCCCCCTCTTTAGGGCCACCCATCATAGAGTCTGATGTGCTTCTCTTGCCCGTCGATCCTCAGAGTCAGCCAGCCATTGCGTGTGATCAGCGGGGATGTGCCGGACGGCGAGCCGCCTATCAGCTCCACGAGATTACCCATCCTGTTATAGCTGACGGACCTCCACAGATCGAGGAATCCGTAGTTGCTCAGGAACACCGTGTGCGTGGTCCCATCCCAAGCCNCCAGGCCGTGCAAATTGGCCCCGATGGCGTAGAGGCCCATGCGGCTCCCGCTAGGGGCGGTGGCGACCGTGATGCCGTAGATGGCATCTCCGTGGAGCTTATCAACGTTCAGGTTTGAGATCTTGGCGTCCCCTATCTCGTCATCCCGGATATTCCACCCTCTGATAGTCTCTACCTCGATTTTCCAGGCGTCCACTGCGTAGTCCTCGATCTCATGGCGGATTATCTTCAACCCCGCCCGGCCTATGCTATTGAAGTCGATCGTCCCCGCCGTGATGTTATCGGCGGTCAGCAACCCAGTGATGATCTTTCCACCGCTAATGATGGTCGTATCGCAATCATCGGCCCCCACGGTGGACTTGGTAGCAAGGCCCCCAGCGTCGGTAAGGTTAGCGATCCCCGAGCCTCCGGTGATGGTGACTGAGCCCTCAATAGACAGGCTATTTGTTCCTGCGTTCCACTGCAGCTTGCCGCTACTCCCTCCCAGGTAGAAGTTACCACTATTATCCATAAAAGTCTTCCATGAGGTTGCATCATGAAAGCCCATATAATACGGGCTTAAAAATAGTCCGGCACCAGGAGGGACTTCTTCATCAATAATGGTCTCTGGTTTGTTGGCTACATTCTCATCCCAGTCTGCGCCTTCAGTAGCATAGTCCTCGATTCCTTTTAGTTTTGTTCCCTCGGTTTCATTTAGGTCACTAAGTTCTGTTGGTTTATCGGTAAGGTTTGCCCATCCACTAGAGTTGCTGCTAATTGAAATCGTTCCGGAGATTATAGCATCAACTGCAGTCAATACCCCTTCCTTGTTAACGCTAAAGCTAGGATCAGAATAGCCACCAAGCTTTAATTCTCCCTCCCACAGATCAAACTCTGACCCCTCTTCCTCTCCCCAGTTCCCGCTTTGCAAATATCCTGCACGGAGATAGTCAGCAATAACCATGGGGTGATAAACCATAAGACGCCACTTGCCTTGGTCGTTGAAACCAATAATGGTATCATCTTTGGTCAGCTCGGGAGGCGTTTCAGAGGTTTGGAACGTGTTTTCCTGTGTGGGACTCCACCAAACATATGGATCTTCAGTAGATCCATCGGTAATTTCATATCTTTCATCTTTCCAGATAAGCGTTACATTTGACCAGGCAACGTGTCCTGCTTGAGGAGAGTCATCAGTGAAAATGCTATCGTTTGAAATTCTGTGCGCCCAGATATCAGGATCAGGGACCTCAATGGTCTTCTGGATACCGGATTCTTCATTGGAAAGTTCTGACCAGGACCCGTGAGAATCCATAACACGGATAGCGAAAAAGATCTCTTTCCCCTCTGCGATGTTTGGTGCCCAATCTATAGTTCCAGAAGGAGCAAATTCCGAATAGGGATCTTCTATGTCAACGCCGGAAGTAGAAGAGTAATGAAGACGCATCTTTACCAGCTCTGCTGGAGCAAGTACAGATCCGTCCTCATTTGTGGTTGGAAGATCTATTTTGACTTCAAACGTTCCTGATGTTCCTTCAGGATGGTAAACGTCAGTAATGACAGGAGCTGAAGGAGCTGGCTCTTTGACGGGAAACTGACCAATGGCGTAGTCGCTGAAGGGACTTGTTCTTTTTTCTTCGCCCTCAAGTTCATGAAAATCTAATACTACTTCGCCTATTTCCTTTACTTTGTCATTCATCCTTTCTCCTCAGCCAGATTTTAAACAGTGTTCTTGAAGGGTCCAATTCCCAAACAATTTCTCCACCCAGAGAAGCCAACCATTCTTGGCCATCTATTTCAACCTCATCTCCAGATTGAGGCATTGGAGGACGGCTTTCTTCTTCTTGCTGAGTGAAGATTTCTCTCGGGATCAGTACCCAAATGTCGTCTGCCCTTAACAGCCCTCCCGAAGCAGCGATTTCATATTGGCGTCCCTGTCCCTGAACAAATCGAGTGTCAACCTCTTCCCAAAACTCCTTAACCTCGCCCTCTTCCGGATCATAGGAAACCCCTTTATACCGCTTATAGGTCAGAATTCCTCCAAACCTGTTTGCGGTATGGCTCCAGGCCCTACGAATCGCTGTCTGATTTAGAGTTCTTGGGCTTGTCAACGTACCATCTCTCCCAGTTTTCTAGGCGTTTTTTTACTTCATTCACATCTTTCTCAATCTTATCAATCCGGAACAATAAAGGTGGTGTTGGATTGTTGGTAAACCCATTTACCTTTGTTCGTCCAAACATCAATGTCGTAAGTGTTTGTAAGTTTGTGCAAAGGACCTTCTGTTCTTTGACGTAAAAAACAAACTGGCTTACTGCCAATAATGAAAGAATCCCGATTAATGCCTCAGTCATCGTGAGACCTCCTTCGTCGGTTTTTAGTGAACTGATTGATATAAAATAACGGGTCTCGTTCTTTTGTGGTGGCATCTGTGGGGATTCTTCCTCGTATTTTTTGTCTTATCTTTTGAGCCAAGGCTGCATAGGCTTCTGCCTGGTCTCTCCACTGTACTCGCATTCCCCCAACAGAAACATCAGCTTCTCTGGCAAACTTGGAGGCAAGAATGTCACATGCTCTGGCAGCAGCCGCAAAAACTCTCTTTCCCGATTCTTGATATAGATAATTTATCTCTTCATCAGAAAGAAGTTGTTCCTCTTCGACGGTGTCTCCTATCTCAAGACGAATCGCGTCGATAGGGCTGGTTGCTGGATCGCCAGAGTATGACCAAGTCATTCTTGCGTTACCCCCTGATTTCTCTTCTTGTAGCGTCTTTTATGACCCGTTATTTCTTTATGGCGCTTTTTAGCGTCTCTTGAAACAAAAAGCGCGTTGCACTCATCGTCTTCGCATCGTTTCTTTTCCTTCTCAACTTTGAAGACTTCATCATCAGTTATATGCATAACTGTTGATGCATGGACACACCTTTCAATTGTCTCCAAAGACAATCCCTCTATGGAAACCAGTTGTCCTTTTAGATAGCTTTGTCCCCCTATTCGGGCATCTCTTAAAGCCAAAATAAAGTCTTCGCTAATTGGTTCTTCTATGGAAATGGCCTCCATCTCTCCTGAATATAGAGAGTGAGGAAGCGCACCAAGAGCGTCCTCTAGAGTTATCACCTCTCCAGCATGACGCTCTTGGCCGCTAATCCTCATCTTTCTCCTTAATCTAAACTCCACTGTTGCCTCCTTTCACTGATTTGTTCAGCCTTGGAGACAATTATAGCAGGAGTTTGTTATTTATACTAGTCCTCCCAGCAGTTCTTCCAGAAATAGCCGAGGTCCGGCCCAAGAATCTTCTGGTCGTAGGACATTTCTCCCTCAATTCGGGTAGACTTCAGTTGGTCGATGTAAAACTCCGAGATACCAAGAGAATATCCAGAGTTATACCCCGTCCATTCGAATATGTACCCGCCTGTGGGAACCAACAGACCAGGAGCGTTAGGAGCATAGACCAGCAGCGCATTGTCCGAGAACAAGAAGGAGTAACTAGCTGGGTCAGCCTTTTCCATGCTCGTGATCTCCGGCGTGAATCCTACCACGACCTTCTCCACATCAAACAACTGAGCAAGAAGATCCGGAGTGATTAAACCTTTCACGCCTGGAGCCGCTGCAGGAGAGTAGGCAATCTGGCTTTGGATCTGGGAATTCACCCTCAGAGCGCGATATGCCCTCGGTCCAAGGACCAAAACATTCGGCCAGAAGCCAGTCCGCTCCGCAATCGTTTCCTTGGCCCCTTCGATGTCGTCAATCGGTGTGGCGTCGGAATCGTTCCAAACATCTGACCCAGAAAGTGTTTCTGTGTGGGTCCAGAAGTCCGTTCCCGGCGTCTTCCCAGTATCATCGAAGAAGTTGGTAACGAAGTCTCGTTCCCGCTTCAGAAGAAGCTGCCAGGTCACAAACTGCGTAACCTGCTGTTCCAAGTTGGCGATATCCGAGTTGGCCGTCACCGCATCTGGGAGATCCTGGTGGAACGCATGGATGTCACAGAAATACTGGTGAGGGGTTTCAACTTCGAATCCGCCTCCGGCTGATTCTGTTCCAGGCGCACGGGTCCGCGCTGCGGTCCTCATCCAGTATTCTCTGGTGAATTCCATGATCTTGTCGGACTGCTTATCTACAGGAACAACCGGGAAGACCTGATCAGCGATCAGTCTTGCCAGATCCTGTTTATATGCAATCGCAATCGTCGTTAGCGCGGTATCGACGTGTACCTGTCTAGTAGTCGGCTGTGGCATTATTTATTCACCTCCCGTTAAGCTGCTTGAGGCACGCCGCCGAGCTTAAGTGTGAACCGTTCGCCCGCACTAGATGCCTTTGTCATTGCGAGGCCAACCACATAGTCTNCTGAGTAGCCTCTACGCCTCTTCCGTCCGAATCTACAGCCACCTCGTAGCCAGAAGCGATATAGCCTCCAGCTTCGCACTTGGAAAGGCCGTAGATTCGCACGTTGCCCGTCTCGTTCTCGTCTGGATCGTCCTGAAGAACGCCAAAGGGGATCGCGCTGCCGTCACACAGTTCTACATAATCCGTGTCGTCATCCTTCAGGGCAACGATGTAGAACTGCTTTTCGCTCATATCCTCCCCGGCCTTCAGAGGAACGTCCATGCCTACAATTTCATATGCTGGCATAGTTACTTCACCTCCTGGCTACGAAGCTGCCGGTAGAGATCCGGGTCTTCGCTCAAAACCTGCGCCTTGGCTTTCTCCAGGGACAGGGCCGGGTCGTTTGTGACCTTTTCTTGTGCCCTTGACTTCAGGATTTGCTCTGGATCGTTTTCAGAAGCAGCAGACCCAAGCTCATCAAGAAAGCCAGATTTCTGGACAATGTTCGAAGCCGACTTTAGAAGATTGACCAGCTTATCAAACTCGTCCTTTTCGACCTTCTCTTTAATCGAGAACAGAAGTTGAGCATTTTCGTCAACCTGGCCAGGGAGAGGATTAATGTCTTTGCGGATCTCTTCCACAAATTCATTCCTCTCTCTCTTGCGCCGTTCCTCGGTGACAGCCTTGCTCAGCTTTTCTATCTCGCCGTGAGCTTTTTCAACTGCCTTCTGGAGCTGTTCCTTTTCCTGAGACTCAGCCTTAGCGAGTCTTTCCTTTTGCTCGTCCAGGGCCTTCAATAGCTTTTGGGCTTCTTCCTCGCCTAAAGCATCCTGAAGACGCTTGGCAAGCCCCGCATCAACGGCCTCTTTTGCCTTGGGATACTTTTCTTCGTCTTCGTCTTTTTCTCCCAAGAGACGCTGAAGCTTTTCATATGCTTCAGAACCTAGTTTGTCTTTTCCGATAGACAAAGCGGCCTTGATCTTTTCCTTTTCACCACCAGAAAGGCTAGCATTTTTCTGCTCAAATTCTGTGTTGACAGTTTCGTTTCCCGCAGTGGTTGTAGTCGTCTCTTCTTGGGCAGAAGTTGCAGTTTCCTGATTTTCGGTGATAGTACCCTCTCCAGCCGTGGTTTCTGTTTCATCAAACGCCTGGTTCAGGTCCATGGGTTCATCTGGCATATTGTTCACCTCCGTTTGGTTTTTGAGGAGCAAAAAACTGCGTCCCACTGCTGGATGATCTACCAAATCCACCCGTGGGATTTCTAGATCTTCAAGCAAACTAACTGTCCGAGTTTCTCTGTTTTCTTTTTGCTCCGCATTCATAGTGAAATAGTCTACATGCTATAAGAAAGAAAGGTCAAGCAATTTAGCTTGAATTAAGAAGAGGCAAACCAAAAAAGAATAACAGAAGCTAGGTTTTATTGTGGGAGATTCAGCTTATGCCGTTTTCCGAGCCCCTGGATAGAAAAGCCTGTCAGCTTTCCAGCCTTAACATCGTTCCATACGTCTGTGGGACATTTCACGGCCAATACCCAAGAACCTTTTAAGACTTCAGTATCAGGGTTGTCTTCTACATNTCTAAATGTTATGGGCGCTTGATAGCATTCAACAACGTTAATGTCTCTTCGTGGCAAGCCTTTGTGAAGAAGTCCATGTTTCTGGCCCTCCTTCATAAAATGCCATATAGCGTCAGATATTTCTTCTTCGCTAACAACATCGCCCTGGAAATCGATAACTCCTGGCTGCAGGACAACCCCATAAGCAATCCTTTTTTCTTCGTCTGTTCCCTTGATAACCATGGACTGTTTCTCTTGATCCTCGGAGACTTCAAATGTCCAAGTTTCGGTCTCGTCTTCTTGGACCAATACATAACAACCAGATAGATCTTTGCCATCAAATCTAACCTGCAGTCCTTCGTCCCTTTTCTCTATCGAGACATCTCCAGAATCTTCCAACGAAATAAGCGAGGGCTTGTTTTTTGTTGGATTCAACATGGTTTTAGGTTCAACTTTTTCCTGAATCCGTATCTTGTTTAGCACATCCTGCTTCTTGCTGACATTGATTGTTTCTTCAACTGCGGATATTGTTTTTTTCTCTCGGGGATCATTCTCTAGCGAGAAGAGCCTCTTTTTGGAAGAAGTAATCATCAAATAATATGCTGTATCACTTTGTCCCCAGCGTGTATAAGCGGGTTCTTCCCATGTCTGCTTTAACAACTTAAACTTTCCTTGATCGCTTACAGACTTACTAAGAAAATCAGGCTCATCTTTTAATAGCTCATCACGTAATTCTTTTCTTTCCGCTTCGCCTTCTTTGGTCCAGTAGCGATATTTTTCTGGGATCTTCTCTCTGATTTTACGAGGGAGAGCTGATGCTCCTTGAGGCGGGACCCAGCCTTCATCTTGAGCATCTTTGGAAAGCACATAAGGAATTGGATCGGGAGTCATCATGACCCAGTAACCAGACTGGCGTTCTGCTTGCCCTTCATCTTCATTTTTGTTAACATAGACTAGTGTTAAGTTACCATCCTTAATTTGTTCCCAAACATCCTTAGATATATCACCCTGTTCACGTGCTAAATAACGAAAAATGATTCTTTCATGAAGGAAGTCTCCTTCCTCTACGAAATATTCAAAGAAGCGTGATTTTCGCGCTCCATAAACTATTTTTCCTCTATCTCTAACATGAAATATTTCACCCTCTCGGCCAGGAACTTCTCCTTCTACATCAAGCCAGTCCTCCGGTATTAGCTGAGCCTTTTGTTCAACAGCCAAAGAACCAGGACGGACAACCGTGCGCCTTTCTCCGTTGATCGTGGTTTCAACTCTGGTATCAGGAACTTTTCCCGTCTCAACATCAATTTTCCATAGCTTTTGTTTGTTTGCCCATTCACGTGCTTCTTGTAAGGTTTCAACAGGCTCGTCTACAACGTCAGCCTCTTGAGCTAAAAGGGTCCAACCCTCTAAATGGTCAGCATCACGGCGTATTCGAAGATCTATATGTACAGACTTTTGCTCCCAATGATCTTGTACAACATATTCTTTCGGATCATTCGGGTTTGGCGGATATTCTATTGGTATTCCTCTTTCCTTTTGAATGTCTGTCATAGTAGTTCCTCATAATCCTGTGGATTAAGTTTGTACATCTTAAGGGCTTCCTCGACCGTGGACACTTCTGTATTCTGCGATTTTATCTGAGGATCGACTGGATGTTGGTGGCTTAAATGGATATTTCCGTCCTTACCTTTAAATGGGCTTAACTTCCCTGGCCTTAGCGAAAGAACAAGGCCCTTCTTCAATATCGAGGGATCATCTACAGTGACAGCATAGCTTTGTCCATAAGCATATTCGCCCTCTTTCCTGTTCTCCCAGCCTTCAAACATATGCCAAAGCTTTGGATCATGAAGTCCGGTCCACTCTTGCTGTTCCTCGTCCCAGCTAACGTTTAAGTCTTCTTTGGTTAGTTTGTGGTTGGCTTCCATGGGGATAAGCCCGTCTCCAGATTTGAGTGCAAGCCTAAAGATATACGTTCTAGACTGCTTTAATAGCTCAGGAAGCATCTTCATCGCGTGATCACGTGTCCAGCGGATGTTTTGTTGCTTGCTTCGAGGAAGCTTTCTATGGCCAATCACTTGATAGTTAAGCTCCCCCAGTGATTTGTATTTTGCAACACCAGAAAGCTTGGAGTTGCCATACTTAAAGTTGGCCGACTTCAGCATTGCGCCCTCACTTGCTTGCTCTTTGCATCCGCTTGCCCATTCCAGTCCTTTTGCAAGAGCTGCTTTCGAGTCAGCTACTTTTGTCGGCATAATCTTCAGGGAAAGGTTCCCTGCTGTCTTTGATCCGAACTCAGAAAGCTTTTTCAGGCGCTTATAATACGGTTCTTTACTGTAGTCCTTGCCGTTATACCAAAGGAGATCATGTGCCCAGAACGTGATTTTTCCAGGGTTTTTCTTTGTCTCGTTCCCTGAGCCCATCCAAGCCATCTCCCATCGTGATTCAGGGCTTCCGTTGTTGTATTCAAGAGCCTCTACATCTATGATTACTTCGTCGAAGGACTCTAATAGCTTCTCTATTCCAGGAAAGACCTTGGCTTGGTCGTTGCCCATTTCTGTAAAGACGCTTACTTGCCCGTTTTTCTTATGAAGATGAAGGCGAATTCCGTCAGCTTTAGGCTGCATAACTATTTTCCCCTTTATAGTTTTGCTTGCCCATCTTTCCCACAATTCCTCCTCTTGTTTATTGAAGAATTCATTCCAGGCTTTGTAGAAGCCGACGTGTTTTCCCGGAGTTGCTTTGTAAAAGGCTTCAACAAACTCTGGTTCGTTGGGATATTCAACATTAAAGCTGTTCCTTTTGACAGCAACCAAGTCATAGATAGGTACATTGCCCCAACTTGGACCAGTTGGCTCGTGGATGAATTGCACAGATTTCTCAATTCCCAACGCATTTTGCAGTGAGCGATCTAGCTTAAGAAGTGCTCCTGATGGAACATCCAGTTTTATAACTACGTCTATGTCCCCTGGCTCGCCTTCTCCATAAACCGATGATCCTGTAATAGCGCCCCAGTTAGGGACAACAACGAACCTATCAGGAAGTCTCTCAAAAGATTCCCTTAAGCGCTGGTACTCTTCATCAGGAAGGTTGCTCATTTTCTGTCTCTCCTTCTTCGGGTTCTTCCTGATCAAATTCATCCCCGAATTCATCAAGTTCTTCATCAGTTTCTTCAACGGGCTTTTCATCTTCAGTCACCTGCTTAGGTGGCATCCCTATTTGTGACCTCACCCAGGATTCAAGCTCCACATCGTCAAACATTTCGATTCCCGCTCTTGTAAGGGCGTTAATTAGCCCCTCAATGTCCCTGAGCGACGGAACGCGAGGCATCTCGAATTTGATCTTGGGAAGATCCTCTAAATCAGCAAACTCCGGATTAAGATCTATAAGCTTTGGAACAGCATCTCTGTTTAGAACGTCTGAAATTGAGTTAAGCCAAGCAAGCAAAGCTGTTTCAAATACTGTTCTCTTCTCTTTCATTAGCGCAAAAGACCCACGGCTGTCTATGCCAAGAAAAACAAAGTCAGCAAGGACACTTCGGGCAATTGCTTGATCATACCGAAGAAGAACCTCACTTAAGTCAAACTGTCGAGATCCGCCAGCAGAAAGCAGTTTTAGCTCGTAAAGCTTGCCATCATTTTGCTTTCCTTCTGGGTCCCACGGAAGGACAATTCCTTCTTCTTCATCCCTTCTAAGTTTTCGAACTAGATCTTGCATTTCTGCAAGGTCGTTCTCTCGCCCTTCTTCAAAAAGCTGTTCAGGGACGTATAGAACAGGCAATCCAGCAAGGTCACGCTCAATGCCAATGCCTTCAATAATCTGAATATTTTTTCTAAAATAGTATGAAGTATAAGCATTTCTCAAGATGCTTTGCCCCTCTGGAGATCCCTTAGCTATTTTGGTTCTGAATAAAAGACACCTTTTGAGAGGAATGACCTTCTTTTGAAACGTTGGAGCAGCCCTCTGTGTAAAATAGATAGGTCTACCATTGTCATCCCACCCCCATCCATCAAGGGTCTCTTGAGAGCGGATCGAGAAGTCGCGCCAGCCAATGCGTCCGTCGTTATAAGTGGACCGCTCGGTTTCCTTATTGGTATTTCTTCCCCGTCTGTATTTATAGGTTACTTCAAAAAGGCTCCACCCATAAACAAGCATAGAAAGGACCTCTGAGATAAATTCAGTCCAAGGTGTTTCAAGGTCATCCATATTGCTTTGTACAAACTTTGCGGCTTCTTTATCTTGTTCTTCGCCTCCTGCAGGTTGCACATACCATCTAGCCCCTCTAATGGTTTGCTCAATAGCAAAAAGAACTGCACCTACAGTGGGGTCGTTGTCCTGCATTTCTCGGAAGATCTCATACTTTTTCTTCCCTTTTAAGTCCCTGAGCCACTCTTCTTGTACGTGCCCGCCCCAGCGTTTGAGCCCGGTAGCGCCAATCGGTTTCATTGGAGCATTCTGTTTACTGTTTTCTGAAGGCATTCAGCCCTCCTCCATTTAGTGCCATGACACAATAAACCATCTTAACAAAACAGGCAACAAATTCATCTTGTGGAATTATAGCAGAGGCTGATACAAAAGAAAAGAGACGGTCCCAGAGATGCTTGGCAACTCTCGACCGCCACTTTTCTGGGCCTTTGCCTGCGCCTTGTCTAGAATTAGCGCTCAGCTTCGGCTCTCTTGCCACCTGCCGAACTATCATATCCGACAGGTGGAGGCTATCGCCTGCTGCCCGTCAAGCTGGCTTGGGCGACAGGATTCGAACCCGCAACCTCTGATTGAGCTTTCAACTCTCCAGCTGCTCTACCAGGCTTTCGCCTTGGGATTTCTCCCTTGAGCTACGCCCAAGCTTCTTGCCGCCCCGCGAACTGTCGCCCGGCGAGCGGACTATCCCGCACCAACTACCGTCTTGATATTATAGCATTCTGTGCCGCTATCTGTCAAGCCCCTGATTTCGACTTCTTTACCAAGTGGTAATCTACCAAGTAAAGCTCCCCGTCTTTGTGAAACAGGTTTCGGCCCTTAATATCACGCGGCTCATATCCGAGGTTTCTTATGTCTTCAACTAGCCTCTCAAGCTTCTCTTTTAGGGGTGATTGCTCCAGCAGTTTTCTGTTGCATATTTCGCCTGGGGCACGGGGCATAACGATAACCTCTTCGCCCCTACGTTCTTCTGTCCATGCAGGCAAGCATCCAGGAACATGCTGGGAAAGATAGCTCTGAACTTCGATTGTCTCATACATTTTTGGGGTCGTCATCTTGAAGGTTCTTTTTCGTTGTTCATACCTTCTGTACTTGACCACATGCGTATCATAAATCCCGACGATACATACAGCCCCTCTTGCCAGATCTCGCAACTGTCCGTATACAGGATCGTTTTGTAGGAGGTCTTTGGATACATTGTGTTCGTTTTCTGGCATAGGGAACTATAGATGGCATAAACGGAAGAAACAAGGCAAACCTCAAATAGCTTGACCTTCTAGCTTGCTTGCATCTATGCTCTCCATGTAGGCCGACTTTGGGTTGACCTATAATTTATGGTAGATAAGGAGAGTGACATAGATGCCAGTACACTTCAGTGGTTTTGATGGCTATGTGAGAGCTGGTGATACTCTAGTAAAATGCATGAGACACTGGAGCGTTTCAATCACCGGCGAAACCTTAGAGGTTTCATGCTTCTCTCCCGAACTAGAAGGCGGCGAAAGACGGTTCAGGCAGAGGGTTCCAGGCCCTCTGGAGTGGTCTGCTAGCTTCGATGGATTTATTGATCCCACTAGCGTTGGTCAACAGGAAATCATGGATGCTGTTGAGTCAGGCGAAATTATCGAAGCATATTTCCACCTCGACGGTAGCCGCTACTATGTAGGGAAGGGAATTCTGACATCAGAAAGCGCTGAGCTTGACTGGGACGGCGTAGGAACCATTTCGTTCGACCTTGAAGGAACAGCGCCCATCAAAAAGGTTGGTTGGGAGTAACACTACCTCCTTTCCGGTAGACGGGAGAGGGTCGCCCTGGCTCTCTCCCGTTTGCTATTGACAAAAGTGATGCCGCATGTTATAATCGCTGTGGAAAGGGGGCAGAATGTATCGACCGGGAAAGAAAGAGACAAAGAAGATGTCGTTCTACATTTATCTCAATCGTAATCCTTGGGTTTTTCGTGCTCTAGATGAGCTTGGGCAACAGGAAGATCGCTCACACAACTATCTCGTCAACCAGGCAGTGGTAGAGTTTCTGAAAAACAGGGGATTTGGACCAAAGGGGACTTCGGGGAAATAGAAATTCACTGAAGCATATAGCTCCTAAAACGGGTGTTGACATTTAATTGGTTTGACTGTACAATGATAGTATGGTCATTACCGTATGTGGCACTCGTCCCGAGGCCATAAAGTTAGAGCCCGTTATCAAGGGGCTATATGCTTTAGGTGTTCCCACAGAGCTGTGGACTATAACACAGCATCAAAAGCTTCTGTATACTGCATTACGGGACATGGATCTAGAACCTGATCAGGAATTCATATTTGAAAGAAAGACATCCTGCCTATCAGAGTTAATCGGACATATAGGAAGCCAGTTTGGACCAGTGTTAAAGAAGGTCGATCCAAAGCTAGTGGTTGTTCAAGGGGACACCACATCAGCAGCTTTGGCAGCTTTTATCGCGTTCAACGAAGGAATACCTGTGGCTCATGTAGAAGCAGGAATACGAAGCCATGTTCCAAGCGAGCCATTTCCCGAAGAAGCAAACAGAAGGCTGATTGACAGCGTTTCTTCTCTCCGTTTCTGTCCAACTTGGGGAAACAAATCCAATCTTTTGTTGGAGGGGCTGGGGAAAAATAATCCAGTTACAGGCAACACTGTTATTGATGCCTTAAAAAAGACGTATAGTAGCCTTCCTCCGGTAGAAATGAGAGAAACATATTGGCCAAACACTGACCAAAAGAGGATATTGATTGACCTTCACCGCCGGGAAAAGTGGAGCGTGATCCCGGACATTTTTGCACAGATTAACAAGCTTGCAACAAGGCGTCCGGACTTGTTTTTTCTCGTACCATGCCACCCAAATAAACTGATTGGTGAAGCAGCTAGAGAAAGGTTTGTGAGGATTACAGGATCGATCAAAGATAGCGTAGCGGTTGTAGACGCAATGCCGCATAAAGATTTTGTTTCACATATGGAAACGGCTCACTTGATTGTTACCGACTCGGGTGGGGCGCAAGAAGAAGCTTCCTGGCTCGGAACCCCTGTTCTGGTTGCTAGAACTGCCTTAGACAGACTTGAATCTATTGCAACGGGGCAAGCCGAACAGGTGGCCCCTCACCCACAAGCTATTCCCTGGAGAATAGAGGGGCTAATAGATGACAGAAAAAGGCTCAAAGAAATGAGCAAGTCGTCTCATGCTTATGGTGACGGGACCGCTGGAAGTCAAATCGCTCGTTTGATACAGGAATTTTTAGGAGGTAGTAGTTAATGAAGATATGCATGGGGATTTCAACAACGCAAAGTCTTTCTAATCCGGCCATGGGATCAGAACATGCCTGCATGGGACTGGCCCAAGCTTTGGCTATGAGAGGGCACCAGGTTGATGTCGTCAATCTTCTTTGGGACGCGCCTAAAGAAGGATATGACATATATCATTGGGTAAATGCTCATGGAACCAAGGGGCCATACCTTGCAATGACGAGATACGCAAAATCTGTGGGCGCTCCCTGTGTGGCTACGCCTATTTGGTGGCCCGTAACCAAAGGAGAGATAGAGCTGGTAGAGTCCTTTTTCGGAAGCGCTGACTCGTGGCTTGAAAACAAGGGATACTATAACTCGGCACTTGCCAGCGCTGCTTCAGAAGTTGATTATCTGGTTCCAAATTCAGAAAGAGAGGGAGAGGTATTTGCGGGGCTACTGAAACAGGAAGGATATGACGCCCCCCCTTGGTCGGTTATTCCTAACGCTGTTGATTCAGAAAGAATTAACCAAATAGAAACAAAATCATGGGACAACAGACCAAAAAGGATTATGTGTGCGGGGAGGATAGAGCCAGCGAAAAATCAGCATAATCTGGTGTCTGCTTTTGCTCCCTACAGGAGAGATCTTGAGCCTTCAGCAGAATTAATGTTGGCCGGTGAAATTAGTCATTTGATAATTGACTCTATGATGAATCTCTTTTTGCAACCTGGAATTAACCTGGCTGGACGTTTGCCACAAATGCAGATGTTTGAAGAAATGGCCAACTCAAGAGTTCACGTCTTGCTGGGGGTACACGAGACACCAGGACTCGTGACGCTTGAGGCCGCTGCGCTTGGGTGCCAAGTGGTCGTTGCAACCGAAGAATATGGAACCATTTCTGAGTATATTGATAAGGAACAGCTAATAGAAGTTGATCCACTTGACCCATATTCGGTGCAAGAGGGAATAGAAGAGGCTATGGAAGTTCCTCCGGACCCAAGCTTGAAAGAGAAGGTATTGAAAGAATACTCTTATGGAAAAGCAGCAGAAACGCTAGAGGGCATATACCTTGACTTGGTGAAGGACAAAAACTAGAATACCCTTAAGGAGGATTAAATTGGCTATTCAGAATGAACAACTGAAGAATCTGGTAGGAAGAGTGACATCATTCACCCGAGAATTTCCTGTAGTGGACCCGGAAACGAAAGAGGAGACCCCAATTACGTTTCACAGGCTTCTTCTTCCTGATATGTCTAAGCTGGATGAGGAGCTTGGAACTAACCTGTTTGCAGCCATGACTGAAGCTGCATCCAAAGGAGAAGGTGGCGGAGGGGGAATTCCTAAAGAGTGGGACTACAAGGTTCAGCTTGAGGTGTTTTTCCGATCTCTCAAGAAAGTTGAGCCTAATTTAAACAAGTCTGAGGCCGCTGAGATTGTAGCACTCCTTCCAGCTGCTGAATACTGGAAGGCATTCGCATGGATCGTCTTTGGTACTATGGGAGATGCTGAAAAGGAGCTAGATAAATTTCAGTCCTGAGCAACTTAAGTATGGTATACCAGTAGTAAGGCTTGATGCATGGGGGCCAATACTTTGTCATGTATATCCGGCATATAAACTGTCGGATCTTTTTCGCTGCCTTCCAGAAGAGATTCATACACTTATCGGCGGGCTAGAGTATGTCCGTAAATACGATCTTATGAATGACTCAATGATAAGCAAAAAGGATAAGAAAAAGCTAAAACTACCACCTCTCATAGATCGATGGTATGGTGATGTTAAAAAGAAGAAGTCTAAGCAAGATCCAAGAAGGCTTAATCTGATGAGATAGCTGAGCTATCCGATATAAAAAATACCTTGCATTTAATCTGCTTCTCCGTGATCTTTAATGACCATGGTAGCGGATGGAGCAGGCGGATTACTAGGACGCGGCTATATCGCAATCCACGGATATACACGTCCCTTCAACGATGCAATGCGCAGCGCCTCGCAAGAGGCGCAGCGAGGATTCTCCCAGCTTCAAAAAAGCGCTCTGAATATGAGCGGGGCCATCGCTGGAGCTTTCACTATGACTGCCGCTGCTACAGCGGCTTTGGCTTTTTCCATCCGCTCTGCTGCTGAAGCAGCCGCCCAGTATGAAGACCAGTGGAGACGGATTCACTCTGTTTCTCAGGATTCAGCCGAAGCAGTAAAAGAATTAAGCGATGAAGCCACACGCCTAGCAGCTCAGCTAGGTGTTCCTCACCGAGAGGCATTAGATGCTCTTTACCGTATCGTGGATGTAGGATACGAGGGAGCCGACGCAATAGACATCTTCAGGATTTCTCTAGCTGCTGCTGTGGGAAGACAAGAAAACCTGGGAGATGTAACCAAAGCTGTCACAGGCATGATGCATGCCTGGAACGTCCCTGTAGAAAGGTCCGGAGAACTTATGGACCTAATGGCTGCTGCTGCGCGGCTTGGGGCAGGGGATATCAGCGATCTTGGCGAACAAATGGCAGCTACAGCCTCCCTGCAGCTCGGGCCACTAAACGTTGGCCTAATGGACCTCCTGGCTATTGTTGTTCCTCTTTCCAAAACAAATCTTGATTTTGCAGGTGCTTTAAGAGCTGTTGGCTCAGGAATGAGGAGGCTCTTGGATGCCGGAACTGATGTTCAACGCGTTTTTGATGAACTTGGAGTTAGAACGTTTGCAGAACTTGTAACAATGCAGGACGAGGCCGAAGACTCACAGGGAAGGTTCTTGTCTGCTTTAAGGCAAGTAACAGAAGTAGCAGAAGAACTGCACATTACAATTTGGGAGATTGTGGGCTCAGGACAAAGACAAGCTGCGATGCTCCGGGTCCTCACCGATGAAACAGGAGAATTTGAAGAAGCATATAAGCAGCTTAGAGAGGCTGGCGGAGAAACCTTCGAGATCCTAGAAAAAGCCCTAGAAAGAACTTCTCTTGCCACCCGAGCTTTTGGAACAGAGTTTTCCCGCCTGTTTGTAACCATAGGAGAGCTGTTTACAGACATCTATGGAAATATGATGGCGTCTGTTGCAGCCTTTGTTCGCTCCCTGACTGATACAATTCAGGAGTCAGAAGAACTCCAGGCTGCAATTGCAGCCATGATAACCGAAGCACTCAAGATCGGCGGAATTATTACCCTTGTTGGAATGCTTGTACTTCTTCTTAAAACCTTGAAGTCAACTGTTGTCATGGTAATGGGAGCAGGGCTTGCGTTAATTCTTGCATGGAGATACAACATTTTAGGGGTTCAAGAAGGATTTTCTGCGCTTCTTGGGCTAATTCAAAGCATTTTAGCTCCTATAGGAAGAATGATAAGCCTTTTGTTGGGGCTCCAAGATGTTCCTCCAGTTATAAATGCGGTTGTTGGAGGGTTTGCTGTTTTATTGGCCCTAAAAGTAAAAGCATGGGCTATAGGTGTTCTTGGAATATTTGCCTCCATCAAGGCAACTTTTCTCGCAATTTCTCCAGTAATATGGCTAGCGGTAGGAGCAGTTACTGCCCTAATATATGCATTTACTGAATTGTCCTTTGTTGGAAGCGCAATTATTGGAATACTTGCTTCATTAATGGCCATTAGGTTATTACCTGGATTACCAGTATAGTAACAGTATTTAAGAGCTTAGTAGCTATAATTGCTTCAGCATCAGTAAGCCTGATGGCGATGAAGGCTCCTCTTCTGGCAGTGAATTCAGCTATGTTAATAATTGGCGGAGGAACTGCATTATTGCTTCATTATTTTACCGATCTTCCTCCTGTTATTTCTGCAGTAACAGGAGTTATTGCTGGTCTTGTTGCAGCAAAACTAGCTGCCGCTGCTGCAACTTCTGTATGGGTAGCTGCAATACTTCTTGTTGTAGCAGCGTTGATTTGGCTTAAAAGGGTAGAAGAAGCTATTGAAGAAGCTATTGCAGATGCTATTCCGGATGAGATAGGGCCAGTATTTCCTTTTGGGCTAGAGCGTCACGTTAGACCATATATTGATCCAGGAGTATTCAGACACCTTCCAGACGACGCTGGGCCTTACCAAACAGGAGGCTTTGTTCCGGGGTTCGGACGAGGAGACAAAGTTCCTGCACTTCTTGAACCAGGAGAGTTTGTCTGGCCTCGTGGGCTG
>SL_5KL_010_SEDDRAFT_10001008_pt1 | contig 17724 bp, 13 predicted proteins | sample SodLakKL_010_SED_FD_9118 | JGI IMG/M metagenome (IMG submission 9118)
AACAATTTGTCCCCGAGCCTCAGCAATTTTAGACTCTCCGACAATCCTGCGCCCATCCTTCAGCTCGGCCCACAACTGCACATCGCTTAGGGTGGCTGGCAATACCTGACCGCGGATGGCCAATACTTTGGAACTGGCCGCGATCGCCTGCTCTAGATCGCCAGTCACCTCACTCATGGCCGTTAGAAACAAGTTGCCGAAACTGTGCCCGACTAGGCCACTACCCGCCTCAAACCGGTACTTAAATAGCTCAGTCAAAAGCTTTTCTTCGTCCGCTAAAGCGGATAGACAGTTACGAATGTCGCCGGGGGGCAGCACCCCAATCTCTCGACGCAGGCGTCCAGAGGAGCCGCCATCGTCAGCTACAGTGACAATGGCGGTGATATTGGCGCTGTAATGTTTGAGCCCTCTCAGCAGGTTGGACAGCCCAGTGCCACCGCCGATCACAACGATTTTAGGCCCCCGAGACAGTCGTCGCTGGGTGAGTAAGACATCCAGCAGCTTTTCCTCTTGATCGGGTACCAGCACATCAGTAATGGCCCCGACGGCACGAGTCTGGCCCCACAAAATTAAGCCCAGACCTAGCAAAATCCCCACAGGACCACTGACATAGCTAGGGAAATAGGTGGTGATGGCCCTGAGAATGTCCCCCAGCACCCGACCAGTGCGAAAGACCGGCGTCAGGTTGAGCCAAACCATTAAGCCGATGCCCACCAGCAAGACACCCGTCACACTCAGAAACAGCCAGCGCTTGACCAGTAGCCCAGGGGCTAGCCACCAAACCCATCGATTCACCGGTCGTGATGGTGTGGGCCGTCCGGTCGAAGTTGGTCGAGGTTTTGCCACGGAATTAACCTGGCGGAGCAGCTTCCCAAAGGCCATATGCAGAGGTCTGAGCAACATGGGGGCGGTTGAAATAGGAGGTTGGCAAGGCCAGGCAACAGGGTGATGTTCGCACTAGTCAGCGGAGCTTCAGTAGGATGGCACACCTCGAAGGATAGTGTAACTTCTGTAACTAAGGGTCGTGGTGCCCAATTGTATACCAAGGTCAAATCTTAGTTTTGAGTTGCCCAGGCGCGAGCTATTCTAACCATAGGCAAGGGGAATAGCCCTGGCCAGGGGGCTAAGGGGGTGAGATGCGATCGCAACATAGCGTTCTGGGACATTGACATCGCCTGGGCCTAGCGCCTTTGATATTAGCGACAACTAGGGAATCAAACCTTTCGCTATGGTTAACAGCAGCTTTAGAGACATAGGTGCCTATGACTGACGCCAGCAGGAATAGAGAGCGGGATACCACCGACCCAAGCCAGTCTTATCAGGGTGTACAGTCCGTTGGTTGTGGTCAGGAGCCGCTACTGGAACTGCGGGGCATTTGCAAAAGCTTTGGCCCTAATCAGGTCCTAGATAATGTTGATTTAACCATTTATCGCGGCGAATCCGTGGCGATTATTGGTCCGTCGGGAACTGGTAAATCCACCATTCTGCGGATTATTGCTGGGTTGTTACCCGCTGATGCCGGGGAAATTTATGTGGCTGGTCAGCGGCGAGACGGACTGATCGAGGATGCCGTAGATCCGGTGGGAATTGGCATGGTATTTCAGCAGGCTGCCCTCTTTGACTCCTTGACAGTTAGGGAAAATGTCGGTTTTTTGCTGTATCAGCACTCTAAGTTATCGGCTCGACAGATTCATCAAATTGTGGCTAATGTACTAGATATGGTGGGCTTGCCGGGGACAGGAGAACGCTATCCAGCGGAGTTATCAGGGGGAATGCGCAAGCGGGTCAGCTTTGCCAGGGCGATTGTGTCTAATCCTGATAGTCCCCAGGATCGGCCAGCTCTGTTGCTGTACGACGAGCCGACGGCGGGGCTTGATCCGATTGCATCTACCGTGATAGAAGACTTGATCCGAGATATTCAGAGCAGCCATGGATGCAGTTCGTACTTAATTGTGACCCACCAAGACAGCACGATTCGTCGCACAGCCGATCGCGTGATCTTTTTACATCGGGGGCGCATTCAGTGGAGTGGCCCGGTGAGGGCTATTGACGAAACCAATAACCCCTTTGTCCGACAGTTTTTTAGTGGCCAAGTCCAGGGGCCAATTCAGCTTGCCCCTTAGGGTAGGCTAGATGGCAATCGCCGTCGCGAACCACCAAGCTTTGGCTCAGCAGGCTGGTGTTTGGGACGATGGCGCAGATTCTCTGGGAGAATGGGGGCTGGTCGATGTGGTGTTAGTGATTGAGGTAGACAAGGCCAATGCGCTCAAGGGCAATCCGAGAGGGATCTGTAGGTCTATTGATATTAATTGCGGTGGGCCTGTTTGGCGGATTGGTCCTGTGGCTACGTGGCCTCAGCCCAGGTGCCCGCACCTATCAGGCGGTGTTCCTGTTTGAAAATACCCTGGGCATGAACCAAGGAGCTGCAGTGCGCTATCGAGGAGTACCGGTGGGTCGGGTCTTGAGCGTCAGCCCTTCTGCCAACCAGGTAGAGGTGATCGCAGAAATTACCCAGGCAGACTTGCGCATTCCCCAGGACGCTAATGTGGTGGTGAATCAATCGGGGCTGATTGGCGAAACCACGATCGATATTACGCCCGTCCGACCACTACCAGAGGATGCCATCGCCATGCCCGTTACGGGGGATGGCTGTGATAGCCAGGTGATTGTTTGTAGCGGCGATCGCGTTCAGGGGTTTGTCGGTGCCAGCTATGAATCACTGATTCGTTCGGCGGAGGGGCTGGCTAACGCCTTTGCTGACCCAGACATACTGGCGGATTTGAAAGTCACCCTCAAGAATGCCACGGTCTTCACCGAAAGTGCCACGCTGCTGACGGACGAGCTGATTGGCCTATCTCAACAGATTCGCACCGATCTGGGGCCGTTGATGGTGTCAGCCAACCAGGCCACCGATAATGTTAGCGATGCCGCGACCCAAGTGGGCAGCGCTGTGGCCCAGTTTGAAGTGACCGGCACCGAAATCAACAGCCTGATTATGGCCAATCGCAGCACCCTGGTCAGCACCCTGGGTAACCTTAACCGCAGTACGGCCGAACTGGAGGCGATCATGGCAAGCCTCAGCCCTGCCATTCGAGACAGCGAGTTGCTAAATAACCTAGATACGCTGTCTGCCGATGCGGCAGCGACCATGGCTGACCTGCGGTCAATTACCTCAGCCGTGAATACCCCCGAAAATTTATTGCTGTTGCAGCAGACCCTAGATTCTGCCCGGAGTGTGTTTCAAAATGCCCAAAAGGTGCTGGCTGATGTAGATGAGCTGACTGGGGATCCGATTCTGCGGCAAAATATTCGCCGACTGATCAATGGCTTGAGCGACCTGGTGTCGATTACCCATCAGCTGGAACAAGAAAGTCAGCTGGCCCAGGCCCTGACGTTCCCGGCAGGTAAGCGGGTGGAGCGCATTACCCTGACCCCAGCTCCTAAATCGGAAGCCGCTGGCACCGGGTCCCAGCTGTTAGTCAGCCATCAGGGGCAGGTGTATCGCTTTCAGGCTCACCCCAGCCCAGGGCCCTAGACGGCGATGGCTGTTGACCCATGCTTTACCCCTAACCCCAAGTCGCGATCGCGTCCCCCGCTAATGTCCCCATCCCCTATATTTTTTGACTTCGAAGCCGACTTTGTAGAATCCCTGCGCTGTATTCCGATGGTTGTGCGGTTCAAGCTCGACACCTGCGGCGTCAAACTCAAACTACACCACTGGAACCAGTTCAGCCCCGACGAACGACAGCAGTTGGCCCAGCGCCCCTGCCAGGATGTGGCCACCGCTGCTGCCTATGGCAACTATGTGCAGGGGCTAGTCAGCCATTACACCGGAGTACCGGCTAAAACTCTGCCCCTTGAGCCCCATCCCCCCTGGGAGAACCCCCAGGCAATTCCCCCTGAAGTCGTCACCCAAACCGCCGCAGAGCGCTGCACGATTTCCCTAGACCAGTGGCAAGCCCTCGATCCCCTCCAGCGATTTGCCCTAATCAAGCTCAGCCGCCCAAGCCACGAAAATAAAAACTTTTACCCCGCCCTGGTGGAATTTGGGCTAGTAGATGGATAGTGATGACTAGAGCGGTCACACGTTGGCGTTTGAGAGATCGTTCAATGGCCAACCCCATGTACCGCGAAGTTCTTCCCCGAGTGCTAGCCAGTGGCCCGCAGGACAGCTTGCAAATGATGCAACCCCATTGGCTAACTCCTGAGGGAACACCGGCCCCGGACCAGCTATCAGCGTCATTCGATCCCAGCGCGGACCACAGCTGAGCCGGCTGAAACAGAGGCCGGTCGACCGGTGACGGTAATTCGAGGTTAATGTCCCAGCTGCAGAATCGCTGTCAGTCACGTCTGCTGACCAAGCGGGGGCGCTTCGGCTTTGGGACAGGGGATTCAAACTGGAGATAGCTGGATAGCCAATACACACACAAGTAAAACGGCCCCGTATCCAACAGGGCGGCCACCAACTTAAACACGTAGCCATAGCCAATGAAGCGAATCAACTGGGGCCATAGGCTTTGGCTATCGTCGATGGGCAATACCCCGGCCAAGAAGTGGGTGATCAGCACCACAGCTGTAGTATCCACCAGTTGGCTCAAAAGGGTCGAGCCATTGTTGCGCAGCCACAGGTGTTTGCCGTTGGTCAGGGTTTTCCAAAAGTGAAACAGATAGACATCGACAAACTGGGCCGTTAAGTAGGCGGCCATGGAGGCTATTACCGCCCCAAAGGTGAGGTTGCGAATCTCAAAAAATACCGGTAGGCGGCCAGCGGCATCCCGCATAATCTCCCCAGTGGCCGGGTCGATCTGCTCGAAGCCAGGCAAGATGCCCCCCAGCCAGACGATAAACAACACCCAAACATTCAGCAGCAACCCCACCCAGACCACCTGGTTGGCCCGTTCTTTGCCGTACAGCTCTGAAATTAGATCCGTACATAGAAAGGTGACGGGGTAGGGCAGGACCCCCACCGCCACCGTGACCGCAAAGTCGCCCCAGGTAAACACATTCACAAACCGACTAATGCTGAGAATATTGAGCATGCCGAGGGTGCCAAGGAACAGCCCCGACAGCACCAAAAACACAACCTGACGCCGGTTTTGGATATGCTCGGGCACCGCGATCGCAGGGGCAGCGATGGTAGGGGATTCAGTTGCCATAGGAGGAAATGTAGGAATGACCAGGTCTCCCTCAGGATATCAACTCCTCCCGTTGTCCTGGGCTATACCAATCATTGAAATATCCTGTCTTCACCATGGACGCGCAAGACCGCTGTCATGAGGTCTCTATAAACAACGAAGAATGAAGAAGGAAAAACGTAGGATGTAGCTCGTGAGCAGCAGCGCGAAAAGCGCAAAATTCAAAATATCCCTCGGGAAAGGCAACGTCTTACAAAATCCAAAACCCAAAATCCATCTCCCCATCTTCCCTACCCCCCCAACACCTCCCCCACCTGCAAGCGACTACCGTTGACAAAGTCAGCCCCGGCCTGGGCCTGTTTGCCACTGGGCTTAACCTGGTGCAGTAGCAGCCAGCCATCCCCCGTTTGCACCACGGGACCATAGCCCTTTAGTAAACCCACGACGGTGCCAGGGGTGGTTGGCTCTAGCTGTAGGGTCTCAAAGGCGGTCGGCAGGGCCTCCCATGCGGGAGGTAGTTGAGGCCAGTAGGCTGCTCCCAAGGGAATGGTGGCCGTCACCTTGAGGGATTGCCCTCGAAACTGAGTCATACAATTGGGGTAAAAGCCACGAATTTGGTTGTGCAGCGCGATCGCAGCTTTTCCCCAGTTCAGTCCATAGTCTTCCTTTTGAATCAGCGGGGCATAGGTGGCCAGGGCCTCCTGCTGGGGTTCGGGAGTAAGGGTGTCGGCGTCCAGGCCCTTGAGAGTTGCCACCAGCAAATCGGCGCACTGGTCAGCCAGGGCTGCTGCCACCTGGAAAAAGTTATCCAGCAGCCCAATGGACAGGTGTGACTTGAGCAGCATGGCCCCAGTATCCATGCCTGCATCCATCAGCATGGTGGTCATGCCAGTTTCCCTCTCCCCGTTGACGATGCACCACTGGATGGGGGCTGCCCCTCGGTAGGCGGGCAGCAGCGAGCCATGGCCGTTGATACAGCCCAGGCGCGGCATATCTAAAATCCGCTGGGATAAAATCTGACCGTAGGCTACTACCACAAAGGCATCGGCCTGGAGGGCTGCTAAGGCCGCTAGGGTGTCCTCGTCTTTTTTGATCCGGCGAGGAGTCATGATCGGGGGGCCGTTGGCTTCCAGGGCCACCTGCTTGACGGGGGACGGCTGCACCTGCTTGCCCCGGCCCCGACGCTTGTCCGGCTGGGTGACCACTGCCACCACATCAAAATCAGGTTCGGCCAGGAGCCGCTGCAGGCTAGGCACAGCAAACTGAGGGGTACCAAAAAAGACCAGGCGCATAAGGACGGATACCAACAAAGAACAAAGGCCAACAGTAATCGGGCACAACGCCCAAACCAACTAATGGTCTATCGAATCAAAGATGACGGGATGATACCAGGGTTTACGATTCACGGTTTAAGGTCTACGGCTGTCCTTGAACCGCAGGCCGTAAACCGTGAATCCAGGCCACAAATCCTGTCATTATCAGCTTAATTGAGCACTTTGATTGAGCACTAGGCGGAGGGGCTTATCGGGGCACAATGCCAATGTCAATGCGCTGGTTACGCTGCTGGGCCTCTGGGCTAGTGCTGATCACCCGAGGTCGAGACTGACCATAGCCCACCACCACCCAGCGGCGGCGATCGCTGGCCAACTGGGGCTCTAGATACTGCTGCACCACTTGGGCCTGGCGAAAGGTGAGCTCGCGATCGGCGGTTGGATCATTGGGGCCAGCGGTGTGGCTACCCACCAGCAACGTGGCCGCTGGATACTGACGCAGGTCAGACACGATCGCATCTAGCAGCTGTTCTCCCGCCGGCAGCAGGGTGCTGCTACCAGGTTCAAACAGCAGAGTACTGGGCAGCACAATGCGATCGCTCACCAGGGGAAATCGGGGCTCTGGAAATGGAACTGGGGTTGACGCTGCGGCTGGGGGCGCTACTTCAGCTTCAGGTGCTTCAGCCGTGTCGACCTGATCTGGGTCGTCCTCTGCCTCCGCCCCTGGTTCAAGCTCTGGTTCCAGATGAAGTTGCTCCAGCTGTTGCAGCCGCATCGCCAGGGTACCCGTAGTGGTCTGGCCCACCGTCTCCTCAAGCTGATCGAGACGAGATTCTAAATTGGCTAAATCTTGCTGCAGTCGAGTTAGGTCATCTGCCAACTGCTGACGCTCTTCCTCTGAGAGCTCAGGGACTTCAGGAGCTGTCGGCTCCACTGGAGCTATGTCTGGCGGCGTATCCGTTACCCCCTCGTCGTTTCCCAACTCGACTGGGTCTAGGTCGATGGGGTCTGGCACGCTGCCTCGCCACCACTGGGGCAACTGGCGCAATCGCCGGGTGGTTTGTCCCACTTGGCGCAAGGCCACCTCAGCCATCGGTGGATCTGGGTTGCGGGCCGGAAAAACCTGGGCTACCACCATGCCCAGCATCCAACCCAGGCTAGCGGTGACCCCCAGAACCACCAGGCGACTGACCAGCCACCAGAGGCTATAAAATCCCCGCTTAAGGCTCCCAGGTCGCGAGGGAGGAGAGGGAGATGGCCTGATGGGGGAGGGTTGAACGTCTTGGGGCTGTTCAGGGGGAATTGGGGGCATTTCAGGGTGATCAGACATACCAGACGTTGACGAGAGCCAGAGGCTTGTTTAGAACTGTTGCTACTGGGGCCAACCATCCCAGGGACTCACTTGTAAGACCCCAGTTTCAGTAAAGACTACCAAGAAGTCAGCCTGTTCTGAATCGCTGTTAGCCCGAGCCACCAGGCCCGGCAAGGGAGTTTCCTCAGCCAGCAGCACGGCAGCCGCGTTAGTAGGTTCGTAGCCGACCACCGTCCCATCCCGATCCAACCGTACCCGAAAGCTAAGGGGTTCATTAGCTGACAGGGGGGCTAGATTATCTAGAATACTGCTGTACAGGGTGCTGTTCAGGGTGCGAATGCGATCGCCATCATTAATCTGTGCCCCTAGGGTCGGGAGTCGTCCTGGTGCGGTCTCGCTGTTGGCCTCGCTGTTGGTTGAAGTAGCAGCGCCATTGCGCCGGCCAGCGGGTTCCACGACCACAGTCCCCTCCGGAGTAAAGGTGGCAATAAATTGAGCTACCGCCTCCTGCACAGGCTGATTGGCATCGACCGGCAGAAACGTGAGCTGTGGCAAGGGGGTTGTATCAACTGCCCCTAGGGCCGCCTCGTTTTCATACTTGTAGCCCAAAATATCCCCATCTTCTGAAACCACCATCCGGTAGGTTAATGGTTCAGTAGGGAGCGGATCCTGAGCCCAAGCCTCTTGAAGCCGGTTGGCCAGATCTTGCCGGAGCACAGCAATAATATCGGTATCGGTAATGGCCGGGGCCGCCTCTAGGCGATCGACCGCCGCCTCAGCTGCGTCAGGATCAGTACGGTTGTCGCCGTTGGCCAGATTGTCAGCTCCGTCCCCTGCTAGGGGATCCGTCCCGTCGGAGGACTCGGTCTGCTGCTCGGGTCGGCTGGGCTCAAACACAGGCGGCGGTACAAAGAAGAGCGCCAAGCCAGCGGCCGCCAAAGCCGCCGCCCCAATAGCCGCCGGGGCGGCTCGCTTGGTCATGGGCTCGGCCGGTTTCACCAACCGCCGGGGTACAGCTTGAAACTGGGCCGTTAAGTCAGGTAGGGTCTGGGTGTCAGCCAACAGTTGATCCACCGCCTCCATCAGGTCATAAAACTGCACCGTCGTCAGCTTAATATCCAGCGGCGGCAGCGCATCCGTGTCAGTGACGGGTTGGTCAACGGGCTGCTGCTGCACAATTAAATGGTGGTAGCGCCCTTCCCCTGGCTTTAGATCAACCATAGGCGGCACTGCAGCCGGAGTCGACAAGGGGCGGATCACCCCACTCAGCAACTGCTGGCCGTAACGGCTAACAGCCGCCACCAAACTATTTAAAAACTCTCGCCCCCCCGTCAGGGTGGCATCGGTGGCCCCAGGCAGATGGCACTCAACGTTCATCAATACGGCCAAGGGGGACATGGGGTCATGCTCATTAGCGCTAAGCCCCTGTAGCACCAGGTTGCAGTGGGGTAGGGTGTATTGACGCTGAATAGTCATGACACCTCTCCATCAAATAAGCTGCTCCAGAGTCTTTCGGCACCCAGCACCCCAGAGCACAGTAGCAACTGTTCCAACAACTGAATCGCTAGCTCGTTCAGCTTTTCATCGGTGCTGTAGGCAATTACCCCAGCCCGCCGGGGGTTCATGCGGGCGCGAAAGTGACTGCGAAAGCGGGTCAAATAGTCTGCCAATCGAAAATGATGATCTAGGGAAAGCTGCTTGTCAGTCAGCTGCTGATAGCCTAGCAGCAACTGCCTGATCACCACCGTCAACCGTCGGGCCAGGTTAGCAATAATCACCACTAAGGCCTTGGCCTCGTTCAGGGGCATCGGTCGTCGCTGACTGTAACGACGCATGGGATTGGTACTGCGTAACAGCCATAGATGCACGCGTCCTCGCACCAACCCATCCAGGGCCAGTTCTCGGCAGGCAGCTAGCATGGCTTCGCTGCCTCCCAGGTCCAGGGCTTCGATGGCAAGCAAGAGTAAATCAAGCTGGGTGCGAGCCCGGCGAGGGCACTCGTCGATGGCAAGCTCAGGGGTGGCAAGCGCATCTAACATCAGAGGGGACTGGGGAACTGGCGGGCTATTGACTGGCATTCAGTTCTTTAGGTGATTCGAACAGCATTCTATCAAAACACAGGTTGGCCTTGCCTGTCCGGAGGGATTGCCGAACCTTTTGACCTTCTGACAGGCATGCGTCATCAAATCGGGACGGCACTGCCACGGGAGGATAATTTAATTAATATCGCTAACTAGCATCCCCTAGCTGGGTTGTCGCCTCAATGTACCAATTGCCGTCCTGGCGCACTAGGTCGTACTGCATGCGCAACACCGCATCGTAGGAGGCACTGGTATTTTCCACATCGTACTCAAACAACTGGGCTCTCTCCGACACCACGGCCACCACCTGCAAGCGATCAGCCGTGGGATCATCGGGGGTCACCGATTCCACCTCAACCTCGTGCTCATACTGCCAGTGCCAGTTTTCTTGGGCCGCTGCCGTAGCCCGCCGCTGCCACTGGGTCAAGACTGGCTCCAGCAGAATCTCCTCTAAACGTTCGGCTTGATAGTCGCTGCCCAGGGCCGCCTGCTTAGCCTCTAACCAATTGTTGATGGTGCGGCTGGCGATATCATTAACTCCGATTTGATCCTCTGGACCTGGCGCAGGGGGAATGTCGATGGCGGGCTGCGCCAAGCTAATGTCTAGGGGGCGACCTTGTAAGTTAGGCCCACTCAGGCGGCTGGTGACCCAGCCGATGGTACGCATCGTCGCAAAGCCTAAGACTCCTAAACCCACTAGGCCAACAACGCCCACTAGGGCTAACCGGCCCCAGTGAGGGGCATTGGCTGATCCCCGTTGGGGTGAGCCAGAACTGGAGGCGGGAAATCCCTGTCCGGGGGCTAGGGTAGTGGCGGAGGGAACATTTTTTCTCCGTTTTGCCGATTGACGACGGCGATCGCGGCCTTTATCCCCCTGAGCTGTCGTTGGGGTGAGCTGTCCTTCAGGGGACAGTTGGGCCACCTGTTCTGCTACGGAAGCGGCTGAATTCGGCGAGTTGACATCCGATTGCACCGGGGCAGTCTTGGCCGCACGCGGCTTAGCCATAGGTGGCTGAGGCCGGGTAGCAGAGCCATCGGTGGGGGGAGTAGGCTCATAGCCACCTCTATCCACAGGACGACTACGGGCAGCCGCTGGTTTTGACGGCCCGTAAGCCCCCTTGCCATTACTCGATGACCCCGTTGCTCCAAAGCCAGAGGAAGCCGTCTGTATACCGACTCGGCCCATGGCCGACCGCGGCGATTCTAAGGTTGGGGCACCGATGGGTAAGGACCCTTCAATCGTAGGTAACTGGGAGGTGTGGGAGGCCTGAACCCCAGCCTCTGCCCCGGCCGCAACCGGAATGGCCTCTAGATAAGCCTGCACCTGGGCATCGGCAAAGTAAGCTTTGAGCGTGGCCGCTTGGTCCTTGAAATCACGGAAATGGGGGAACAGCTCATCCTTGAGCCAGCGTTCAGCATAGAGACATAGCCCTGGTAGCAAATCGGGAGAGTTGCGGGAATGCTCCCGAATGTAGGCCAGCGGCTCGTATTCTTGGCTCAGCTCTAAGGCCCGGTTGGCCTCGTCAGTTTGCCCCAGCAACAGCGCACATACGGCTTGTTCCAAGTGCACATCCTGTTGGTTCCCCAGCCGCATCAGGAGTTGCTTAGCCCGGCGCACCAGGGCTGGTTGATGGCGAGCGTAGCCTCTAGCCAGCAGGGCATATATCGTCAAGTAGGTGGCCACTGGCGACGGACGACGGGCCTCTTGTTCAAAGAGTTCCTGTTGTTCAGCCGCAGTCAGATAGTCCCGCAGTTGCTGGATAAACCGCAGAAAATCATCGATCGGTAAGCCAGAAAGATCGTCCTGGGTGCCTTCGATGCCGCCCCGATCTTCCAACATTGACTTGAGTAGCTTCAGCCCCTGACGCCGCTCTCGGGTTTGGTCCAGCGGGCGGGCCAGCAGTTCTAGAATCCGATAGGGTCGCAGCTTGTATAGCTCAGTTTGAATTTCAGCCCGAATGGTGGGATGACGGTTGTCCTGGGCCAGGAGGTCATTGCCGGTCTCCAAAGACTCGGCAGCGGTTTCGTAGTGGCGTTGCTGCCACTGTTCGCGGCCTAGTTCCAGGCATGCCAAGGCCAGGGAAAGCACCACGTCCCCTCTCACCGCCTGGAGATCCCCCAGGGCGGTTTCGGTTTCCAAGGGCAGGCTGCCGGCTAGGAAAGGACGACCCAGTTGGATCACCTGTTCGTATTCTCCCAGCTCCAATAAAATTACCAGCGCCCCCACAAACTGGCTGGGATCAATATCGACGGTAGAGCTTTGGGCTTCAGGGCCAGGGGGATCTGTAGCTAGCGATCGCAGGGCCGCTTCTCCCAAATCAGGGCTCACCTCGCTCCCGTTGGCCGTCAGTAGATCCTGGGGTAGGTCAGCACTATAGGCATTGGCCAAAAACTTACTGTCATAGGTCTGACGGCGATCGCCATCAGAGAGGACAGCATAGGCTTCGTCAATGAGCTGCTTACGGGCCTCGATCGCCACATCAGAAAATTCGCGCCGGGGCAGTTGCAGGGCGCGATCACGATGGGCCTGCTGAAGTTGGTCGGCCGTGGCCTGAATAGGCAGTCCCAGAATGCGGTAATAGTCTAATGGAATATGCACAGATCCCGTCCCTGTCAGCGAACTCACTCAACTCACCCGAAATAGTATCCAAAAAGCTCTGTAACAAACCCTTTTTGCAACAGATTTCGCCCAGATAGTTTTCTGGATAAACGTCTTCCTTAACCAATTGTTTATGGTTTGGTGTTTACGGTCTGGTTGTAGATAGTACCCCAGGGTCTATGCTCACCGCAGAACTAGCTGGAAATGCCCTGAAGGCAAGGCTAGAGCAGGTTAACCCCTGCACGGCACAATTGACGATAGTCAGAAGCATTATCTACAGCGTATCGCGTTAATCAAAAAAACAGACTATTCAGGTGAAGTTTGTATCATTGTCGCGGCTAAGGATGTATGCCATCCTCCAGATTGGCTCAGCCAGTCGGTATGATGGAGGACAGCTTCTCACTTCCCCTTGCCCAGAGGGGGATAGTTTTCGGTATATTCAAGTGTTGGACATCGCGGCGTAGGACTCAGTAGATTCATGGTTCAAGAACGGACATTACCCCAATTCCAAGCTTCCCCTGCCCAGCTTTCTTCGGAAGCAGGTTTAACCCTTTACGAAGACATGATCTTGGGGCGTTTTTTCGAAGACAAATGTGCCGAGATGTACTACCGCGGCAAAATGTTTGGCTTCGTCCACCTGTACAACGGTCAGGAGGCCGTGTCTACAGGGGTGATTAAGTCCCTACGTGCTGATGATTATGTGTGCAGCACCTATCGAGACCACGTCCACGCCCTCAGCGCCGGGGTGCCCGCCCAAAACGTCATGGCCGAGCTGTTTGGCAAAGAAACTGGCTGTAGCCGAGGCCGGGGCGGGTCCATGCACCTATTTTCTCAGGAGCATAACCTACTAGGCGGATTTGCCTTCATTGGGGAGGGGATTCCCGTGGCCCTAGGCGCGGCGTTCCAGTCTCGCTACCGCAAAGATGCGCTGGGGGATGCCAGTGCTGACCAGGTGACCGCCTGTTTCTTTGGGGATGGCACCACCAACAATGGCCAATTCTTTGAATGCCTGAATATGGCTGCGCTGTGGAAACTACCGATCCTGTTTGTGGTGGAGAATAATAAATGGGCGATTGGCATGGCCCATGAGCGGGCCACCTCCCAACCAGAAATTTATAAAAAAGCCTCAGTGTTTGGCATGCCTGGGGTAGAGGTCGACGGTATGGATGTGATGGCGGTACGTTCGGTGGCCCAGGAAGCGGTTGCCCGGGCTCGGGCCGGGGAGGGTCCTACCTTGCTTGAATGTTTAACCTATCGATTCCGAGGTCATTCCTTGGCCGACCCGGATGAACTGCGGTCTAAGGCAGAAAAAGAGGAGTGGCTGGCACGGGATCCAATCAAGCGGTTTGAGGCTTATCTACTGGAGCATAACCTGGCCGATGAAGGGACCCTCAAGGCTATTCGCGATCGCATCCAAACCCACATTGATGATGCTCTCACCTTTGCCGAAGGAAGCCCCGAACCCAAGCCTGACGATCTATACAAATATATTTTTGCGGACGACTAACTAGTATAGAAAGGCAGAAGGCAGTAGAGCTACGCTCGTGCGCAGCAGGCAGAAAGGAGCCCTAATCTCTCATATGCTACTTGCCTTTCAGGAATAGCAGCGCTTTTCCGCTGCCGAGTGCACATCCCTCCCTTCCCCCTGACTAGAAAGTTAGTCCCTGTTTACTGGTTTACGAAGTCGTAAGTTGTCCTGCACATTTTAGTTAACTCCCAAAACAATGGCCGAAACCCTATTGTTCAACGCCCTGCGCGAAGCCATCGACGAAGAGATGGGGCGCGACGAGACCGTTTTTGTTCTAGGCGAAGATGTGGGCCACTATGGTGGCTCCTACAAGGTCACTAAAGACCTGTACGACAAGTATGGTGAACTGCGGGTGCTTGACACCCCCATCGCTGAAAACAGCTTTACTGGCATGGCCGTTGGGGCCGCGATGACCGGCCTGCGCCCGATCATCGAAGGCATGAACATGGGTTTTTTGCTGTTGGCCTTTAACCAAATTGCCAACAATGCTGGCATGTTGCGCTACACCTCTGGCGGCAACTTCAAAATTCCCATGGTAATTCGCGGCCCTGGCGGAGTGGGTCGCCAACTGGGGGCCGAGCACTCTCAACGGCTAGAGGCCTATTTTCAAGCCGTGCCAGGGCTCAAAATTGTCGCCTGCTCCACCCCCTACAACGCCAAGGGGCTGCTCAAGTCAGCTATCCGCGACAATAATCCGGTGCTGTTCTTCGAGCATGTACTGCTCTACAACCTGAAGGAAGATCTGCCTAACCACGAGTATTTGGTGCCCCTAGATAAAGCCGAAATCGTGCGATCGGGCAAAGATGTCACCATCCTCACCTATTCCCGCATGCGCCACCATGTCACTCAGGCGGTCAAAGGACTCGAGAAAAATGGCTTTGATCCGGAAGTGATTGACTTAATTTCTCTGAAACCCATCGACTTTGAGACTATCGGGGTCTCAATTCGTAAAACCCATCGGGTGATTATTGTGGAAGAGTGCATGAAAACCGGCGGCATTGGGGCCGAAATTGTGGCCTCCATCAACGATCGATTCTTTGATGAACTGGATGCTCCGGTGGTGCGCCTGTCCTCCCAGGATATTCCCACCCCCTATAACGGCAAGCTCGAAAGCTTGACCATCGTACAGCCGAAGCAAATCGAAGCGGCTGTGGAAGCTATGGTGGGGCTGAAAGTTTAGGGAGGTGAAGGCCAAGGGGCTGACTAGACTTAGGCAGGTATAAGCGCCTCTCTCTCTCCAACGCGATCGGTGACAACCCACCGCGATATTATGATTATCTGGCTGAATCGATCGAGCGGCCAGACCTAGGTTCGCTGGGCAGGGGTTACAGTTTATGATGTCTGGGGCCGGGTAGCGGCTGGGATATCTGTGGAGCAGCCTCCATAAGCTACACCAGAGCTATACCGCAGCAAGAGGTAACTGAGGGATCATGGCTAAATATCGAACTTGGTTAGGGATAATTGTGGTGCTGACCATCGCCGCGGTGGTTGTGATTAGCCAGGTGCCCACCCGCCTTGGGTTAGATTTGCGGGGCGGCTCCCAACTCACCATTCAGGTGCAGCCCACCGAAACTATTCCCAATATCGGCGAGCGGGAGATGGAGGCGGTGCAAACGGTGGTGGAAGGGCGAGTCAACGGCCTCGGGGTGTCTGAAGCGGTGGTGCAACAGCTGGGTAATGACCAGCTGCTGGTCCAGCTCCCAGGGGTCAGCGATCCCCAACAGGCGGAGCGGGTGCTGGGGGGTACTGCCCAGCTTGAGTTTAAGGCCCAGCGTTCTGGCACCGAGCAGCAGTTGCCGATTGAAAATCAGGTTCTGCAAAGCCACCTGGGAGAATTGTCAGCTCTACAAGCCAGTGTGCCCGAGGGTACCGTCATCGATCCTGAAACTCGGGAGCGCATTGAGCAGTTACAACAGGAGATTGAGGCCAGCGAAGCCGCGATCGCCGATTTGTTTGAGCCTAGTCAGTTGACTGGCGATAAGCTGACCGATGCGATCGCCCGTCCTTCCAGTGGCAACCTCTGGGAAGTGGTGATTCAGTTTAACAATGAGGGAGGCAACGAATTTGCCGAACTCAGTCGTGAAATTGCTGGTACGGGGCGCAGCATCGGCATTTTTCTAGACGATCGGCTGCTCAGTGCCCCTACCGTCGATGTGCAGTATGCCCAAACCGGCATTACCGGCGGTAGCGCTGTGATTTCCGGCAACTTTACCGCCCAGTCGGCCCGAGATTTAGAAATTCAGCTGCGGGGAGGGGCTCTACCCCTGCCAGTGGAAGTGGTAGAAAACCGCACCGTTGGTCCTACCCTGGGCCGAGACAGCATTCAGCGCAGCCTCTATGCGGCCCTAGCGGGTCTGGCTTTGGTGCTAATCTTCATGGCCGTGTACTACCGTCTACCGGGCCTGTTGGCCGATATCGCCCTGATTGTTTATGCCCTACTCACCTGGGCTGCCTTCAACCTGTTAGGGGTTACCCTCACCCTGCCAGGGATCGCCGGATTCATCCTCAGTATTGGTATGGCGGTAGATGCCAATGTGCTGATTTTCGAGCGTACCCGGGAGGAGCTGCGATCGGGCAAAACCCTCTACCGTTCTGTCGAGTCTGGATTTTATCGAGCCTTTTCCAGCATTCTGGATAGTAACGTCACCACCCTAATTTCCTGTGCTGCCCTGTTTTGGTTTGGGGCAGGACTGGTCAGAGGCTTTGCCCTCACCTTGGCGATTGGGGTGCTGATCAGCATGTTTACGGCCTTTAGCTGCAGTCGCACCCTACTATTCTTCGTGCTGAGTATGCCCCAATTCCGCAAACCCAACCTGTTTTGTCCCGGCATAGCCACCGCTCGCCCTTAGGAGATTAGCCCCATGAAGCTTCATATTATTAAGCAGCGGTCTCTATGGTGGAGCCTGTCGGCCCTGGTGATTGCCATCGGCATCGGGGCCATGGCACTATCCTGGCAGCAGTTTGGCGCCCCCCTACGGCCTGGTCTAGATTTTGCGGGTGGCACCCGTTTACAGTTGACCCGCGCCTGTGCGGTCGAAAATACTTGCCCTGATGACATTGATTTGGCTGAGGTGCGCCAAATTTTAAGTCAACAGGGGCTAGAGTCCAGCAGCCTGCAGTTGCTGGGGCAAAACCAAGAAACCCTCTCTATCCGCACCATTAACCTGGACGTGGACGAGCGCACCAGCCTACAGGCGGCCCTGGATGAGGAAGTCGGCCCCTTTGATATCGATACCTTGCAGATCGACTCGGTGGGTCCAGTCATTGGTCGGCAACTCCTAGCGTCAGGGCTGTTGGCCTTGCTGGTGGCGTTTGCCGGTATTGTGGGATACCTGAGCTTGCGCTTTAAGCTTGATTATGCCGTATTTGCAATTGTGGCATTGCTCCACGATGTGCTGATTACCCTAGGGGTATTTGCCATTCTCGGGTTAACCCTGGCCGTGGAAATTGATAGCCTGTTTATTGTGGCGCTGCTAACGATTGTGGGTTTTTCCGTGAATGACACCGTCGTCATTTACGATCGCATCCGAGAAAACCTGAAGCTGCACCCCGACCGGCACATTAACGATGTGGTTGACGATGCCGTCAATCAAACCTTAACCCGATCGATTAACACCTCCCTTACCACGGTGCTGCCGCTGGTGGCAATTGTGGTGTTTGGGGGCCAAACCCTGAAGTTCTTCGCCTTGGCGCTGATCATTGGTTTCTTGGCAGGGGCCTACTCCAGTATCTTTATCGCCAGTACCCTGCTAGCCCTGTGGCGAGAACGCACCGGTCAGGCCTATGGCGACAGCGATG
>SL_5KL_010_SEDDRAFT_10001010_pt1 | contig 17718 bp, 18 predicted proteins | sample SodLakKL_010_SED_FD_9118 | JGI IMG/M metagenome (IMG submission 9118)
CCCGCCGTAACTCCACCAAGCCGCTGACCGACCTTCAGAATGGCGGGCGAGGCCAGGTCGACAAACCCCTCGCCCCAGGTCAGCTTCTGAAGCTCATGGCACGCCAGGTACTCGTCATTGGTTTCCAGGCGGCGGATGGTGATGTTGCTCTCCATGATGACTTTGTGTCGCGGGGCGATTTCCCTGTGCCCGAAATGTTATGCAGAATCAGCGCGTGTGTCAACGCCGGCCGTTCACCCATGCCCGGAATCCAGGGTGACGGCGTGCCGAACGGGCATCACGGAGATGAGCATGGTGCCTCCCGGGTTGATCGCAGTTCTGAACCCCTCACACAGAGGACTGCAGTCCTCTGCCCCTTCCTTCACGCTCTGTGGAGTATTCTCCGTCCGGCATGTCTGATCCTTGCTTTATGAGCGGAGATCAGGATGCCGAGCGGGTTGCTGATAAACATGTCCTTGAACTGGTCTTCCCAGCCCCAGATAACGACAACCCCCTCGCCCAGGGGGCCGGGGATAGTCGCCTGGAGACCCTCCAGCAGCTCGAAAGTGAGCATGAAGGCAAAGGCAAGGGTGGCCGGGGTGATGAACCTCTGCACCCGCTCCGGCGAAATGACTCTTATCTTGTGGATAAACGGGAGATGATGAGCGTCTATCCGCTCTATGTACTCCCTGACCACGAATCCGGCGAGTACGTGCGTTATGATATCGAAGTGTGCTGTGTTGTATCGTACCGGGCCGAGCAGATGACTGCCCAGGACATCCAACCCCACCCCCACCGCGATCAGAACGAGAAGCCACTTTTCCCTGACTATTCCTTTCACTACCGCGCCGGCTATCAAGAAGGGGAAGCCAACCGGCTTCTTCCCTGTCACTGCCCGGCCTATCGTGAAAGCCACCAGCAGGACGATAGGCAGGAAGAGGATAAGAGGGGGGCTCCACACAGTTGAAGATGGGTCCTGCGGAGCGAGGTTACCCGACAGGAAGGGCAGAGAACTGTGGCCTTCTAGCACCATCGACTCGTCCGCAAACGGTCCAGCCGGGACACGAAGCCCCATTATATTCGATGTGTGCAGGACAGACAAGAGTTTCTATCGTCGGCGGCAGGGCGCGGAGCCACTGCAGGGGCCGACGGGTACGGCCGTTCACCCATGCCGGGAATCCGGGGTGACGGTGTGCCGAACGGGTACTGCGGAGACGGATTTGGTGTCGGGGGAGTCCGCGAGTCGGCGAACTGCGGCTTGAGGCCTGAAGGGACCGGTAGTAGAATAGGGGGTCAACCGGTTCGTGAGGTTAAAGGAGATCGCCCGAGATGGACCGCAGCCAGAGCTTATTGAGACAGGTACTGACCACGCAGTACTTCGCCGTGCTGAACACCGTCGGCGAGGGCTTACCTCACAGCAACCTGGTCTCCTTCGCGGTAACCGACGATCTCAGGTCGTTGGTCTTTGTGACCCGGCGGAACACCCGGAAGTACACCAACATGCGGGAAAATCAGGATATCTCTCTGCTGGTTGACAACAGGTCGAACAGTCCCGCCGATGTCTCTGAAGCCGTCGCGGTAGAGGTGATCGGCACGGCTCACGACGACACAGGGAACAGCTTTCTCAAAGCTCTTCTCATCGACCGACATCCTCAGCTAAGGCCGTTCATCGAAGCCCCGGAGAGCGCGATCATGGTGGTGCGTGTGAAGGAGTACATCATCTCTGGCTTTGACGAGACAGAGCGCGTGGCCATGTCGGAGTAGCTTCAACGGTATTGAAGCATGGTGCCCCAATCCTCGACCACGTTGAAGCGGTCATCGCTAGATGCAAAGTGCACCAGGATCCGTGCCTCATCAAGCCCGGGGTTCCGCTCGAAGAGAACTCGATCGCCGTACCTGATGGTCTCGAGCACCAGAGGCATTTCAGACTGAAGGATACTGTAGCGCCACTTCGCTGTGCCGATCACAAAACCTCCGCTCACATGGCAGTAGACTTTGAACACCAGGCCGGTTTCTTCATCGCAGAGTTCGGCCAGGGCCTCGTCTCTCATCAGCCTGGTGTATATTGAGGAACACTGCCCGGTGTTGAACTCAGAACCTATCGACAGAAACAGCTTCCCGGTCCGGTCCGAATGGGTCAGGGTGTAGCGTCGGGGCAGTTTCATGTGTTCCGGAGTCGTGCCGGTGAGATAGGTTACGTTGAGTTTGCCGGGGTCCAGACGATTCATGCTCTATCGTAAGTCCTTAAGGGACAGCCTGCGGTGCTCACACACTCTATCATCAATGAGTCCCCCACGCACGCCGGTAGATGTGCGCTCCTTCTGTGGCAAAACGATGCGCCGGTGATCGGTTCGCGTATTTCATCAAGGTCTGCGCTGTTCAACTCTGGCTTCCCGACCAGATAGCATGTGATCTGTCAGAACGCTGACAGGCCGGTCGCGACAACGACTCAGACGCGGGACTGCAGCGATCTTCCGTGTCCTCAGGCTGATTGTCGTACTATGAAAGAGGAGGGGTGTTTCTGTAGTCAGTCCTTCTCGCACCATATGTCGCTGCGGCTGCGTCCTGGTCTCGCCTGGACGACGACGGGGTGCAGCACAGGGATATGCCTGCAGCACAGCAGGACGCGGTTACTCAAGAGTCAGACGTGCGGGCGGTCGCCGCAGCGCCGGGCGACATCCGCCGCCCGGCTGAGAGGTACTGCCGGACTCGCCTTCCAGTTCTCCAGAAGATACCGGTGTACTTGAAGCTTAGCTGAACTCGCTCTTACCCAGGATGACGAATATGATGGCGGGGATTCCGAGAAACCAGACACAGAAGGTGGCGCAGATGGCTCCGGCAAGTGCCAACCCCCAGATCCGTCTCTTCAGGGCATATGCACCGCCCACTATGGCAACCAGGCCCAGTATCAGGGGGATTGCGAACAGCCCCGCCACGGCTCCGCCGATAAACGGGATGAACGCTCCCAACAAGCCGCCCAGAATCCCACCCGCGACCGCGATGATCAGTCCAAAGAGTACACCAATAGCCCCGGCAATGATACCCAGCACACCAGCAGTAGTAGGCTTCCACGTGTTTTCCATCTGTTGATTCTCCTTTCGTTGTTTCGACAAAGGTACAGTCAAACGTTACCTTTGTCAATACCCCGAGTCGCTGGCTCGCTCGCCCGGGGGCGTGATTGGCCGGCATCAGAGACGGTTCAGGGGTGTTGACAGGTACGGGGGCGTTGGAGTAGAGTCTCCCGCAAGTAGCCAGGTCGAAGAACTCCTCTCGCCAATCATAGTGCGAAAATGATGGTTTGATAAGGAGGACAAATGTACTGCAGAAACTGCGGAAAACAGCTGGAAGGGACGCCCGAGTTCTGCCTCGGATGCGGAGCCAGGCCGACGGCCGGCGGTGCTTTCTGCCTCGCGTGTGGTGCAACGACAACTCCCATGACCGAAGTATGTACCAGGTGCGGTGCCAGAGTAGCCGGACAGACGGATAACGCTATGCCTGTGCTGGCGCACATCCTGGGACTCTTCACATCGTGGCTGGGGCCGTTGATCATCCTGCTCGCTACCAGGGAGGAACGGGTCAAGAACCATGCCCGAACGGCACTGAACTGGCAACTCAGTCTCATCATATACTCGATTGTGTCCGCAATTCTGATACTCGTCTTTGTCGGAATCGTGTTCCTTGTCGTCCTCGGTATCATCGATCTGATCTTCTGCATAGTGGCAGCAGTGAAGGCCAGCCGGGGCGAGTTGTGGAGATACCCTATGGCGATTCCCTTTTTGAAAGTCAAGCCTGATTTCACGGGAACAGTCGTCTAGCAGCCCGGGCCTAGTCCCATATCGGTTGCAGTTCAGGAACATCCTTGTTGATCATGGCGTCAACAGCAAGAGCTATGCCGGTTCTATGACAAAACGCTGAGGACGCGGGGCGACAGCGCAGAGGTGCAGGTGAACGATATGGCTGATTCTTATCAGGCTATTTCTCTCGCCTGAAGCACATAAACCAGTCCAGGCAGTAAACGTCGTCGCCCGGTCTTTCCATTCGCTCTCTGGCGGTGCCGCAGGACCCCGGCGGTGGGACGATGACGTCGTCGCCAGGCCTCCAGTCCGCAGGAGTGGCAACACCATCTTTGTCAGCCTTCTGCAGGGCAAGGATTATCCTCTTGATCTCGTCGAAGTTCCTGCCGGTGGACAGGGGGTAATACAGAATGGTGCGGATTGTTCCTTGAGGGTCAATGACAAAGACAGCCCTGACCGCCTGTGTGTTGGATTGACCTGGCTGTATCATGCCGTACTTGCGAGCGACGTCCATGCGGATGTCTTCGATCAGCGGAAACCTCACCTCAACATTCTTCATTCCCTTGTACTCAAGGTCCTGTATCTTTCTGAGCCATGCGATATGGGCATAGAGCGAGTCAACGGACAGGCCGACGAGTTCGGTATTCAGGGATTTGAACTCATCCGCCATTGAGGCAAAGGTCATGAACTCGGTGGTGCAAACAGGGGTGAAGTCTGCCGGGTGAGAAAAGAGGATCACCCACCTTCCCTTGTAGTCTTCGGGGAAGTTGATCTCCCCTTGCGTGGTTACCGCCTTGAACGAAGGTGCCTTTTCCCCGATCAGCGGCATTGTGCTAGTGCCAGCTTCTTCCATACTCAAAAACCTCCTTAGTTATATACCTGTTTGAAGCAGTATATCAGAGGAAGGCAGGCTTAGTACACATATCGAACATCGAATCAGATTCGCCGCCCCTGCCTTCTGACGAACTGCCTACGGGCATGGCAGCATGCCTTCGCAGCCGCGTTGCACCGCAACGAACTGCGACGGGCCACGGAGTAACTTCACGGGGAAAGGCCTACATCATCAAGGTAGACCGCTCCCGAGGCGCTGTCGAAAAGGAACTGGACCTCGACAATGGCCCGGGGGTCGAAGGACCCGTTCGCTGCTGAGAAGTCGGAAAGCAGGAAGGTATAGGTGCTGAAGACAGGCTCCGACAGGAATCCGACCCCCAGCGGCCACTTGAACATGCGGTACTGCGGGGGAGGGGGCAGGGCGGCGATGTGGCTCAGCGGCAGCGAGGCCTCCTCACCGGCACTGTCCCGTACCGCTATCGTGAAGTCGAGGGGATCTCGGCCCGGGCTCACGTTGGCCAGGGCGAAGGTGAGTGAGGTGGCATCCATCTGCTCCGTCAATCCTTCCGGCATCACCAGGGTGTAGGAGGCCTCTCCTTCGCGTTCAACGTCCCAGCCCAGGCGTACGCTCGTACTGCCCCGGAGGGTCCCGGGACCTAGTACAGGCGGTTCTTCGCGCCAGGAGACAAGGTTCTCGCCAGTGGCCCTGCCTCCCTCAATGGTGAGGGTGGTCAGGTCCATGTCCTCCTCGAAACCGGCGACGATCATGGTGGCACCGTCCCGGTACTGAATGTGAGAAAAGGTATCCGGCAGCCAGTAGCGGCGCAGGGACGGATCGGTGAACAAGCGGCGGTACTCACGGTGGCCCCGCAGGGTATCTTCCAGGAAGCCGCTGATGAACGCCTTTGCGGTCAGTTCCTGCACGTCTGCCGGCATGATATTGCTTCTGTCCAGGAAGAGCTGGGAGAAGGACACGTCTATGCGTCCCCAGCGGGTGTTGAACTGTCCGTGGTTGGCGCCGTGGATGTATACCGCCGCCTTGAAGAGGTCGCTGCCCTCCGTAAGCGAAACGCGGTCATACTGGCGGGAGCCCTGGAAGGAACGCACATCGCTGTCGGCCGACCCCTGGAGGACGAGATAGTTGACGTCGCTCAGTTCCGTCCTCTGTCTGCGCGGCATATACTGCCCGTCCGATGGGGCGATCGCGATTATCGACCTGATGTTGTAGCCGAAGTCGAAGGTGATTTCGGCATTTCCGGGATGGAAGGGCAGATGGTTGAAGGCGGAGGCGATGGCGGCGGCCTCCCCGCCTCTTGAGTGGCCGATCAGGCCTATGTTCTCCGTGTCGACCATGCCTTCAAAGGGATGTCCTTGGGTCTCGTTCCAGGTGTGCCACAGCGAGAGGTGACGGAGCAGGAGGTAGGCACGGGCATCGTTCTCGGTACTCAGTCCTCCCAGTATCGCCTCGATGAAGCCGCCTCCGTTGAGGAAGTTCTGGTCTACAGAAGCCAGGATGTACCCGCGGCTGGCCAGCAGTTCGCCCAGGTAGTCATAGCCGGGATCGGAGAAGTCATCCATCATGTGATTGCCGTGGACCACGAGCACAAGCGGAAACGGTCCATCTCCATCGGGATACCAGACCCGGGCATTCAGGGGAACCTGATCGAGGCCGAAGCCCCAGAAGGTGTTGCGCACCCAGAGAACAGGGGCCATCGGCGTGCCGACCATGGGGGACACGTCTACGCTGTATGTTGTGATGTCGACGTCCGCTCCGTATTCACTGCGGTGCCTGTCCGTGCCGCTGCCGTAGGTAAGCTCCAGCACGTTATACGGGCCGGTCTCTGCCGGATGGCCGAGCGCGTCCGGCGGCTGCGCAGTCTCGCCGTGGACGGGTTCGGGAACGGTGTAAGGCTGGCCGGGCCAGGCAAACCAGACCAGCAGAAGGCTAAGCCCGACGGCACCGACGATGGTGAATGCCGCCGGGGACCTCCGCGGGCGGTTCTCCTTCCTGGCGGCGATCCAGGCAGCGATCCCTGCTCCGAGCAGGGATGCCACTATCACCAGATACAGGGCGACGGCGACGGCGTTGCCCGTAAGGTGCACAGAGGCGATCAGCACGTTGATCAGCAGGAACAGCGATCCGAACAGGATCCAGCGATAGGGCTGCTGGAGTTTCTGAATGAGGCCCAGTAGCTGGACAATCAGAGTGCCCAGTAAGAGGGAGAGAGCCCCGAGCAGAACGGCAAATACAAGATTGGCCGCGCCGCCAGCGAAGCTGTGTACCCCTCCGCCGATGGTTATAGCCAGGAAGAGGACCGCGGTACATATGAGCAGGGAGAGCCCTGCTCCCCGCCAGGCCTTCGGCCCGAGCGCAAACATACGCCTCAGCCGTGAACGAACTCCTGCGCCCCGGCCCGACTGAGTTCCGTTTTCTGCATTGTCCATACCGATCTCCTGTCCGGTACCAGTGTAGCTCATCTATCGAAGGGAATGTCAACAGCGCCCGATCGAGACCGGGAGACGTACCATGGCGTCAGGGGATAGCAATCTGGTTCAGCAGGACCAGGCAGGTGCAACGCCGTTAGTAATCGTGCGACAGAACCGGCTATCGTCAAGCCTGGTGCGCGTTGGGGCGATCATCCGGCGGAATCGCTCACGATGCTCTACCGGTCAATGTCCTCCGCCCAAACCGAAGGACCAACACTACCGCCAGCACGAGAAGGACCACTGCATAGAGCACGTCACTCAGCACGCTCGTCTCAAACAGCTCGCCGAAGAAGTTCCACATTGCATGGTATAGAACAGCAGACAGGGTGCTGTACGAGGTGTTGTTGAATATCCAGGTGATGACCACTGACCCGATGACGAGAGCTGCCATGAACTGCCAGAACGGTACGGTCAGTAGCCCGAGCCCATACTGGTAGGTCCCGGGTATGAAGAACAGGGGAAGATGCCAGATAGCCCACACGAATCCCAGGATGAGACTGGCTGTCAGGGCGCTATGGCGCTTCTGAAGCTCGACCAATGCATAACCCCGCCAGGCCATTTCCTCCAGCAGTGGAGCGACAACAACGGCTAACAGGAAGCCGACCAGGGTGAAGCCTGCCGGTCTGAGCAGACCTGTCAACTCTGTTACGTCGCCCGTCATGGCCCAGGCCAGAACACTTCCCCCGATGACCAGGGCGAGTGGTATCAGGAACACCGCCAGGTACCATGGGAGTCTGATGCGTCGGACATCGTAGATGCTTCTCCAGTACTCCCGTCTTTCTGTTCGGGTTAAGGTCAGAGACGCCAGCACCGGCCCCGCCAGTAACAGGCCCAGCCCGCTCAGCAAGAAGAGCGTGTTGCCGACAGGAGTATCAACTCCCCCGACCAGTGCCGCAGCGATGAAGAAGGCCCACGTCACACCGTGAGATATGGCGAAGAAACGCACCAGTTTCATCAGTTATCCAGTTATCCCCGTGGTCACGTCCGGGTCAGCACAGGGCGCCGATCTACTCCAGTGATGGCTGTGTCACCCCATCTCACGAATGACATCCGTCTCTGCCCACCTGAGTATCTCCGGATACAGGTCAGCAACGGTCTCGCCTTCTCTCCGGTTCTGGTACAACTCCATGAGCACATCACTGAAATCCTCATAGCGGATGAAACCCCGTCGGTTCATCGTATCTACGGTCAAGGCATCTACGATTTCGAAGGTAGATTCGTCGTATGTATCGCGGGCGTAGAGCGTGAACACCGCCCATGTCATGTATTCGTTGAAGATGAGCGCGGGGCCCTGATATCCCGGTCCGGTGTGCCACCTCTCGGTATCCGAGAAGACGCGGACGATACGCCTGAGATTTCGTCTCAAGTCAGTAGTGGGGTTGACGTAGTTGTGATCAAGCTCGGTAAAGACCATCCTGGCCATCATCGCCTCGTTTACGGCCTCCGGTAGATCAGGGCTGATAAACGCGTCGGGTCCGGACACAAACATTACAGCCTCCTCGTAGTTGTTCTCCCTGTCTCTGAACCGCCACGTGTTGTTAGTGCTGCCTGTTAGCGGCGACATGACCACCCGAAGGGAGTCGTATCTCTGGGGGAACTGCTGTTCCAGCCAGGACCACATATGAGCGACAGGCACCCTGTTGTGGTAGTCATCAACCTGCGACGAATAGTAGTCGGAGTAAGATGCAAAGAAGTCTCTGAACCCGCTGGCCATCGCGAAGTCCTCAAGCAGGGGCAGGTACTCGACGAGGCGCTCATCTAGCCACGACATGCGGTACTCCCCACCATGAACAATGGAATCCCCCTCAAAGCGATACGCGAAGATAGCCCGGTGGAATATCGACCCATCCAGCGTCTCCTGGAGCCTGGAGATCAACTCGTGGCTACGGAAGGGGGAGAATCGCTCGATAACCATGTCGTAGTAGTCACCCTGCCTGTGGATGTAGTACCAGCTGTCGGATTCGCTGTCGGCAACAGCGATAGCGATGTGCATCAGTTCGTAGACCTCCGGAATGTCCACCACAACCCGTTCCCTGCTTGCCTCGATGTGCTCACTGCTGAAGGTTGTCAGGTTGTAATCGGTGCTGATATGCGGGCTGAGATCGACACGGCAGAGCGAGAACCATAGCCCGTAGGCGACGAGACCCAGGATGAAGAGGGCTGCAAAGAATCCCCGCTTGCGAAACCTGATGGTCATCTTTCTGAATGCCGGCATGTATGGTCAGCGGTTAGGGCCTGACTCTCGAGTGGCTCTGTGCGATCGCATAAGCAACTGCTATCCACGTTCGAGATCACCTGCTGTCTGCTGTGCATGTCGTAACAGGGCCCAGGTAGTGAGTTCTGTGTCGGGAATGGCCGATCTCTCCATGACACGAAAACCGAAGTGCCCCCATAAACTGACGTTTCTCTCATCCATCGTTTCGGTGTAGCATGGTAGACCTTCTTCGTCCATCCTGTGCAGCATTGGCTGCATAAGCTTGCTCGCATAGCCATTACCCTGAAACTGAGGAACAACCCCGGCTATCAGCAAGAACCAGTGTTTGAAAGGAGCGTGGCACTTGTGCATCGCGTCGATATGTTTGCCAGGATGCTTCATCCTGGATGCCCCCGCTTTGCCGAAAGCTCTTACGACGGACATCGGGACCGAACGCATGATCTTCCAAAATGTCATGGGGTAGTGATTAGAGGTTATCCAGGCGGCGACTCCTTCGAAATCAGAAGATGTGGCATAGACTTCACCGTATCGGATACCGTAGTAGAGAACCATCTGGCAATAGTAGGGAACCATTCTCTCTCTTTCGGTCTCGTCCGGGAAAGTGTACTGAAGCATGGCGTAGTTCCGAAACGCTAAAGCCAGTGTTGCTGATGCAGGCTCAACGTGCTGCTTGCTCAATCGTACAAGGTCACTCATGTCACACCCCCTGTTGCGCTTTGATTCCCGAATACCGCACTATGATGCCGCGCCCAACCCGGCGGGCTATGCCTTCATAAGACCAGCAGCGAATGCCATGCCCATAGGTCAGCGATCCCGCCAGACACACTACCACCTCGGCCGGACTGATAGGGCTAAAGTAAGCCTTCCTCGCGTCCCTGGCCGGAATCTCACTCTGTGTCACTGGCCTTGCACTGCAGCTATTCACACTGCTGTGCAGCACCGGCGTCGGCTTCCGATGCCTTGACTCATGCTACAGCACATACCCTGCATCGTCAACCATTGATCTCATGTGTTCGTGTTATTCTGATCGACGGCGTCAATCGCTGTCACCTTGAACGAAGCGGACGATAGTGCTACGGAAGACGCAGTCACCTCAATCCCGCCTTTCGGTTCGATTGTTACAAGAAGGGTGCCTGCTCGACAGCCGCCCTGACACTGCTATCCTGCCGGCACCCGTGTAGCTTATCTACCGAGAAGCCTGTCAACAGCTTCTTTGAGTGTTGAGGACATACGATGGCGATTATGCCACAATCCCGAGTGACGTGAAGTCACAGATACTCCTCATAATCAGCGACCCGATACTTCGTTCCCCGGGCAATGACTTTGAAACCCTCGCTCTCGAGTAGCCTCTTGTGCGCCTCTTGTCCGCCAGGGTACTTGTCGTTCAGATATCCGTCTGCCTTCGGCGTCCGCCAGTACGGTGTGTCCAGTGACCTGCCCTCGGTGCCTGCTTCTTCAGCGGCGTTGGCCGCCGCCATGATGAAAATGCCGGTGGTCAATGAGCAGCAACCTCTCACATTATGCTGATCAGATAACTGCCTACAGATCCCAACAATGGTAGTCAGCTTACCCTTCGGTATCTGCTTCATGATCTGCACCACCTCGGACGGGTTCGCCAGGACAACATCATCACCGACTTCAGCTCCCATCTTATGCACTGCATTGTAGCAGGGAAATCGTCTCTCCAACTTGAGCACCTTGGGCAGTGACGGCTTGTCCTCCAGTTTCTCCTGCCATAACTTCTTCATTGTTCCCCCCAGCGATACTTCCTGTTCCGGCGCAGCTTGTCGAGATCGCAATCCAGGCATAGTCCGTTGTGGCAGCACATCACCCCTCCACATTGGGCGCAGCGCCACTTTGCCGCTTCCTTTCCCAGGAACCTTTCAATGCCATTGTCTCTGATGAACTCGAGGTTCTCTATCATGCTCATGTGGTATCTGGAGCGGTACCGCGCGTCCAGTCTCTTCAGCCGGGCGCAGGGATAGTCGCCGCAGTCGGTGCAGAATCGCACCAGTCCCTTCGCCAGCAGGTTGCAGTGTTCTGCCATGTGGGTGCAGTTCTTGCCCCGCGGTAGGCAACCGGGGCAGTAGGTACTTCTGAACCCCTGCCTGTTGAGATCGCGGTCGGGATCCTCGCGATCGCCTGTGCTGGCTTACCCGGTTAGGTCTCGCCTGCGGAACAGATAGAAGGCAAGGGCGATCGATGCGACACTGTAGACGGCAAGAACGATGGCAGCATGGGCCACGCTGGGGGCGTCATCGAACGGGATGGAACTGAATGCGAATGGTAGCTCGCCGAGCCCGGTGATAACGTTTGCATTACGATTAAGCAAGAAGTCGGGCACTTCAGCGATCCATCCACCCGCAAGTCTCATGAACCCGGAGACAATCGGTTCGACGAAGAGTAATCCAATACCCATTGCGATGCCCGGCATGGCGGAACGCCCGATCACCGAAAACAGAAAAGCGAGGGAGATGTAGGGGAGCATTACGTAAAACACGCGCCAGAACTGCAGGAACTGGTCCCGCGCATAGCTCGCAGTGGCGAAGTCGAAGTCAAGCGCCTGTCCGCCGATAGCCGTGGTTATCAGGGTCATGACGAAGCCGGCGGCAACTCCGATGACCATGCCTATCAGGATAATGGTGATCGCAGAAATCAGCTTGGCGCCGAGCAGCCTGGCCCGGCTCTCGCTGGCGGTAAGCATAGTTCGTATGGTACGCCAGCTATACTCGCTGCCAATAGCGCTTGCCGTTAGAATCACGGCAAGCACGGTGCCCAGTGAGGACAGTACCGTCAGGGCCACAGGAACAGCCAGCGGCAGCCCCAGATCCATCTGTGTAAGGCGGGCGATTCCCAGGAGTATCAGAGCCATGAGCAGGAGGACACCCAGGAGCACGTATAGCAGTATCCTGGTCATCCTGCGTCTGCGCAGTTTGAAGAGCTCGGCGCTGATCAGTCTAATCACGGCCCTCTTTCCCGGTCAGTTCCAGGAACACGTTCTCCAGGCTGGTACCGCGGTTGACCAGTTCAGAGGCGAACATGCCCTGCTCAGCCAGTGCCTGATTGACCCGGGATGCGCTGTCTCTGGGAGCGTCGACTATCAGATAACCATCAGCCTCCTCTACAGATTTGACCCACGGGAGACTTCGCAGAACGGCGGCAGCGGCTGACGGGTCTGCCACCTTGATCTGAAGCATCTGGCCTCTGGCTACCAGTTCCCGGACGGGAGCGCTGGCGATCATGGTGCCCTGTTTGAGGATGGCGACCCGGTCGCAGACCAGTTCTACCTCGTGGAGCAGGTGGCTGCATAGCAGAACGGTACACCGCTCGTTGGCCAGTTGCGGGATGAGGTCGCGCACTTCCTTGGTCCCGGCAGGGTCAAGCCCGCTGGTCGGCTCGTCGAGGAGGATAAGCTCGGGGTCTCTCAAAAGGGTGAAAGCTACTCCCAGCCGCTGTTTCATCCCCATTGAATACGTTGCGTAGCGGTCGTGGGCACGGTCCAGCAGGTTCACCCTTTCCAGGACATCGGCGATCTTTGACCGTGAGATCCCTCCGATTGCTCTGGCAAGCGCTTCCAGGTTGTCCCGGCCGGACAGGTAGGGATAAAAGGCTGGCTCTTCTATGACTGCCCCCACGCGTCTGAGTATGGGCCAGCGGTGTTCCTTGAGCCTGAGACCGAAAACCTCGATGTCCCCGGTCGTGGGTGCGATCAGGCCCAGTAACATCCCCACCGTGGTGCTCTTGCCGGCGCCGTTAGGTCCCAGCAAACCGAAGACCTCGCCGTAGCGAAGCTCGAGGTTGAGGTCTTTGACAGCTGCCAGCCTGCCGAAACTCTTGCTCAGGCCGGTCGTCCGAAGGACGACACCGTTGTTGACGTTAGGCTGATCTACCAAAGAGGCTTTCCTGTTTTCTGGCTACGTACTGGTTTCCGATCTATCATAGCATCTGCTGCGCCCCGTGTGAATAAGGTTACTCCAGGCCAGTCCAATGACTACTCCCATAAGTAGGCGGTTGAACCAGAAACTGAAGAGATAGGCAGCATCCATCTCGAATCCTGATCTCACCTGGGAGCCAATGATACAGACAACACCCAGCAGAGCACCTGTAACAACGCATATCAGCATCCTTCTTGTGAGCATACTCCTGATCACTGCTTCAACCGATCCTTGTGCATAAAGGCAGGCCTTCTTTAGTGTAGCAACCAGCACCTTCGGAAGGAAGGCTGAGCATGCGGTGCCAAGAACAAGCAGGAGGCTCATCAACAGTGCGGGTTATGGTGCAACAAGAGAATGCGATCCGATACCCAGGGTGCGGTTATGCTCCTGAAGCGATGCGATGAAGGTGCATGGGGCTTGTTACGCGCATAGATCGAGTGTAGAATGCCACGGAATTTGAGTTAGGGGGAAGCAGGATGTACGTTGATAGATCAACTGTTGCTCGTGACAGTTTCAAGGACAAAGTAGCCGTCGTGACCGGTGCCGGCCAGGGCATTGGTCGCGAAACCGCTCGTATCCTGGCTCACCTTGGTGCCCGGGTAGTAGTCGCCGAGATAAGAGACACCGGAGCAGATGTTGCCAACGCCATCAACTTTGAGGGCGGTACAGCGCTCTTTGTTCAGACCGATGTTTCCGACTCGGGGCAGTTCGATATACTCAAGCAGAAGGCGTATGAGGCTTTTGATAGGGTGGATATCCTGGTCAGCAATGCCGCCCACTACGTGTTGAAACCCGTACTCGATCATTCTCTGGAGGAGTGGGACCATGTCATGGCCGTGAACCTGCGGGGCGCTTTCCTGGGGATCAGGGCCTTCCTGCCCGGCATGTTGAGCAGAGGTTACGGTGTCATCGTCACTTTCCAGTCCACCGAAGGAATGCCGTTCCTGGCTTCGTATCTTGCCACAAAGGTCGGCCTGCGCTCACTGGCTGCTTCGCTCGCTATGGAAATCGGCACAGACAAAGGGGTCAGCGTCTTCTGCTACGGGCCGGGCATGGTGGATACAGAGGGAGGTGGAGCTGCATTCCGTCAACTGGCACCTATGTATGGCCAGGGCATGCAGGAGTTCATTTCAGGCGGGGGAGTACTGATCTCTCCAGAACTCTCTGCCACCGGTCTGGTCGGTGCTATTCTGCGTGCGGAGGATTTCCACGGTGAAGATGTCGATTTCTCTTCCGGCCTGAGCAGACTGGGTCTGGACTCCAGTGGAGAGCCGGTGGTTGCGGCCAGCATACCCGGCGTTGATGCCGAGGCAATGCGAGGCCAAGCACCCCCCGGTTCCGGCGGAGCCCTGGACCTCAACCGAGAGCTTGAGAGGATACTGGATGCCTCAGCAAAAGAGTACGACCGTCTGCCGCTGTTTGTTCGGCCGGTTGCACGCAGGATGTTTCAACAGGGCACCGGCAAGAAAGTGAACGAATGGCTGGTAACGGCTCAAGAGATGAGTGCCAGGCTGGAAGCAGGCAAGGCTGATCCGGACGAAATCAGGGAGTATGTCGGGCTCCTGAAGCGCCTTGATGGTTTCATGGCCAAACAGGAGTCCGACGCGCGCAACTGGTTCAAGAAACCTGAAGACCTGCAGATGGCTCTGGATAGTCTTGCGGAGAGGCGAGAGGTCATAGCCAGGTTAATGGAAGAGTTGGGAAAGTGAGCAGAGTTGAGATGTTCTTCAGGTTCGATACCCGGCGTGGTCGAGAATAGGGATATTCCTCCAGGAGGTCGCCATCATGAAGAGAATAGCTGTCGGAACAATCGTGGTCGTAGTGGTTGTCGTTGTGGCGCTGTTGATCGGGCGCAGCGAACCCGCTGTCGCACCGGATGTGCCACCCAGTCCCTTTACCAGTGTCTGGGGGCTCGAAGACAAACATGTGGTGACTTTCAGTGGTGACAGTGCCGGGCATATCCCCGGCGAAGAGTCGGAGTTCACGCTGGAACTGGATAACCGGGCAGCCGACATCGATGATTCCTGGCAGTTCGAATACTGTGTCCTGCTGCTTGATGAGGATAGTGTAGTGATGAAGGTTGCCCACGAAGAGGTTGATGTTCCTGCCGGACTCAAGACGAGCAGGACGATCACGGTGCAGTTTCCCGCCGACCTGGACGGTCCTTACGGGCTGTCGGTTCTCATTCCGGGCCGCGGGCAGACCATTCAGACGATATGGATAGGGGAGATAGAGCCTGTCAGTGCCGGGCCATGGCCCGTGCTCGACACCTGTCCTGGCGACTGATGGAGGGGTGCACCGTCTGGGCCATTGTTATCTGCGGGACTTCTGGCACCTGATCCGGAAGGCGCAGAGAGGGGTCTGCTGATCATCTGCATGCAACCTTTTCTGGCCTTCTGCATTATAGAATATAGGCCAGGGAGGCAATGTGACCGTGGATAGGCACAAGCTCAAGGACAAGATGCTGAAGTGGTGGACTTCTCTGGTGGCTCCATTACCGATTCTATTCGTGCTGGTGATTCCTACCACAGTATACAAGGGTATCATGTTACTCCCCGTGATCACCTATTTGAGCCGGCATCTGCCGCGGCTCTCCGAAGAGCCTTTCTACGAGGATCTACAGTGGCTGTTTCTCCATCCGTCTAATATACCCGGCTGGGTAATCGCCGGTCTTGGCTTTCTTCTCTCTCTGGTTGCTTTGACGACCATGCTCAGGAAGAGAGGCAGGCTTCTGACCTCGGGCCTATACGGAAAGGTCAGGCACCCTCAATATCTCGGTCTCATCGTGATGACATGGGGAGTCTCAGCAGTCTCAGTCATCTGGCGCCATTTTGGGGGCCTCCAATTTGCATCGGATGCCTCAGGTTATCTGCTCAACTATTGGGTAGTGGTGGCGTTAGCGTACGTGGTCCTTGCATATCTTGAGGAGCAGTATTTGCTGAGAACGCATGCTCAAGAATACAAGGAATACAAAGAAAGGGTGCCTTTCCTGTTCCCTGTACCTCACCCAAAGAGAATCCCGCAGCCGATTTTCGATCTGGGTGTCATAATCTTGTTCTCTTTCGTTCTAGTGGATGTCTACCCACGCATTGTCCAGGTACTCATCTGACGATTGAATGCCCGTGACCGATTGCCTTTCTTCCGGACATGCGGGCTTGTGTTGCCAGAACCGGGCGATCGGTGCTCTCGCTGGATTCAGCCTCCCGGCGGGATGGATCCGCATCCGGCCCTCCGAGACAGCGTGAAGGATGTTCCTGTGCTATGCGGGTTGATCTACTCCGGAAGTAACTCGGACAAGCTTCGTATGGTACGATCAGGCTGAACGGTGCTTGACTCAGGTAGCCCCTCCCCTCTCCAATCGACCCATATGGCGTAGATCCCTAGCTTCTGAGCCGGTCTTACATCTGTCTCCAGTCTGTCGCCCACCATCCATGCTCTTGACGGATCCACTACCCCCAAGAGCTCCAGTGCACGCCTGAACACCTGCTCGTCCGGCTTGCCCATCCCCAGTTCGCCTTCGATCAGGATGTGACTGAAATACGGAGCCAGTCCGAACCTCTCGATCTTACTCCTCTGATACTCGGAACTGCCATTAGTCAAGAGCGCCAGAGGGATCCCTTCGCTCTTGAAGTGCCTTATCGTCTCGATCGCGCCTGGATAGACGAACATGGCTTTGTCCTTCTCCTCACCGTATGAGTCTGCGAGTTCACGTGCCAGTTCACGGTCGTCAATCCCAAGACCGGATAATGCGATCGTTACCACCTCACGGCGGGCGGTGTGTCGATCCTGCCCTGCCCTGCGGAGGCGCTCAGGATCACCATAGTACCACTCACTGGCCTTTCTGAGCCTAGCACAGAGTCTGGGGAAGTCAATCTCGCCTGCCTGAGGTAGGGGCTTCTCAAACACGGTTCGCCAGGCTTTATCATATACCGCATCAAAAGCCAGTATAGTGTCGTCCAGATCGAGGAGAATAGCCTCAGGCTTCATTGCTTCTTAACCGGTTCCTTGCAACGCAGTGAGTACTGGCGGCCAGAATCTTACCACAGGATGCGTATATGTAGCCTCCAACCGCGGTCAGGCAGATGAGCGTCTTGCTGGATCGTTTCATGGCGGCCAGTGACCCGTCGGACCGTCGATCTCGACTTGAGATTCGGTGGGCGTTAGGGTGTATGCTCAGGATATCTGCGTGCATATCTGTCAGCATCAAACTTTCGTTTGAGGCCTTCAGAGCTCATGTAGCGGACATTGCCAAATATGGCACGAGGCGCCCAGGGGCGGTCGTGCTTGCCAAAGCACCAGGCAACACCGGCGAAGCCGTTGGGGTCTCTGCCGTCCAGTTCGTATTTGTTGTTGAGATACAGTGCGGTTGCGAAGGCCTCGCCCGGATTCGCCGTCCACTGGAGTATCTTCTTGCCCCAATACATACGCATGTACCCGTGCATTTTCCCGGTGGTTACCATCTCCTTCTGGGCGGCAT
>SL_5KL_010_SEDDRAFT_10001011_pt1 | contig 17715 bp, 20 predicted proteins | sample SodLakKL_010_SED_FD_9118 | JGI IMG/M metagenome (IMG submission 9118)
TCAGTAAAAACAAACAGTTATGTAGATTGTTGATTCCTGAATTATTCATTACCCGACTTTTTGCAGGTGCATCTTAAAAAATAAATCAGGTTCTTACGTCTGAAGCATACTTTTTTAAAATCTGGCCACGCCTTTGGCGTAGTTGATATTCTTAAGGCCATAATTGAACGCCGGGCAAGCTAAAACCGGATGAAACCAATTCAGGCCCTATCTATTTGTCTTCCAAGAGCGCCAGAAACCGCTCCCTGTCCTCCTTGAGGGCCTGGTGGAGCAGATAAATCCGTTCAGTTGCCGCCCTGGGATTTGGAAACTCTCTGATAACATGCATATTGCTTGCTCCATCCATATATTTGACCTCCAGTACCACCTCCCTGGAAGGCTTCAGGTACAGGCCCATTTTAAGGATAAAATCATCCCTGGATACTGTCTGATCACCTATCTTTTTGCCCTTGAAGACAAGAGGCTCCTGGCCCTGTCTGTGGATCACAACTTCCGGGTAATCAGGATCAGGCCTGGATGGCTTGTCCAAGTGTGAAACCCTTTTTCGGACAGTCACTCAAGCTACCTGTTCTGTCGCAGCCAATCCAGTTTGTCCCGGATATTCTTCTTTCTCTGCCCGTTTTTTTCAGGAGCAGGAATCAGATTCCCTTCATCATCCAGTTTAAGCCAGTCGCCCTCTCTGGATCCTTCAGGAAGAAGATCAACCTCAACCACCCACTCTTTTTCCTGTTCCCCGATGAGCAGCGTAGCCAGGTCAGTGGAAATGGTGTCTACTACTACATATTCATTTTTGTCTGGATTATTCATAACATACCTCCTTCATTAGACCATATGGACTGGCAGTTGATTCAATATGAATTAAGTTTGTGTGTATGATATGGTGGAACTTTTCTTCTACAGAACAGATAATCCCGGTTGATTCGGGATGCGGGCCTGACCATCCGGCAGTCATATGTTGCATGCTGCAAATTCCCCGGATACAGTCCTGACCACAATGTTTTTGTCTCGCAGACAGCCATGGCGGTCCGCAGCTGAAACTTCAGGATGCAGGATCTTGAGAGTCATATCCCCGGTTATCAGTTTCTCCTGCAAAAATCGAGAGGAGGACATCAGGCTCCATTCTGCTGGTTAAGGTAACTTGTGCCGGTCAGCAAGTTCTTTTTGAGGATCAAGTTTTTCAGCCGGATATTATGGTTCCCTGTTTAATCAGGCCTTATCGTCACAACAGGAATTGTTGATGCCTTGACGACCTTTTCAGCTGCCGACCCGAATATAATCTTGTCAACCCCCATCAGCCCATGGGTGCCCATGATTATCAGGTCTATGTCTTCTTTGCGGGCAAACCTAAGTATTTCTTCGGGGACATATCCTTCCAGCACCTTGGAGGTAACATTTTCCATGCTGAAATTATCCTTGACAAAGGTATCCATGACTTTTTCAGCCTCAGTCACGATTTCAGATAAAGTGCTCTGACCGAAAACCAGCCTGGTCAAAGCCCCATACTGATCAAGACTCTGGGCCACGTAAAGAACATGTATTCTGGCGTTCAGGGCTTTGGCCAGAGTCTGGGCGTAAGATGCAACTTTGGCGCTCACCTCTGAAAAATCAACAGGACAAAGGATATTCTTAATCTTAACCATGTACCTCTTCCTTTTGTACCGGCATCATATAGACTCCATGACCAGGTCAAGGCTCAATTAAGATTTCAGATTCAGCAGCTGGTCAGGGAAGCTCAGGGCCTTGTCTGAAATTTGCCTGCAAAAACCTCAGGCTTCTGCAGGGCGGTTTTCAGGCAGAATGCGCCGGCTGAATATGCAGTTGATAAAAAAGCAAGCGTCCAANCAGTTGTGTCCGTTTGGACGCTTGTCCGGTTTCCGCTGCATTCCCTGGGAAATTTACCGGCAAAACTGCTGATAATTATAAACTGCCCCGGAGCAAGGGCGACCCTTGATCTTTCATACCTGGCCCCCGTGAAATTTCTTTTCAGGTCATGTTCCGTGGATCAGACAGATGCATCTGCAAAAAGTCTGGAAATGAATAATTTTAACCGACCGGGCGGATTATGTCCTCTGAATCATTGGCCGGATTGTTTACCATGAATCCCACTTTATAAATCCTGAGGGAAAGGCTGGCCGCAGGTTCGAAAAGGGCCTTCAAAAACCTGGGCTCCTGCACGGACTTGTCCAGCCAGAGACCATAGCTGTCCCTGGATATGATCACCGGCATGCGATTGTGCAGCGGCTGTAAAGCCTCACTGGCCCGGGTGGTGACTATGGCGCAGGTAAAGCTCGCGTCTTCTGGGCCAGAAGCTTCAGTGTATTCCCAGATTCCTGCAAAGGCAAACAGATCTCCTTTCCCGGGACGGATGCAATAGGGCTGCCTGGCCCCCTGATCCTGCTTCTGCCATTCATAGAAGCAGCTGGCCGGAATCAGGCAGCGGCGCTTTCTGGCCGCAGCCCTGAAGGCGGGCTTGTCAAACATGGTCTCGGCCCGGGCATTGATCATTTTGTAGTCCCCCTTATCCTGCTTGAACCAGTGGGGCTTAAGCCCCCAGAGCAGCCAGGAGAAGCTGCGTTCTCCCTCCTTGCTCTGACCCACGGCCAGGATCTTCCGGGAAGGGTTGATGTTGTACCTGGGAGCAAACGCAGGCGCCGCATCCAGACCAAAATCCAGGGCAACCTGCCTGGAATTCGCCCATAATCCAAATCTGCCGCACATTATGTTCCCAGGGTGAATTCAATTGCTGTGGTTTGAGTCGGTAAATTTGCTATGGTTTGTAGAATCCGTACTCTTTGGCATTGATGTTGTGGCGTTTTTCCTCAAGCAGGGTTGATGCAGGTGCTGGACCGTAGTCATGTCCGGGCATGACTACTGTGTCTTCGGGCAGTTGCATCACTCTACGGAGGGAAGCACCCAGAGTGGGTCTGTGACTGTAGGCAAAGTCTGTGCGACCGCTGTCGCGTACAAAAAGCGTATCCCCGGTAAATAGTCTGCCGTGACCGTAATAACAGACCCCTCCTGGAGTATGGCCGGGCGTATGCATAACCTGCAGCCGGATCTGCTCACCCGCATGGATGATATCCCCGTCCTTGAGGACAACATCCACCTGCTCTCTGAAATATGGAATATCGGCTTCGTGCATGGCCACCAGGGCACCGGTTGCCTGCCTTAAGTGTGAGGCCTTGCATGTATGATCATAATGAAAATGGGTCAGCAGGATATATTCAAGTTCAAGTACATGCCTGTCAAGCTCGGCCAGTATCAGATGCTCATCTGCTCCGGGATCAATCACTGCCGCTTTCCGGGTATCCGGGCAGGAAAGAATATAGCAGAAATTCTCCATGGTTCCTACTTTGAGCTGATTTACCAGCATTTTTTTCTCCATAGGGGCCTGACCCGGATCAGGGCGGATTTCACTGGGTTTAACCGGGCAGGCCCCGATGAAATCACGCCCCTGGCGTGACAGGCACAGAGCCCGGTTAAATATAAAAAAGCTTGACCGGCCATGGACTTCATGGGGCAAGAAGTACACTGGGAAAGCAGAATAAACTTAAACTGATCCTGCTGATCAAACAAGTTCCCTGTGAAGTTCGGAAAAACATCATGACATGTCCATAGTTCAGAAAAACTGTATATCTCTTAGCAATTGTCCTGAAGCATTTCAAGGTCTGCTGAAAAAGAAGCCCGGAAAACTCAGGTTTTCGAATGGTTGCCAGGTACGGCCACTAGCTGGCTCTTGTGCCCTGTCCAGAGCCGGATTCAGGACAGAATCAGACCCGAAAGACAGGCAAAGGTTATGGCCGGCCATCTGGATAGAGCGCAAGAGCCAAAACAGAGAATTACATATTTTGTTAATTCTTCCACCCCCCCGGCTGTTTATCCAGGCCTCGGTCACCAACAGGCAAGTTTCGGCTCCGGCCTGCCGGCCATGAGCATGAATGCGGACAGGAAAACCATGTGAACATTTTCATCAGCAATTAAGGACACACAAAAGTTTTTAAAGTTTCTTGTGAGTTTTTGCACGAACATCTTGACAGCGTGAGCAAGGAATGCTCTTTATAGGCCCAGCTAGTTCATGCTTGGTGGAAGCTCAAGAGAGAAGCAACGTGCTGCCAACACTGTTTTTTTCAAGGAGGTGCTTTTTTTATGAACCGGAGAAAATTTCTTGGCGCCGTGGGGGCCGCAGGCTTGACTGTGGCCGGAGCCGGAAAGGTCCTGGCTGCGGATAAGCAGGTCACAGGTGCCTCGATCAAAGGAGTCAAAGGATTGCCGGACAGCTATGCAGTTCTTTTTGACTGCAATCGCTGCATAGGCTGCCGGCAGTGTGAAGATGCGTGCAACTACGAACAGAACCTGCCTGAGCCGGACGTGGACTTCTGGGACACCGGAGTCTTTGAAAGGAGAAGAAGGACCGACTGGAAAACCTACACCATCGTCAATCAGTATGATGACAAGCCCCCGGGAGCCGGCCAGCTTTACCGTAAAACACAGTGCATGCACTGCATGGAGCCGGCCTGCGCCTCATCCTGTTTTGTCCGGGCCTTTGCCAAACGCCACGACGGGGCTGTAACCTACGATGCCAAGATGTGCGTGGGCTGCCGCTACTGCATGATGGCCTGTCCATTCAACATCCCGGCCTATGAATATCACATAGCCTCTGATCCTCTGGTAACCAAGTGCACGTTCTGTGAACACCGCCTGGAAAAAGATGAAGAACCAGCCTGTGTGGAAATCTGTCCCACAAGGGCCATGGAGTTCGGAACCCGCCAGGAGATGCTCAGGGAGGCCCGCAGAAGGATCGTGGAAAAACCTGATTCATACGTCGAGCATATTTACGGCGAACATGAAATGGGCGGCACCAACTGGCTTTATCTCTCTCCGGTACCCTTTGAACAGGTGGGCATGCGCATGGACCTGGGTACCAAGGCCGCAGGAGAATTCACTTCCGGGGCCCTGGGCGGCGTGCCCCTGATCACGGCATTGTGGCCGGTGTTTCTGGTGGGAGCCTATGCCATAGCCAAGCGCAAGGAAAAGTATGCCAAGGAAGACAGGGACAAATATGTCTCCCAGCTGATTGCCCAGGCAGGCCCCGAAGCTGGACGCAGGCTGGCGGAAAGACTGTCCAAGACTGAAAAACTGGACAAGGCCGCCATTGAGGAGGAAGTCAGAAAGGCTTTGGATGAGGCCGCAGCCAAAACCGAGAGGGAGGGTCACTAGTCATGAGTAATCAACATCACCCTGATACTGGCAGATCTTCCTGGATTACGCCTTTCAATGTTGTGGCCTTTATCATTGTCCTCATCGGCCTCTACCTGACCTATCTCCGGTTCACCGGGGGACTGGCCGCAATAACCAACCTGGATGACAACTATCCCTGGGGAATCTGGATCAGTTTTGACCTGCTCTGCGGAGTCGCCCTGGCTGCAGGCGGATACACCACTGCAGCAGCCTGCTATGTCTTTGGAATCCACAAGTATCATGCCGCTGTCAGGCCGGCCGTGCTCACTGCCTTCCTGGGATACGCCCTGGTTGTCTTTGCCCTGCACTACGACGTGGGTCAGCCCTGGCGCCTGGCCTACCCCATATTCGTCCAGCCGGGCACGACCTCGGTACTCTACGAAGTAGGTCTGTGCGTGTTCCTTTACCTCACAGTGCTCTTTCTGGAGTGGCTGCCTGCACCTCTGGAAGCGCTCAAGCTCAAAAGGGTCAGAAACATAATGATCAAGCTGACATTTGTTCTGACTGTTTTCGGCATCATACTGTCCACCATGCACCAGTCCTCCCTGGGAGCCCTTTACCTGATTCTGCCCAGCAAGATGCATCCGTTATGGTTTTCATCGCATTTACCCATATATTTCTTCATCTCCAGCATGTTTGCAGGGCTGTCCATGGTCATCTTTGAAAGCACCCTGTCCCACCGCTGGTATCACAAAAAGATGGACAAGGAGCACCTGGAAGGGACCCCGCACGTGACTTTCGGCTTTGCCAAGGCCGCGGCCTGGATCATGGGCGGATACTTCTTCATCAAATTCTTTGGAGTGGTCCTGAATGCCAACTGGGCCTATCTGCCCACATTCTACGGCATGATCTTCAGCCTGGAGATGCTGGGATTCGTGGCTCTGCCTGCCCTGCTTTACGCCAAAGGGGTGCGGACCAGGAATATCAAGCTCATCCGGTGGACAGCGGTGCTTGCAGTCTTGGGCATCATCTTCAACCGCTTCAATGTCTCTCTGGTCGCCTACAACTATCACCTCCCCTCGGAAGACAAGTACTTCCCGCATATCGGTGAAATCGGAATAACCATTTTCGTAGTCACTGTGGGACTGATCCTGTTCAAGGTGATAGGCAACAATACGCCCATATTCTATGAGCATCCCGATTATAAGGGATCGCATTAACCGAGGACCGCTTCAGTGGTCCGACACTGTCAGGACTCTGAAAACAAGGAGGAACCATGTTTGATACAGTTTTTTACACCATGCTTGAATTTGAGCTGTTCACCAAGAGCTGGGCATATATCTTCATGGGGGTGACCGTGATCACCATGCTCGCCTACTGGTTGTTTATTTCAGGTCAGGATGAGGATTAACCGCCGGACCCTGGTTCGGCCGGAACGATCATAAAATACAGGAGAAATGATTATGAAGCTTCTGAAAATTATTAGCCTGATCCTGCTTCTGGCTCTTTTGTGCGCTTCCGCGGCTTACGCCTACGAACTGAGGCCGGAAGCATACTGGGGAGAAAGGGGCTGGATCAATGCCCTGGAAAGCGTATACACTTGGCTCAGAAACATGGTTCTGGTTGGAATCGTGGGAGGTGTCTATCTCCTGCCCACCCTCATCGCCATAATAAGAAGCCACAACAAGCTGGCCCAGATTGCAGCCCTGAACGTGTTTCTGGGTGTGATCGTGATAGGCTGGATCGGCGCGCTCATCTGGAGTTTTTCCGGAAACGTGCATCCCCAGAACTTCCTGGACAGGTTCGGCAGCACGGCCTGATGGCCAGGGCGGTTTTTCAACCTCAAACTATAAGGCCGGGCTCCAGCCCGGCCTTTTTTTACAGCAGGTGACCGGGCTGCCCAAGACGGGGTGCAGCCCGGGTTCGAAAATCTGCAGGAGCGCCTGCGTATTGTCTGTCTTGTGGCCCGGGCTGAGGCCATGCGCTGCAGGGCCGGGTCCCTGGGCCGCAACCTTGTTGTTGCTGACAGGAGTCAAGGGGGCTGAACTAGTACAGTTTGTTTTAACCTGCTCAAGTCCGGACTTGAGCAGGCTCATTGTAAAAATAATCCAAATGTGAAAAAACATATATATTTTCCTTGCAATGTGCTTACCAGAAAAAAAGGCTTACACCTATTTTGATGTAAGCCTTTGATTTTTATGGTGCCGAGGGACGGAATCGAACCGCCCACACGGGGATTTTCAGTCCCCTGCTCTACCGACTGAGCTACCTCGGCATCACAATTAAAAGAACTAGGTACTTACCCGAACATGTTGATTTTGGCAAGCATTTTTTGCTTAAATTTCGATTTTACATTTTCAGATGTTCAGGTTATAGAAACGGACTATGTAGAACGGCTCAGGGCTCTATAACGGGCTCACTTCAAGGCATTCAGGCGCTTTAACGCATTCATTCTCACCAATCATACGAGACCTGACAAGGAGAAAACAATGGTTTCCATAATCTGGCTAGGACTTTGCTATCTCGTTGGCTCCGTGCCCTTTGGTGTCCTAATCTCCACCGGTTTCTGCCGCCTGGACCCCCGCACCAGCGGCAGCAGAAACACAGGCGCAACCAATGTGGCCAGAATCTGCGGGTTCAGATACGGAGCCGCTGTCCTGATCCTGGACCTGCTCAAGGGTTTCATCCCGGTCTGGGTGGCCATGCAGTTCTCAACCTCGGCCATTTTCATCTCCCTGACCGCTCTGGCCGTTATCATCGGTCACATGTACTCCGTATTCCTGTACGGCAAGGGAGGAAAGGGCGTGGCCACCGCTGTGGGCGTTTTCCTGGCCCTGTCTCCCGTGGCCACGGGCTGGATCGTGGGCATCTGCCTGGCTGCCATTTACCTGACCGGGTTTGTCTCTCTGGGCTCCCTGGCCCTGGTCTCTGCAGCCCCCATCCTGTTTCTTCTCACTGCAAACTTTGCATATATCCCGTTAGCCCTGATCATCATGGCCCTGGTGTTCTGGAGACACGAGGAAAACATTCACCGGGTGCTGACGGGCCAGGAAAACAGCTGGCGGGAAAGAAACGCGGAACTCGGCCTGAGCTGAATCCGCCCCAGCTTGCTTCCAGCTTCGGGGTTTTGAAAAAATCCTGGAGCTGGTATTCCTGAGCTGAACATTGCAAGTTTTTTACTCATTGCACGTATCACGTTGTGTCCAGGAACCGAATTTTTCAGCTATCCTGAACAGGCAAGACTTGACAGATTGGTGCCGGGCTAAATCCTTTGTTCCAGGGAACGTACCAGCGGGACCAGGGTATTTTCGTCCATGGCTGAGGTCGGGATCCCCTGCCTGAATATATTCTGAAGGATCTGTCTCTTCTCCAGGGGAACCAGGTCCCACTTGTTAAGCACCAGCACAAGGGGCTTTTGGTCCAGATCAAGCAGCCGCAGGATATCTTCCACCGCTTTAACCTGCTCCTCCACGTCCGGGTGCGAGGCATCAGCCACATGCACCAGAATACTGGCCAAGGATAGCTCCTCCAGGGTAGCCATGAAAGCCTCCCTCAGGTCTTCAGGCAGGTCCTTGATAAACCCCACAGTGTCCGTGAGCACCACTTCCTTTTCATCCGGAAAGCGCAGCCTGCGGCTTGTGGGATCCAGGGTGGCAAAGAGCTTGTCCTGGGCAAGTATGCTGCTTCTGGTCAGGGTGTTGAGCAGGGTGGACTTGCCTGCGTTGGTATATCCCACCAGAGAAATCACTGGAACGTCTGTGTCCACACGCCTGGCCCTTATGTTTTCCCTGTGCCTGCGTATTTTCTGCATTTCCATCCTGATCCGGGTGATGCGGTCCCGGATCTTGCGCCGATCCAGCTCCAGCTTGGTCTCCCCGGGACCCCTGCCCCCTATTCCCCCGGCAAGCCTGCTCAGGGCCCTGTCCTGTTTGATGAGCCTGGGCAGGGTATACTTTAACTGGGCCATTTCCACCTGCAGCTTGCCCGCCCTGGAGGTAGCATGCTGGGCAAAGATATCCAGAATAAGCTGTGTGCGGTCAATGACCTTTCTGTCGGTCAGAGCGGCAAGGTTGCGCAGCTGGGTGGGACTGAGCTCCTGATCAAAGATAAGAACCGAAGCATTGGACTGCAGGGCCATGACTTCCAGTTCAGCCACCTTGCCCCTGCCAAGGATGGATTTGGGATTGACCCTGGCTGCTTTCTGAATCAGGGAGTCCGCAACATCCAGACCGGCTGTCCTGGCCAGTGCTCCCAGCTCCTCCAGGGATTTTTCCATTTCCTTTCTGGGCCGGGTGCCCACACTGACCAGTAAGGCGCTCTCCCCGCGCGGCAGTTCTTCCAGGGAGGCTCCCATCCTGCCCAGCTCCTTTTCCAGAGATTCCACGCTGGCCTGGTGGTCAACCCCTGCCCTGGACCAGTTCACAGGGTCATAGACCTGGTATGGCTTTCTGGCCCGGTTGGGGGGCATCAAGTGGGCCCACTGGAAAAGATCTGGAAAACCCTGGGCATCCACAGTCAGCACTGACACCGAATCCAGGCGAAGGAAAACCAGGTCCATCAGGTCATCACGGGTGAGGCAGGTCTGGTTCAGGTGGGTGTGCAAAAGCCTTATCCCTCGCAGTCTGCCGCTTCCCTGGCGCAGGCGGTCCAGAGCCGGGATGAGTATGCCTCCCTGATCTCCCACAATGACCATGAGCACCTGGCCCCGCCTATCAATAAGCAGGCCTATCTGTCTTTTTACCTGGTAGGTGAGGGATGCAAGCTCTTTGGCCTGTTCCGGGGTGAACCCGGCAACAGGGGGGAACTTGCGGAAGTAAAGCCTGGACAAGGCCTTGAGCTGATGGGGTTTGAGTCCGGTAAGATTGCCCTGGAGTTTGTGAGCTATAAAAATTCTCCGTGGATTTTAGGCTTTCTGGTTGAAGTACCCGGATATGACCTGATCATAGCGGCTGGTCATGGCAAAGGTGTACGAGGCCGTTTTTACCCTGAATCCCAGGTCTATGACGCTGCTCTCCTGCAGCATGCTCATGCACGGCTGGTAGAAATCAGGATGAGGCAGCACGCACACGCTGGAATAATTCTTGGCTGCAGCCCTGAGCAGGGTGGGGCCTCCGATGTCGATCTGCTCCACTGCCGCCTCCAGGCCAGGGTCGTCCTGTATGGCCATCTCAAAGGCATATAGGTTAACGCAAACCAGATCCAGCGGCTGGATATTCATTTCAGCCAGGGTCTTCATATGCCCGGGGTCGTCCTTGCTGGCCAGGATTGCGGCATGAATATGGGGATGCAGGGTCTTGACCCGTCCTCCCAGGATCTCCGGGAATCCGGTGATCTCGCTTACAGAAGTGACCGGGATGCCCTTTTCCTTAAGCAGTTTCATGGTCCCGCCTGTGGAAATCAGCTCCACCCCCCTGGTAACCAGGAAAGCACCCAGATCGGCCAGGCCGGTCTTGTCAGTGACGCTCAAAAGGGCCCTCTTAACAGCCAGTGATTGCATAACCTACCTCCATAAAAATAACATACTGCCAAAAAATTTTTATAAACACAAGGAGTTTTGAACAGCCGACTCCAGGATACAGGCTCTAAATGAGTTTTGATGCAGGAATCCAGACCCCTTCACCGCCTGATCCGCTCCAGCAGTCCGGTAGTGGAATAACCCGGGGTCAGGGGAAGGCTTATCACCTCCCCGCCCCTGGCCTGGACAATTTCCCTGCCTACTATCCTGTCCACGGGCCAGTCCCCGCCCTTGACCAGGACCCTCGGAGCCACCGTCTGGATCAGGCGGTACGGGGTATCCTCCTCAAAGATGATTACCAGGCCCACACACCCAAGCCCGGCCACAACCCTGGCCCTGTCCGCTTCAGGATTCACGGGCCGGCCCCCTCCCGGCTTGATCCGGAGCACAGAGGCATCGCTGTTTATGCCCACCACAAGCAGGTCCCCCAGAGATGCGGCCCTTTCCAGGTAGTCCACATGCCCCGGGTGCAGGATATCAAAACAGCCGTTGGTAAAGACGATTCTTTTATGCTCAAGCTCCGGGAGCATGCTGTCAAGCCGGTCCGGGGTAATAACCTTGCTTCTGCTGTCCATAATCTTTTTCCTGCTGCATAAGGATTTCCAGGATGGAGTTGCTCACCAGCATGCCCTTCCTGGTCAGACACAATTGTCCACCGGAGACTTTTATGAGCCGATTCTTCTGCAGTGCCCGGATCGTCTCCGGATATCTGCTGCAGATATCCTCGCTGCTGAGGGCTTTGTACTTCTCAAGGCACATGCCCCAGGAAGTGCGCAGGGAGAGCATGACCATCTCGTTGAGCATACGTGTCCGGGTGAGCACCTCTGTTTGCTCCCGAGGAAAACTTTTCTGTTCAAGCTGCCGGTATTTTTGAAGATCCGAAGGATTCCGCCACCTGAAACCCTGAACCGTGGACACGGCTGAGGGACCCAGGCCCAGATATGACTCCTGGGACCAGTACCCCTGGTTGTGTCTGCAGGCATGGCCGGGACGGGCAAAATTGGATATTTCGTACTGCAAAAAGTTCCTGGACTCCAGGAACCTGACCCCTTGCAGATACATCCGGGCCAGGATGTCTTCACCGGGACAGGCTGGCCCGCTGTTGTACGCTGCTGAAGCCAGCCTGGTCCCAGGCTCCAGGGAAAGGCCGTAGCAGGACAAATGCTGCGGCTCCAGATCAGCAGCCCGGCGCAGCTCTTCCAGCCAGCCCTGCAGGGTCTGGCCCGGCAGCCCCCAGATGAGATCCAGGCTCAGGTCAAAAAGCTCAGTCTCCCTGATCATCCGGGCCGCTCTCCCGGCCCGCTGTGCATCGTGGCCGCGCCCCAGAAGATTCAGCAGCTCATCATCCAGGCTCTGCACTCCCAGGCTTATCCGGTTTATGCCCATGGAGCCCAGCCGGCGCAGAAATCCCTTGTCCTGAATATTCTCCGGGTTGGCCTCAATGGTGAATTCGCAACCCCTGTCCAGTATGAACGAACAGTGCACCGCATTAAAGATACGGTCCAGAACGGACTCAGGCAGTACAGTGGGCGTGCCCCCGCCCAGATAGATGCTGCTGAAGGACGTGTCAGGAAACCAGCTTCTGCGGACCCGGATCTCCTGCTCAAGCACCCGCAGGTAATCCTGCACATCCTCCTCGCGGTATTTTTGGGAAAAAAAAGCGCAATAGGTGCACTTCCGGCGGCAGAAAGGAATATGGATATACAGAAGCATACTTGTCCCATGTCTGATGTCAGAAGTCAGATGTCAGAAGTCAGAGGTCCGACGTCTGATGTCTGATATCCGACGTCCGGTATCCGACGTCCGGTATCCGACGTCGGATATCCGTTTCACAGTTTGCCTTGGAATCTCTCAAATTCGCTGTATATGCATCCGCAATAGCTCTGACGGTAAATCCCCATGGACCGGCTCATCTCCGCTCCCTGCTCCCAGCCCGCCCTGAAGTCCATGTCCAGGAACGCGCATTTTCCGGTCTCCAGAGACTGCCCCAGCATTCTTATCTGCTCACGGGGCTGTTTCTTACTGAAAAGCAGCGTGGTGGTGAAATAGCCAAACCCGCCTCTCAGGGCCACGGACCTGGTGCGCTCCAGACGCATCTGCTGGCACAGAAAGCACCGCTGAGCCTCTCTGAAGACCACCCGGCGAAAAAACTCCACCGGATCGTACTCCTGGTCCATGTAAATAATTTCAACCCCGATCTTTCCGGCTGCCAGGCCGACTCCCTCCCTGCGCAGGAGATACTCCTGAAGGGGCTGGATATTGGGATTGTAAAACAGTCCCATGACCTGAAATCCCTTCTCCATGAGAAGCTGCAGGGGGTATACAGCCAAGGCCCGCAGCAGATGTGCACCAGCACCCTGGGAGATTTATCTGCGGAATGTTCCAAAGGGTGTTCATGCTGTACAGACATAGTTTGCAAATTGAGTCCTGTCTTTTATCCGTTCTGATGCGCTGTGTCTTTCCTGGTTACTGGTTGCGGGGCATGTTGCCTGATTTTCCCTGATATTATTGACACCCAGCATTCTCAGTCCTCTGTCATCTCATCTCAGGCCTCTGACCTCTGACGTCGGACCTCTGACCTCTGATCTCAACTCTCTTTGGGGTAGATAATGATCTGGCGCTCGAATTTCTCCTCCATCTGCACAAGCTTGTCTTTTTTATTGTTCAGCATGTACAGCGCCAGATCCTGTTCCACCGGGTACTCCAGGACCGGAGGGCAGTTCTTGCGCCTCAGAAGCCGGTAAATGTCCTTCTGGGCCTGCAGGGCCTGCCATTCCATGTTGCGGATCATGCCAGTTCCCTGGCAGCGGGGACAGTTTTCCATGGTCACGGACAAGGCCGAGATCCCCAGCCTCTGGCGCACCAGCTGGATCAGCCCGAACCTGGACATGCGGCTCATGTCAGAACGGGCCTTGTCCCCCTTGAGCGATGCCCGCAGAGCCTTTTCCACCTCGCTTATATGATTTTTATCCCTCATCTCAATAAAATCGATGATTATCTGGCCGCCCACATCCCTGAGCATCAGCTGGCGGGGAATGTTTTCAGCGGCCTCCATATTGGTCTTGTAGGCCATCTCCCTGAAATCCTTTTCTCCCCCGATCTTACCCGAGTTTATATCCACGGCCATGAGGGCCTCAGTCTGGTCAAAAACCAGCCGCCCTCCGCTGGGCAGCTCCACCTCCCTTGAAAAGATCTGGCTGATCTGCTTTTCCAGATTGAAGCGCTCCATAAGGGTCTTTTCCGGATCAAGATGGATGCGGACCATTTTCTTGCGCCTGGGGAAGACCAGGTTGACGAACTCCTGCACCTGCTCGGCCACCTGGTCGCTGTCCACCCAGATCTCGGAAACATCCTCGGTGAGATAATCCCTGACCGCCCTGAAGGCCAAGTCCTTTTCCTCGTATATAAGGGCCGGGGCCTTTTCAGCCACGCCCTTTTTGCGCACTTCCTTCCACAGGCGCTTAAGAAACTGCAGGTCCCTGGACAGGCATGTCTTATTCCTCCCTTCGCTGACAGTACGGACAATCACCCCCAGTCCCTGGTCCAGATTCAGTTCCTGAACTATGGATCTGAGTCTTTCCCTTTCTTTTTCATCCTCGATCTTTCTGGAGATGCCCAGCTGTTCCCTGCCCGGGGTTAATACGAAATACCGCCCCGGAAGAGACAGATAGGTGGACATGAAAGCCCCCTTGCTCCCGGTGGGTTCCTTGACCACCTGGACCAGGAGCTCCTGTCCGGGTTTTAAGACCTTTTGCAGGGGAGGGTATTTGTGTCCCTTTCTGGGCTTGATCTCTTCCTGGTAATATTCTGGATGCACCTCGTCCACCTGCAGAAACCCGTTCTTGCCTGAGCCGTAATTTATGAATGCGGCCTGCAGGGCCTGGTCGATGTTGTGTATCCTGCCCTTGTATATATTGCCCCTGGTCTTTATCTGTCCGAGCATTTCCACGTAATATTCCTGGATGATCCCGTCCAGGGCCAGAACCAGCTCGATCTGCTCCCCGGGGAGAACACTGAGAAACATTTTTCTTTTTCTTTTTTTTGCTGTACTCATTTCCCATTCCTTATACTGGTGTAAAATTTCTGTTCCCTGTCCCGGATAGTCCTGACCATTTTCCGGGCCTCAAGCCTGTCCAGCAAGACGGCTGCTTCAGCAGGATCAAGCCCCAGGCCCAGGCAAAGCTGCTGCAGGGTCTGGGGCCTGCGGCGAAGCGAATCAAGGACCGTGTCCGGACTCACGGGGCCTGTTGCAGATACAGGTCCCCCAGGGCCGGGTATGTCGGCCCGGGGACCCTTTAAAAAGGTCCGCCACCTGTTCAGTACATGCTCTGCAGGGACTGCCGGCTGCATATGGGCGCCGGGCCTGGTCATGACTGTAATATCCACCCGGTCGGGCCTGAGGTCTTTTAAAAAAGCGTTTATTCTCTCCAGATTTTCAGAGGTATCGTTGATGCCTGCCACCAGAAGGACTTCCAGATAGATCTTCCCCGGAAATTTCCGGCAGAACCGGGTGAGTCCCTGGGCCACGTCCCGGACATGAAGGCCCTTGCAGGGCCGGTTCAGGCGCAAAAACTCCTGCTGGACCAGGGTATCCAAAGAGGGCAGGACCACGTCCACGGACATAAGCTCCTCCTGAACCTGGTCATCAGCCAGCAGGGAGGAGTTGGTCAGCACAGCCAGGGGGATATGAGGGGCGATTCTTTTTATCTTTTGCACTATCCGGCCCAGGCCCAGGTTGAGACACGGTTCGCCCTCTCCTCCCAGGGTGATGTGTTCCGGTTCAGGACAATCCTGCTGCAAAAACCAGGCTTCCAGCTCTTCAAGGATCTTGTCCGGATCAGCGTATACCGCCCTGTGCATGGTCTTGAGGCTGGTGGGGCCTGATTCGCAGTACAGACAGTCAAAAGAGCAGATGCGTCCGCCCAGCAGGTCCACCCCCAGGGACCTCCCCAGTCTGGATGACAGAACAGGACCGAAAATATAATCAAACATGATCTGTTTCAGCCTTTTGGTGCAAACTTTACATGCTGACACCCCCCTTGCAATCCTTCGGGGTTCCTGTCAGATTCCGGCGGTCAGCTTTTTTCTGATCCATGGGACCCTCAGAAAACGGGCCTTACAGATACAGGAGGAAATCAGTGATCAAGCCTGGACAATTGGTAATGCTGGTCAGCCCAAAGGGCAAGCAATACTTCAGGGTTCTACAGCCCGATGAGATACTTAACACCAATGACGGCCAGCTTCAAATGCAAAATGTCATGGAAAAGGGTTTCGGCGCACGTGTTTACACTCACCTGAACCGTCCCTACACTGTAATCAAGCCCGCCCTGTACGACCTGATCAAGGCTGTCAAACGCAGGACCCAGATCATCTATCCCAAGGATATCGGGTACATTGTCCTCAAGCTGGGCATCGCCCCGGGATCAAGGGTGATCGAGGCCGGCTCTGGCTCAGGGGCTTTGACCACTGCCCTGGCCTGGTTCACCGGTCCCCAGGGTCGGGTTTATTCCTTTGAACGACGTCCTGAATTCGCTGAGCTGTGCCGCTTGAACCTGGAAAAAACCGGGCTGGAATCCAGAGTGGAGATCATTACCCAGGACATTGATTCCGGGTTCGGACCCGAAAACGTGGACGCCCTGTTCCTGGACGTACGCACCCCGTGGGAATGCCTGGAGCACATACCACAGGCCCTGGCCCCTGGTGGACCCCTGGGATTTCTGCTGCCTACGGTGAACCAGGTGAGCACCCTGCTGACTCATCTGGAAAAAGGACCCTACAGCAGCATAGAGGTCCTGGAAATCCTGGTCAGGCACTATAAGCCTGTACCAGAAAGACTGAGGCCCCAGGACCGCATGATTGCTCATACCGGGTACCTGATCTTTGCCCGCCTGAACCTTTCCGGGGATGAAAAAGCCCCTGAAGTTCAAACCGACCATGAGGAGGAAAATCATATATGTTGAGCGCAAAGGACCAAAAAACGGCCCTGGAAAAGGAGCTGGGGCAGAACCTGGAGTCAGTGCGGGCCAGGATAAACCAGGCCCTGGACAGGTGCGGGGAACCACAGAGAAATGTAACGATAGTGGCTGTCACCAAGAAACAGCCCCTGGACAGGATCCTGGCCCTGACCAGACTGGGTCACCTGGATTTCGGAGAAAACTATGTCCAGGAAGGTCTGGAAAAAATGCGGGCCGTGGGTGAGTCCGGAATCAAATGGCACTTCATAGGCGGGCTGCAGAGCAACAAGGCCAAGTACATCCCGGGCATGTTCCAGCTGGTGCATTCCCTGGATTCTTTAAAGGCGGCGCAGGCTCTGCATAAAAAGGCCGGATCCCTCGGTCTGGTCCAGGAAGTGCTCATCCAGGTCAATCTGGCCCGGGAAACTCAAAAATCAGGAGTTGTTGAAGAGGACCTGCCCGGGCTGTGCAGAGAGATCTCCAGGCTTGAGAACCTAAGGCTCTCGGGACTGATGCTCATGCCCCCTCTGGCCCGGGATCCTGAGGAATCAAGACCCTACTTTACCCGTTTAAGACGGATGAGACAAAGGCTGGAAGAGGACCTGGGCCTTTTTCTTCCCCATCTGTCCATGGGCATGTCCCAGGACTTTGTCCAGGCGGTAGAGGAAGGAGCCACCCTGATCAGGATAGGTACCCTTATTCTGGGTCCCAGGCCGGGATGCGCCTATGTGCCAGGTTCGTAACCCGGCAGACACCGGAGCCAGCCGGCCCGGGCTTAAATAAGTGGGCTCCTCGACGCAACGTGTGGATTTTATATCCAGTTAAAAATAAATAGCTTTCTTCAGAATGCCGGCTCCGGGGTTTTGGCAAAAGCGGCTTCCGGCACCTACTTTTAAACTTTTTTGTAAAGCACATGGAAAGCGTAGCTCTTCTTAAAAGTAGGTGCCGGATCTGAAGCGAGCTAGGCGGGCTTTAGTCCGCCTGAGAGCAAGTTTTTGAGCCCTTTTGCCAAAACCCCGGAGCTGGAAAGATATAGCATAGTGCCATAACAATTCCACAGCATACGTC
>SL_5KL_010_SEDDRAFT_10001012_pt1 | contig 17714 bp, 10 predicted proteins | sample SodLakKL_010_SED_FD_9118 | JGI IMG/M metagenome (IMG submission 9118)
TAATGGACCGTGGAGCCGTTTAGCGGCGAACAAGAGGTGAAACCACTTGCCTTGGTTGCTTATATCGTGGTGAATTTTCATGTGGCAAGACCAGTGAACTAGGATAAGGTTACTGGGCGAGTTGGATTCACCGCAAGATACTGGAATAATGTTATGCTGTGAATTGGCTCCCCCAAGCTTTCGCCAAGGGAACCCGCACAGACAGGACAAGACCTGTCTTGTTTGAAGCCAAGTAAACATCAGCCTTCTTAGTTAAGTCAGCATAGCCTCTGGAGAAAAGCATTGCGGCTCTATCTCTGAAGTACTGCCTACTATCAGGGTTGTTCTTTACCTGGTTCAGTTTCACTGGTACATAATCAATAATCTTCCCAGCGCGTTTTTTGAGCCAGAACCAAAAGAAACGGACCATTGGGATACCAGTAGCTGGGTCCGTAAAAGTCCATTTATAGAAGTAGCCTTTGCTAGCATCCCTGCGGAGGGCAAAGTACTTCTTCACGCGCCAACCCATATTTTTATTAGGATGACGACGTTTAATGAATCGGGTTTGGAGAATGTACAGATAACTATCTAGGGCCTTAAAGTGTTCTAAACATTCCCAGGCCCTTTTACTTACAGCCCAACCCCTGATAACCCGGTTTGTTTTGATGACAAGTTGAGTGGGGGACCGACCCGAGTATTGGATAAACAAGTTCTTTATAGTCTCTTTAACTTTCGTAAAGGACTTCTTAGAAGGAGAAGCCATGCTAAACATGGCGTCAGTCCTTAAATAGGCGAACTCCTCCGAGTCGTCAAATTCATGGGTGACAAGATACTTCCTACCAAACCGTTTGGCAAGACGTAGATTGAAACCCAGAAAGTCGAAACCGGAGACAACGTCCGAGATTTGTGTTTTATCCTTACTTAACTCCAAGACCCGACGGGCAAGGATGGGTTCAAGTTCACCGTATAGCAGTTCGTCATCGCGTCGGGTCTTTGTCAAAATAACAAAGTCGTCCGCGTACCTTATCATCGTACGGCCGCGAGTATAGGCCTCAAACAATCTGCCATCTTTATACTCTTTCATACCTAGTTCTGCAGGGATTCCATTAAGCGCAATATTACACAGTAAGGGAGATATAATAGAACCTTGAGGAGTGCCCTCATCTGTCCGGTAATAAATACCTTCATAGAAAATGCCCCCGCAAGCCATTTACCTATTAAAGCGGAGCCCGTAAAGAACTTAACCTGTTCAAGGAGATAGGAATGGTCAATACAGTCGAGACATTTGGCCACATCCGCCTCAAAAACCCAGAGCTTGCTCTTTTGATTCATGACTCGGAGTAAACGGCCAATGGCATCATTAACCTGCCGACCAGGTCTAAATCCGTAGCTAGAAGCTTCGAATCTAGCTTCCCATTCGGGCTCAAGGGCCGATTTAAGAACATATTGAACAATCCTATCTTTGATAGTAGGAATGCCCAGAGGACGTAACCTACCATCAGGACGCGGAATGTAGATACGTTTAACCGGTCTAGGATCCCAGTTTAAAACTCCAGTGAGCTTTAACTCCTCAAAAAGGCGATAGCGCTCCGCAGGAGTAACCGCAGTTTCCATGTCGACATCAGGCGTATGGGACTGAGTTACTTTGCGAATAGCTAAAAGTAATAAAGAGTCAGAATTAATTAAAAGCCTCTGCAAATTTCTTAACTTCCGAAGATCACCTAAGCGTGAATATCTGAAAATACGGAAACGTAAAGACTGAACCTCAACTGAGATTTCCTTCCAAGAAAGGTTATGCCAGTTGGAGGCTGCGCTGTTTCTAACAAACTCATTGTTTGGCATATCACCCAGCACATTAAGACTTCCAGTAAACCATTCAGACAAGCTAGCTTAACCATCCACTATAAAACCGAGTACTTAAGGAATTGAATAAACCAGAACCCAAGGAAACTGTTTTTACTAGGAACCGGTTATATTGCAGGGCCTATGCCTAAAATTAAGGCGCTTCCCAAAAGCAGCCATAGGCAGTCTGGGGCCAGAACAACTTTCCCGTGCACTATTTTTTTCATGCAGTTCCTATCGTGGAAAGGTCATCATACCCATACAGAGACCATATACGGTAGAATTTCTCATATCGCTACCGAGGGACTAGGAACAACCTATCAGGGTCGGAGGTCAAAGATGGTTACACGTTCAACATACATTCATAAGCGAGTAGCGAGAACCTGAGCAGCCAACCCGGACGTATTAGTTCCACTTCAAAAGGAGCCCAAGGACCTTTTGGCAACGTCAATACCCAGACACCAGAAAGACTGCTTGTGCCCTCTACGCTGTGGCTCACACGGATAACGAGCCCGATATCAGGTCCCAACAAACTCTAGCCCTAGGGTGCACAGGCGGTGAGACACTTACTCTCATGCACCCGTCGACTCCCCGCTTGCGGATTCAATTCTTTTCAGAAAGGAATCTGGGAGAACAGGCTCATCCAAAGTGCATTGGAGGGTGGGGAAAAGAAATACGCAAACTAAAGGTGAAAGGGGAAATGGGCAGTAGCAGGAGCAAACAGCCATAAACTGTTGACCTTCAATAGGAATCAACCAAGGTCGAGATCTAAAGGCGTATTCTACTAATGAACGATGTCGCTGCGTGCCACACTTTTGCTTTCCATATAAACATTCAATAACTCAGATTATTATTAATCAAATGTCTCAATATGGAATAAAATATTTGATTTTATCCGAGATGTGCGCGCTTTTCGAACTAGGCCTTCGGCCGTCGAAAACGCGGACATTGAGTTTTTTGAAAAAATGCTTTGCATTTTAAAAGATTTTTTTTAACATCTTAGATTAAATTGTACTAATATCGAAAACGTATCTCGAATAAAACCGAAGATTTTATTTGAAATACAACGCTACTAGGCCGTAGGCCGTCGCCTACGGGCGTCGCTAAGGCCTAGTGCGAAACCCCAATCTTTTCGCGGACTCGATTTCTTAACTCAGAATCTATTCCAATAGTTGTAGCTTTTAATCATATCCTCTATGATTTAGTTAGAAACATTTTGAAGTCCTTTTAGCAAAACTCCGAATCCATTTTCTTAGTCTTGACTTTATGCTAAATTTACCACCTCAACAGGTGGCAAAGGCAAAAACGGAATATAGATTTGCTTGAAGGGATTTTTGCTGTTTCTCCCGGAAAGTTTGTTTCCGGGAGAAACAGCATTTTAAAAAATTCCAAAGAATCCTTCATAATTAAAGATAATCCTTTTTAATTGTCAAGAATCACAAATAATTAAAAACCACTGCTTTTAATTCTTAAGGACCCAAAACAACTCTTTTGAAATCTTTTTTTGTAAGACTGGTCAAATAACTTGAACTTTTCAAGGTTGAATGGAGAAAAGAAAAAACTAGAAACGAAAAACTAGAAACGAAAAACTAGAAAGTTATGAACTTATTATTATCTCAAAATAAATCCCACGAAAATAGGAGCTTTAATTAAATAAACGAAAAAAAAAAAAACTAAGCCCCGTTTTTTTTTTAAAGGGGATGTCTTCCGAAACCAGATTTTATGCAAGAGTCCCGTTTTCGACGGGAGTCTCAATAAAACAACTTAGTTGTTTTATTGACAGCCCCCCGTTTTCTTTGAAAACGGGGGTATCGCGGAAACTGAGTTTCCGCAGGAGAATACAAAAAAAGAAATGCGTTATTAATGTCTTCTCAACGAGATGACAGCTTTATAGGAAAGTTGCTAGAAATTTTTGGATAAACCGTGAACTGATAGGTTTTCTCTTAACAACGCAGTCCTGATCCGACTGGAGAGAGTTTTCTATCTTCAGCCCCAAACGTAAGTTCAGGTTCATAAACTCGATTAGATTAAGCTTAAATAACTCCTCCAACTCCTGTTACTTTTAAAGGTCAAGCATGTTACATATCGGGTCAAACTTTTGTTAATCAGGATCCACCGCCACCGCTTATTAAAACGGGATTAGAAATTTTAAATGCCGTTCAAATTCGAACAGGGTCTTCCTCTGAATGTATTTTCAGTTAGCTTACGACAAATTAATGAAAGGGTTATTGTTTCAATGCGTAGCCTCTTTAAAATAAATTTTCTTATTGTAGATTCAAGTTAACGTAAAGGTATAAAAGACAAATTCGTAGCTTTTGTGCATGATAATCTTTAGAAACTGTTATAACTATAACAAAAAGTGATCCTGCTGAAAGGTTCAAAAAACTTTTAGGGTTACCAATTCTTTCAAATACTTTCGTACTCTATAAGTACGACAAAAATTAATGTTGAGGTTTTTAACCTAAACTGCGGTTTTATAGTTAGTTTTGCTATAAACTTAAACGGGTTAATAGTTAACACAGAAATTGTTTTAACTTTAACAGTTAGACAAGCAATTACTGAAATTAACCCAAGTCTATTTATACTTGATTTTGGCCTGTACTTATAAGGAATGGTTAATCAGCGTTTAACAGGTTTTAATTAACAGGAGTCGATGCCGAAAATGAAAATGGCCTTTTAACTTTAGGGAACTATTTAAATAATTTTTACGTTACCAATTTAAATTGATTTTACGTGAGTCAATATTAACTGTGCCTCAACAATGGGATGCACCAGTAATTAACTTTAAACTAAAGTCGCCGGTTTAGTAGAAAACGGCGAGTTTATCCCGGAAACTTTGTTTCCGGGATAAAGATTTATAATTATTAAATTAAAGAGGCGAACTCCATGGGGTAGATGACGGTCAGTTTTGGTGGATTTAACTATAGTGGAAACTTTAAGTTTAAAAATGATATTGGTTAATACGTTAATCAAATCAAATCAAACCAAACCACAACAAGGTCTAAAAAAACCGGGAAAGGACATTATGATTGAGTAAATTTTCTTGTACAGACAGCCAACTAAAAATCAATTTTTCTTTTTTTTTTAATTTCTAGTGTTGCAGTAGAGGAAGAAGTGTTATGGTTTATTTTACTAAAAACTTTAATTTTTATTTTTCCGGCTTTGAGGTGTTGGTTGGATATGTATTTATAGTATTAACGTAAGAAATGCTTAATTAGAAAAAAAATATGCTCACAAGTAGACTGTATAAATCTACAGTATTGCTTTTGTGTGTTTTATGTTACAATAGTTAACATGAAGTTAGAATAAGTAAGGTTTTTTTAGCAATCGTGGGAAGCCCCTCAGTCTTCCCACGATGATTTCTCGCATTTTATTTGGATTAAAGCAAAGCTATTTTATTTTTTACTCTTACTCTTACTCTTACTCTTACTCTATATTCGATGAGACTTTTAACGTAGTGGTCACCGAAAAAGTGTTGTTTTCATAAAAACGCTTCAAGTTTTTATGATAAGAAAAAAAAGCACAAAAAAAATTATGATAGGTTGTTCTATGGCTCAACCCACTGATTTACTTATTATATGTTTCTCCCGGAAACTTTGTTTCGGGGAGAAACGAAATGACGAATAAAGAAAAACAAAAAAATTCGGCTTCATATAAATTTAATCCACTACCCAATGAACTTGACCAATTTAAGGATGAAAATCGGCTATTATATGGTGGGCAAAATAAATGGTTATATTTACCTGTAAAGAAGGTTTTAACTATTATATGGAGTTGACTTTTTTAGAGTTTGGTATCTATTTAGGTGGTAGCCTATGGTGCTTTTAAAAACAAAAAACGTTCCAGATCCTGATATTTTGATATTTTGATCACGTTGGTTACCCAACAGGCGTATCCAATATATAATTTATTTAATTCAATGTTCCTATCCAATTCTCACTAATTTAAATTTGTTTATTCTTAAAAAAGATAATGTAACTAGAAAAACAAAGCGGTTAGCTCGAATTAGAGCTTCAGTCCCGGAAAAACCTTAGGTTTTTCCGGGAGTCTCGCCTTTTTCTACGAAAAAGGCGAAAGCTATTTTTGAAAATTTAGCAAGTAATACAACTATTGCTTACACGCCAAATGAAATAGAAAATATTCGCAACCAGTCCCGTTTTACTAAGTAAAACGGGAGTCTCAATAAAACAACGAAGTTGTTTTATTGAGAGAATATTGAAAAAGGTAAAGGTAGTCAAAAAATAGCAAAATATGTTAAAAAGTTACCAGATTATGGGTCTGATATTTTCACCAATAATCTGCAACTTGCAAATTTGATTATGCAAGATGTGTCAAGTGGTTATTATACTGATGTTGAAAAACAACCAAATCGAAATTATGCTATAGTTTTTCATATAGGTAATATAGCGGAGCCCACAAAAATCAGTAAATTACCATCAGAAAACTATGATGTTCAGTTCAAGCCAGTAGAAGGTAAACGAACGTTAACAAATAGAAAACTCTACGTTCCGTATTCAATAGAAGGCAGAATTAATCAAGTACCTCCAAATAATAAACCTATTTTATATGCACGAGTAAATCCATACATGACTCCTGGAATGATCAATAAAGTAAGGAGTCCTGAGTCTTTAGACAAACTTAACTTAAGTCTTGTGTGCATGTGGAAGGTTTGGGTAAAGATGACAAAGGAAATGTAATAAAAAATGGGGAAATGCCAAAGGAACGAATTGAGCAGTTAAAAAAACGATTTATGCGCCCGTTGGTTTTCGATGAGTTATCTATATGCCACTGAAGGTAAATTAAGTTTGGATACTCAAGGATTAGAAGACTTTAAAAACCGTGTTAAAATGATAACAAGAAATATTAGAGTTATGTCCGCGAAAACCTTCGATTTTCGCGCTAGGCCTTCGCGACGCCCGTAGGCGACGGCCTACGGCCTAGTAGCGTCGGATCTCGAATAAAATCGAAGATTTTATGCGATATGAAAAAAGCTGAATATCAAGATTAAAAACTTTTGTGCAAAGAACTATCTACATTTGAAAAGGATCGATTTTTATAGGGGTAAAGTATAAAAGTTTAATGTTTTAAAGACATTTCTGTATATAAACACACTTAATTTAAAAAGGATCAATTTTTATAGGAGTAGAGTATAAAAGTTTAATATTTCAAAACGATCTTTGATGCAAAATTATTTATTAAAAAACAGTCCCGTTTTCGACGGCCGAGGACCTAGTTCGTAAAACGGGAGTCTCAATAAAACAACTTCGTTGTTTTATTGACAGATATTAATGTCTTTACAGACTATCACTTTTTGTGAGATAATATAAAAAAGTTGAGAGAAATACGAAAAAAAGCTAAAAAACTGAGTTCTTGGAAAACGCCTGACACCATATGTAGCTAGTTAACCTCTGACACAAGTACGCACCAGTACCTATAACTGGGTAATGAGTGAAACCGTGATCCAGTGCTGGACTTATTGCTGCTTTAACTGCTGGTTTGAGAAAAGAACAAACGACGTAATAAAACGGGGTTTATAAAGTTAAATCTAAGTTTAAATTTTTTATTACTCACATAACAGCTTATGGACGACCTTTAGAAAGAAAAAAGGCGTGTTAGTTTATAGAAAACTCTATGGCTATAATGTTCAACGCTATTATCGGATAGATTATTTTAGGATCGAAAAAAACTAATTTTTTATTAAAAATGACTATCTTAAATTTATTGCATAACTTAGAGATATCAGCCAATATCTCAGGTTTTGCGAGTATTGGAAATAATCGTTTATTTCCAAGTATATTAAAACGTTGTGAAAAAACCATTCTATATGGACGCAAAAAGAAAACTTTGCGTGGTCAAGGTTCCTTTATACCCCATACCCACTTGGGAGATACTTCTTTCCCAGTTAATGGGATAAATGCGTAAACACCTATTCCGGAAGAAAATGACCTGTTAAGAGCTGTGCCTAAAAAAACTGCGAATATTAAATTTTTTAGTTTTTGCATTAAGGCATTTTTGTTAGTCTTTAGTACCCTTCGTTATTTAGAAGGAGACTCGACTAAATAAATATAGGGATAGAATCAACTTAGATTTTTTTGAGTTAAAAAAAGAAATTAGTGGAAATTATATCCCTGTATTTCCATAAATCTTTGGTCACAGAACAGAGTTTGAAAAGAGTATCTATCTTTGCATAAAAACGAGGTGGTTAGCCTGTAGGCAAACTTTCCAGTCCCGTTTTCGACGGCCGAAAACCTAGTTTGTAAAACGGGCGTCTCAATAAAACAACTTCGTTGTTTTATTGACAGCAGAAACAAAGACTGAATTTTTCTTTTTAAAAGTCTATAGACTGGCGTAAGAAATAACAATTCCCTTCGTATTAAGAAAACGTCGCCTTTTTCGTAGGAAAAGTTTAGTTGTTTTTGTTAAAAAGGATCGATTTTTATTAGGAGTTAAGCACAATTTTTTTTCTTTAAAAAGGTTTATAACAATTATATACTTAACTAAAAAAAGATCAATTTTCGTAGGGGTAAAGTATAAAAAGAAAAGCATGTCCGAGTTTCCGAAGAAAACTCGGAAATCTCGGATAAAACTGACCATCACACTAGATTTTATTCGACATGACGTAAAAGGAAATTTTTACGTAGGTTATTCATACATTTGTTACTCTTTTTTATGTCGGGCTATTAGCTTACTTGGTTAGAGCGTAAACCTGATAAGTTTAAGGTCTATGATTCGAGTCCGCGATAGCCCACTTAAAAAATAGATAAATGTGACGGAAACTTGGTTTTCCTAGGCCTTCGCTAGCCCGTAGGGCGTCGCGTCGCACGTTCTCACAAAAACTCTTCGAGTTTTTGTGAGAACGTTAATAAGCTGAAATCTTTTCTAAGTCTGCAAAGTCCTGGGTATATGCATAGCAGCCTTTAGTTATAAATGATCTCAACTTTTAAAGTTGAGATCATTCTCCTAAGCTATAGAATATATACAAATAAAAGTTAAGATATTATCTCTGTCTTTTTCTTCTAAGTTTTCTAAGTCATTATTAAGGTTTGTATTAGTTAATATTAGGCCCACAACTGTGGGCATGTTTATTGGCCTTTACACAAAGAGTAACAAGATAAATTAAGTGGTAAAGCCTGATCGGACTTTGCGCTTAAAAACAGAAGAAACAACATTGAAACAGAAAGAGGAAAGAAAAAACTCGCTGTTTTCTAAGAAAACGGCTAGTTTTTTCTCCCGGAAACAAAGTTTCCGGGAGAAAAAAAAAATAAATATACGTTTAAGACAACAGCGTTATGAACTCTTATGGGAACCATCGCGTATTTTCCTTTATGATGATTAACACGATTTAATATAATTAAAGTTTTTAGGTTTGGTCTGATTTTTTGGGTTAAGCTCAACGTTTAAATATTAATTAAAAAAATAAAATATGTCCGCGTTTTCGAAGAAAACGCGGAGATCTCGAAGAAAATCGAAGATTTTCTTCGATATGTGTAAAAACAAAACGTGAATTGTTTTACGATTCAAACAAACTAAACTCTACTAAAGATGTTGTAATGGCCTTATTGACAGTGACGGAAATTACAACGCGAGGATTCGTAAACGAAGCACTCAATGCGGTTTATTATATTAATGCCAAGTCCGTGTTTTTTCAACAGACGTCTAATATTGACGTTATTAGTTCTTTAAAGCATACATGGAAAATGTTACAAACTCTATTCGAGTAAAACCATAATTTTATTCCAGATGTTCCAAATAATGTATAATATAGTGACGAAAATGCTTCAGAAAACGCCATTCCCGGAGAATCAAGTCAATCTACTCAGAAGATCTACAACAAAACCATGCTTAATATAAGTATAACAAATCAAAATAATTTAGCTTTTGTTCAAACTTATTTAGATGATGTAGGTTCTACATCAGCCTGGGAAATATCGTGATTATTTAATTGTTAAAAAAACCGGGGATCATCAAAAAAAGAATTATATTCTGTTGGATGAGCTAACACGAAATAAAGACGTATCACTTGATGACATTTTTATTTCTAAAGCTTATTTTACGGACTGAGGCTTACGTGATCAGTCTCTAGCAACCCAAATTGCATTAATTTATTTAAATAAATACAGAACTTCGATTCTTCAGGGTTCTCCTGGCTATAGAGATAGCCGATTAAAAAGAGCTGAAAAACATATTGATTAATTACAGCCTTCTTCAGCTGTTTTGAATGTAGGTAAAAAATTATGTTCATATTATAATCTTCAAATAAATAAAACAGTTCGTAAATTAGAAAAAAAAATCTTAATGGTCCAGATGTTAAACTAACGAGTAATTATGTCATTCGCCTGACTATTGGTGATGGTTCGATTTCTTTTGCCATTAAAATTAATTCACGTTTCGTTTTGAGTGTGGTTTGGCATTTACAATCCTAGCAAGTTTCCCTTATAAGGCTATTTTGGATGGGGTTAAACGCAATTTTGATCATTAGGGTGAGATTTATAAAATTAATGCAAAAGGTAGGGATTTTATTTTTGAAGTAAACTCCAATGACTTAATAAAAATCCTGTGTTTCTTTTATTTAATTATTAGAAATTACCTTATTCTAATAATGTCAATCTGAAATTTTAAATTACACCTTTTCGTGAAAAAAGATTAGGGAACTTCGTTCTCGTTACGTTTTCACAAAAACTTGAAGAGTTTTTGTAATAGAAAAGTGCTTAATGTTTTCCCCCGGAAACAGAGTTTCCGGGGGAAACTGCGAGTTTTGAATAATCAAAGTGTAGAGAAGCTTAAGGTTAGAAAGGATTGTTGATCTTTTTATGAAATTAATGGATTTCATAAAAAGGAAGGCAGGATTCCAAAATAAGAAAGGATTCAAATAAGGTCTTAATTATTCAAATAAGGTCTTAATTATTTAAATAAGGTCTTAATTATAGGTTGGATATTAAAAAAGGAAATAGAAAACTTAAAGACACAGAAAAACAAATACAGGTTTAAGCTATTTCAAAAAAGAAATAAGAATGCAAAATCGTTAAATCGTTTAATTTTATTTCTTTAACTCATTTTTCTATACTGTCTAAAACTTTATTGAGTTTAAATTTATTATTTTAGTATTATCACAATTGTTAAATCAGAGTGTGAATATAAAATTGGAGTCCGTTTTACCTTACACACCTCTAGTCCATTCAACATTTCGAACATTTATATTCAACATTTCGAACATTCATATTCAACCTTTAGAACTTAAAGATTTAGATTTAGATTTTATATTCAACATTTATATTTATATTTATATTTATATTCAACATTTATATTTAACACTTCTATTTCAATTCCTAATTGAGCATTTCTATTTCTAATTGAACATTTATATTCAACCTTTATATTTATATATAACTTTTATACTTGTCTTTCGAATTGAACCTTTATACTTGTTTTTCGAATTGAGCATTTACATTTAGATTTACATTTGTATTTGTATTTGTATTTGTATTTGTATTTGTATTTGTATTTGTATTTGTTTCTACTGGTATCACATAAAATAAACAAAATTTATCTCTCAGAAACCAAGTTTCTGTGAGATAATCTGGCCATTTTCTCCGAAAATATTGAGATAAAGTAGAAAATGGAGATAAAATAGAAAACGGAGATATCGAATAAAATCTTAGATTTTATTCGATATCTCCGTTTCTAAAGGATTTTAAACTATGTCAAACCCTGATAAGGTTCTTTGCGTTGCTGGACTAAGGGGGTTATGGACATTACTCTCTTCTCTTTCCCCTCGTTCCAAACCGTACATACGTCTTTCGACGTATACGTCTCCTCTTCGAGCTTCTGAATATACGTATACGGCTCCTGGCCGAGTTTCTGAATATTGGACTTATCTTTCCAAGAAAACACTCCTACAGACCCTATTCCAGATTAAGGTGGTCAAGGACCGCCTTGGTGGGGGCACCTCTGAGACTGAGAGCCTTCATAGGTATTCTCACAATCAACATCATCCGTAGCACCATCATATTAAACCGCATAATCTACCTATTGCTTATTGTGTGAACTCCCGTGTTTTTCGAAGAAAAACGCGGACATAGATTGTTTTCTCTTGTTATACATATATACATATATACATATATACATATATACATATATACATATATACTTATCTAAAAAAAGACGGGCCAAAACTCTTTGAGTTTTGGCTTTCTCCTGTCAATAAAACAACTTCGTTGTTTTATTTAGACTCCCGTTTTCTTTGAAAACGGGGCTGTAAACTTTATTTCCGGGAGAAAAGAATAAAAAAGAAATAAAAAAGAAATAAAAAAGAAATAAAAAAGAAATAAAAAAGAAATAAAAAAGAAATAAAAAAGAAAGCTTTATGGAACTAAAAAAAGGTGTTTTTGAAAAGAAAAAAGGTTCTTATAAGAATAAAAACTGAAAAAAAGAGGATTGACAAAATAAACAAATCTGATAAATTAAGAAACAAGGGAATGTTCAAAAAAGAAAAAAAAAAAATAAATTTGTAAAATCACTTTGTGATTTTACTAAGTGTTAAGCACTAAAACTAAAAACAAAAACTCTTCGAGTTTTTGTCCGATTGTTTTTTTGATTTCAAAAACTAATAAATCTTTTCTTTGTTTCATAAACTTTTTACTTTTTCTAATAAAAAATGGCATTAGGTTTTAACTATTGAAAAGAAAACGTGATAAATAAAAAGAATCCGACGCAACTACTAGGCCTTTGCTAGCCCGTAGGGCGTCGCGTCGCCTACGGGCGTCGCCTACGGGTGTCGCCTACGGGTGTCGCCTACGGGTGTCGCTAAGGACTGGCGCGTTTTTGTTCGAAAAACGCCTAGGCCTTCGCGACGCCCGTAGGCGACGGCCTACGGCCTAGTAGCGTCGGATTTGAATAAAATCCTAGGCCTTCGGCCGTCGGATGTTATTAACACGTTAAAAGAATAAAAAATATCAATGGAGAGTTTGATCCTGGCTCAGGATGAACGCTGGCGGTATGCTTAACACATGCAAGTCGTACGGGAAAAGTTGAAAGATTTTTCCTAGTGGCGGACGGGTGCGTAACACGTAAGAACCTACCTTTTGGAGGGGGATAACATCGGGAAACTGATGCTAATACCCCGTAATAGCTGAGGAGTGAAAGCGGTTTTCCGCGCCAAAAGAGGGGCTTGCGGCTGATTAGCTAGTTGGTGGGGGTAAAAGCCTCCCAAGGCCACGATCAGTAGCTGGTTTGAGAGGACGATCAGCCACACTGGGACTGAGACACGGCCCAGACTCCTACGGGAGGCAGCAGTGAGGAATTTTCCACAATGGGCGAAAGCCTGATGGAGCAATACCGCGTGGAGGAAGAAGGATCGTGGTTCGTAAACTCCTTTTCTCAGAGAAGAAGATCTGACGGTATCTGAGGAATAAGCTCCGGCTAAGAGATTGGCCTCTTATCTCGAAAGAGATAGGGAAAATATCGGCTCATAACGGTGAATCCTTAACATAAATACCAAAATTTTTATGAAGGCAATATCGTGGGAAGTTCGAAGACTCACAATTTAAGCTAAGTTTTTAAAAAATATAAATAAATAAAAATCTCTTTTCTACTTATGATAAATTATAATAACTATGTGTTAACGAATGAAGAAAAAGCTATTTTAATGGGTGGTTTGCTTGGGGATGAGAGAATTGTGCGAAGAGGTGAAAGCTATCGATACAGAGTACACCATAGCTTGGATCAAAAAGAGTATGTTGACTGGAAACGTTCTAAGCTTTCAAACATATGTCAAACAACTCAGCCGCCAAGGCAAGTTCCAAAGAAAGGAACTTCATATATTTTATATGAGTTTTATACTTCTTCAGGTAAATATTTAAAAGAATTACATGAGTTGTTTTATAAAAAGAACGAAAAAGGTCAATTTAAAAGAACAATTAATCAAGATTTAATTGATAACTTGCCCGTAGACCCGTTAATTTTAGCTGTTTGGTTCTTAGATGATGGTAGTGTTCGTAATGACTGTTACGCTGGTAAAATAGCAACACAAGGCTTTTCACGAGAAGAAAGCGAACTTCTGTGTGACTATTTACGAAAGTTTAATGTTGATTGTCGTACTGTAATGCATACGGCTAAAAGTCAGCAGTGGTACATAACGATTCCAGCGCGCACTTTTGGTAATCTAATGAAATTAATCGAACCTTTTGTTAAAGAAATTCCTTCAATGGAATATAAATTAAATGAGTTGCGTAGAACCCTGTAACGACTGAGGAAAAGTTTTGAAAACTTAGTACAAGATAAGATAAATTTTAAGGTGTGACGGAAACTTCGTTTCCGTAACATATCCGCGTTTTTGCAATTTGCGTTGGAATTTATCCTATAACACGCCGACTTCTTTAAAAAAAAGAAAAGAAGAATGTATAGTCTATGCCGAGTTGAGAAAACTTGGGTGTCATGAACTCCGTGCCAGCAGCCGCGGTCTGGAGATAAGACCCTATAAAGTCTTGTCAATTGCCGCCCTAGAGAGAAACATCTCTATGTAAAAACCGGCTCATAACGGTGAAGCCTAAAGGAACTCAAAAGGTTTCTATGGAAATACCGTGGGAAGTATAAAGAATAGCAGAAATCAATATAAAATCCTTCGTAAGACTTAAAAACTTACCAAGGCGATTCTTAAATTACCCCGTAACGACTGACTCGAAAGAGGAGAGTTTAACGAAATGAATATGAGTTAAACTAACACGCCGGCACTCACACGATTTCAACACAGCTAGTACGCCAAAAAGCTTGGCGTACACAGTTTAGGTTTTGCGTAGTAAGAGTAGAGCTAGATGTTTTGTAGCCCGCCTCTACGAGGCGGGCTACAAAACGGAAGTTCTTTGTTACAAACGAAAGAAACAGTCCCGGAAAAACCTTAGGTTTTTCCGGGAGTCTCAATAAAACAACTTCGTTGTTTTATTGACAGAGATTTATTGAGCGGACTCGTTGTCTACGGACTCGTTGTCTACGGAACTGTGGTGCATAATTTTAGCATCTAAGGCGTATGTGAGATGAAAGTATAGTCTGAGCCCTTGTCAAAACAGGGGCATTAATCGAATACGGGGGGAGCAAGCGTTATCCGGAATGATTGGGCGTAAAGCGTCTGTAGGTGGTTTTTTAAGTCTACTGTCAAATACGTTGGCTCAACCAACGGCAGGCAGTGGAGTACTAAAGAACTAGAGTTTGGTAGAGGTAGAGGGAATCCCTAGCGTAACAGTGAAATGTGTAGATTTTAGGGAGAACACCAGCGGCGAAGGCGCTCTACTGGGCCAATACTGACACTGAGAGACGAAAGCTTGAGTAGCGAAAAGGATTAGATAAATCCGGGGCGCTAAAAAAAATACCCCAAAGGTGTCCTCGTTTTGCTGAAAGGCGAAGCGCGAACCCAGCTGTATCGGGGAAGGTCATCGCGTAAATGCATGAATGATCCCGAGGGAAGTACGTTTTTCAAAGTAAAATTGAAAAAAACATACCCCGTAGAGACTAAACACTCTGGATTATGGAACTTTTTAGATGGAGTTTCATAGGATCCTCGTACGTTATTTGAAAAATATGCGTGAGAGCTAATTAGCTGTGCGTTAAAAACACGGCGAACGAGGAACAACTATGGTTTTGGGCAACCAAAAAACATCGCCCTGCTGCGGTAAAGCGTAATCAAGCGTTTGCCTTGACAGGTGCTAAGCAAACAATTTGGAAAATTAATACATTAACTATAGGTCCCGCGAAAAGAATTAATATTTATAAATATTAATTCTTTTATAAGAAGGCCAAGCCAAATAAAGAGATTTATTCGATACAAAGTTTTAAGCTTGAATCGTTGCTCTTTATATTAATATGTAACTCGCATAAAAAATGCGGTGTAAATTTTTAACAGATATTATATTTTATGTATTCTAATGAACAACGCAAAACTTTGCCCGCGCTTTTTTATCGATGGTTTGGAGAAAAGTATCCATTCTATGTAGGTGCTAGCAAAAAGCAGCTTCCGCCTCCAAAATTCCCACCAAACATTCAATATTTAACAAAGCCCTCAGACAAAATGGCTCAGCTAAATATCGAAGAGCCTCAAAGATCAATTCTTTGTGGCACGATAATAGCTGACGGTTCTCTGAGAATTAAGCCAAAATATAGAAATGCACGCATTCAAAATCGTCATTCGACACGGCAGTTTACGTGGTTTTTTTGGAAATGGTTAGTAGCTTTAGAAAGATTTGTTACTGGTTTATCCGCGATTTCCTTCCAAAACCCGGATGGATATCAGAGAAGAACTAAAGCAGATACAGAAGAAATCTTAGGAAAACTTCATCTTTATACTAAAGCTCACCCAGATCTTACAAAATTGCACGCAATTCTTTGCATAAATAATAAAGAATTCATTGACCGTTCGTGGTTAAACCACATGAGTGATTATTTTCTTATGTGTGTGTGGCTTGATGATGGTTCTCTATATCATTCTTACCAAGGTTGCATATGTCTTGATTACTCGACGAAAGAAGAGCAGCAAGTTTTCTGCGATTATCTGAAGGATGCATGGGACATTGAAGCTTATGTAGCCAATTCCCGAGAAGTACTATCTGATGGTAGGGAAAGACATAGAATATTTATTGCAAACCAAAGCAGTTTATTAAAAATACTGCGAATAGTTGCTCCAAAAGTTCCTGTAGAAGAAATGATTTATAAGGTGCTTTTTGTTCCTCGAAACAATCCAGAATTGTTACAACGCTGGGCTTCCGAAATAAAAGAGCTAGTTCAACCAGAATTCCGCGCATATGTGGAAAACTTTTATGAAGAAAAGCTAAACGGAAGATGATATAGTCCACAGCGGGACCCATCTTTTAAAAGGTCCTGCTTATGACCCTTGTAGTTCAAGCTGTAAACGATGGGAACTAAGAGGGGGTAACCCCCTTCTGTAGCTAACGCGTTAAGTTCCCCGCCTGGGGAGTATGCTCGCAAGAGTGAAACTCAAAGGAATTGACGGGAGTTCACACAATAGGTGGATTATGCGGTTTAATTTGATGCAACGCAAAGAACCTTACCAGGGTTTGACATAGTTTGAAATCCTTTAGAAATAGAGGAGTGCTTAGTTCTTATGGAATTAAGAATCATTTTACAGGTGGTGCATGGCTGTCGTCAGCTCGTGCGTTGACGTGTATGGTTAAGTCCTGCAACGAGCGCAACCCTCGTCTTTAGTTACTTTCCAAGTTCTCTAAAGAGACTGCGCGCGCAAGCGCTGAGGAAGGTGAGGATGACGTCAAGTCAGCATGCCCCTTACACCCTGGGCTACACGCGTAATACAATGGCTAAGACAATCAGAAGCTAACCTGCAAAGGTACGCCAATCTGCCAAACTTAGCCCTAGTTCGGATTGTAGGCTGCAACTCGCCTACATGAAGCCGGAATCTATAGTAATCGCCAGTCAGCCATATGGCGGTGAATACGTTCCTGAACTCTGTACACACCGCCCGTCACACCAAGAAAGATGGCAGTGGATTAAGTTATTAGTCTAACCTCACGGAAGACGGTACCCACTCCAAGGCTATTGATCATGGTGAAGTCGTAACAAGGTAGGGGTACTGGAAGGTGTCCCTGGATCACCTCCTTCTTTATTAAATTCTATATGATTAAACTTCTTCAATAAGAAGTTGCTGAGTTTATACTCCTAACACAATAAGAGAAAACCAGTTCATAGAATACTAAACACCTGTTTTTAATTCTGCTTAGTCTGAATAAAACAAAATGAAAAACAAAAACTCTTCGAGTACGAGGCGACCGCAGACATCGTCGAGGACGACGAGTCTAGGTCGCCTCGTAGAGCTCGCCTCTACGAGGCGACCTACTTTTGTCCCTCGCCGTTTTCTCTGAAAACGGCGAGGTTCT